>SWCF01001294.1_pt1 | contig 45067 bp, 39 predicted proteins | sample 4690081 | NCBI WGS metagenome assembly SWCF01 (sample SAMN10267280, study PRJNA491770) | bioreactor metagenome | isolation source: DHS bioreactor inoculated with | place: Japan: off Shimokita Peninsula
TGCTCGTGGGCGACGGCGGCGACGCCGGGGATGTCGAGGAGGTGGTTCTTGGGGTTGGCGATGGTTTCGCCGTAGAAGGCGCGGGTGGTGGGGCGGACGGCGGCGCGCCACTGGTCGAGGTCGTCGGGGTCGTCGACGAAGGTGACCTCGATGCCGAGGCGGGGCAGGGTGTAGTGCAGCAGGTTGTAGGTGCCGCCGTAGAGGTAGGGGCTGGCGACGAGGTGGTCGCCGACGGCGGCGAGGTTGAGGATGGCGTAGGTCTCGGCGGCCTGGCCGGAGGCGAGGAGCAGGGCGGCGACGCCGCCCTCGAGGGCGGCGATGCGTTGTTCGACCGCGTCCTGGGTGGGGTTCATGATGCGGGTGTAGATGTTGCCGGGTTCGGTCAGGCCGAACAGGGCGGCGGCGTGGTCGGTGTTGTCGAAGGTGTAGCTGGTGGTCTGGTAGATCGGCAGGGCGCGGGCGCGGGTGTCGCCGCCGGCGGGCTGTCCTGCGTGGATCTGCTTGGTCTCGAAGCTCCAGGAGGCTGCGGGATCGATGGGGGTTTCGCTCATGGGGTTGCTGCTCCGTTGTTCGGTCGACGATCGTCTCGGGGTGACGTGACGGTTCCCGCCCGGGACGAGACACGGGGACGCCACGTCGATGCACACTCGGGATGCCCGGTACGGGCGAGGATCGGGTGCGGCCGGTCAGACGGCCGGACACCCGCACATACACATGCGCACGGCGTGGCAGCGGGCGGAGGGCCCCGGCATTGCCTGAATTCGTGTCCGGCTCACGCGCCCGACACTATCTGCTCCGCGGGACGCCGACCAGCGCTCGCCGGAATTCACGCGATCTCGACCACGGTTCGCACCGGGGTCGGGTTGCGCGTCAGATCGAGGACGGGGCAGTGGGCGTCCACCGCTTCCTGCAGTTCGAGGTAGCGTTCGCGCGGCTCCGGTCCCGACAGCGTAACGGCGACCCGCACCTCCCCGAATCCGGGGCGGACGTCGCCGAAGCCGAAGAACCCGCGCACGTCCAGATCGCCTTCGGCGCGCGCCGAGATGTCGTCGACGCGGATCCCGAGCTGCTCTGCCCAGACGCGGTAGGTCACCACCTGGCAGGACAGCAGCGAGGCGAGGTAGTACTCGACGGGGTTCGGCGCGGTGTTCTCCCCGCCGAGAGCCGGCGGTTCGTCGACCTCGACGCTGAACCTGCCGAGGGCGACGGTGCTGGCGACGGCGTCGTGCCCGTGCGCTTCGGCGCGGAAGACGGCGTGAGCCCGGGTGGGGTCGCCGGCGATCGCCTCACGATTCGTGTCGACGACGGCGCGCAGGTGGGTGGACGGAGCAGTGGTCATGAATGTGCTTCCTCGACAGTCGGTTCGGGGGAGAGACGGGCCTACGGGCACGGACACGTGGACGTCGCCGTGCGGGCGAAGTCGATGTGGCGGCGACGGGTCAGCAGGAGCACGGCGCAGACCGTAACCAATTCCCGACCGGAAAGCTAGGGATAGGTGCGTGTGTTCCGCGGCTCAGTGGGTGCACCCGGCGGACGTGAGTTCGGCCAGCCGGGCGATCACGTCCTGGGCGGTGCCGCCGGCGGCGAACACCCGTCGCTGCCGGACAGCCCCGTTTCCGCACGCCAGCACGGTGTGCAGGCCCTCGCGGGCGTGCTGGTAGCTGCCGAGATCCTCGAGGGCCGGCCGGACGTGCTCGATCATCGCCCGGAGCAGGTGGGCAGCCGGGCGGCGGGCGGTCGAGGGCAGGTCGATGCCGTCGCCGGGCAGGCCGTCGCGCGCCGCGCGCCAGTACGCGGCCCGCAGTACTTCGGAGGAGAAGGCCACGGCGGTGCGGCCCGCTTCGAGATCGCGCAGAGCCGTGAGCACCAGAGCGCGAACGAGGACGGCGACGAGGACCGTCTCGGCGACGGTCACGGGGACGTCGCACACCCGCACCTCGACGGTGGGGAAATTGGTCGACGGACGGACGTCCCAGTAGACCATCGCCTTGTCGAGGATGCTGCCGCACTCCAGCATGGCCGCGACGGTGTTGTCGTACTCCGCCACCGACGAGAAGTACGGTGGCGGACCGGCGCTCGGCCAGCGCGACCACAGGATCGAGCGCCAGCTCGCGTACCCGGTGTCGACTCCCCGGTGGATCGGGGAGTTCGCCGACAACGACAGCAAGGTGGGCAGCCACGGCCGGAGGTGATTGCTCACCTGCACGGCGGTCGCCCGGTCCGGCACGGCCACGTGCACGTGACAGCCGCAGATGCCCTGTTCGCGGGCCAGCATGCCGAAGTGCCGTTCCATCCGCAGGTACCGCGGCTTCTCCGTGACCGGAAGCTCCCGGGACCCGACGACCGGGACACCCACCGCCACCAGCCGGGAACCGCAACGGCGGGCGGCCTCGGCGACGAGGGATCGCCGGGTGGACAGGTCGGTGTACAGCTCGTGGGCGTCGTGGCAGACCCCTGACGCCGTTTCGACCTGGCACCGGTCCAGTTCGTACTGCAGTTCCACCCCGAGGGCGCGGGCCTGCTCGACGACGTCGGAGTTGTTGACGGCGGGTTCTCCGGTTTCCGCGTCGACGAGGAGGAATTCCTCTTCGACCCCCACCGTGGGGAGGTCGGACGATGTGGCCATGGTGCCCCCGGCGGGAGTCGCGGTTCGTACCTGAATTCTGCGCCGCCGCCGACGGCGGCGCAGCACTTGTCCGGATACGCGTTCCCGGAGCGGGTGCGCCGGCGACGGGATTCCGTCGAGGAGGCCCGGCGGACGGCCCGGCCGAGTAGGGTCGTTTCCCGAACCGGGGAGGCGTGGTGAACGAATCGGCATCGGTTCCGGGCGAGGCGTGGCCGCGATTGCGCACGGCCGACTGGGCCGCGACTCGGGACACCCTGCACATGTGGTTGCAGATCGTCGGCAAGATCCGGCTGGCTCACGCGCCGATGGTCAACCACTGGTGGCAGGCGACGCTGTACGTCACGCCTCGCGGGCTGGGGACCTCGTCGATTCCTTACCGGCACAACGTATTCGACATCGAGTTCGACCTCTGCGAGCACATCCTGCGCATCCGCTCGAGCGACGGTGGCAGCGGCTGCGTCCCGCTCGCTGCGCAGTCGGTGGCGGATTTTCACGGACGCGTTCTCGGCACCCTGGACGAGTTGGGCATCGCCACCCGGATCCAGGGCACCCCGAACGAGGTGGATCCGGCGATTCCGTTTGTGCAGGACCACGAGCACAACACGTACGACCCCGACGCGGCCCACCTCTTCTGGCGGCAACTGCTCGAGGCCGATCGCGTCCTGCACGAGTTCCGAGGGGACTTCCTCGGCAAGGTCAGTCCGGTGCACTTCTTCTGGGGCGCGATGGATCTCGCCTGCACGCGCTTCTCCGGGCGCACCGCGCCACCGCACCCCGGAGGCATCCCCAACTGCGCCGACTGGGTGATGACCGAGGCCTATTCGCACGAGCTCAGCAGCTGCGGATTCTGGCCCGGGGGCGCGGACGAAGGCGCCTTCTATTCCTACGCCTATCCGGCGCCGGAGGGTTTCGCCGAGTATCCGGTGCACCCGGACGCCGCGTACTACTCCACCGAACTGGGCGAGTTCCTGCTGCCGTACGAGGCGGTGCGGACCGCGGCCGACCCCGACGCGGAACTACTGCGGTTCCTGCGCAGCACCTACGAGGCGGCCGCCGATCTCGGCCGCTGGGAGCGAGCCGATCTCGAGCGGCCGACCGGATGAGGGTGCGTGCCGGCGACCCCGACCGGACGGGTCGCGCGAGACCCCACGACCTCGCGCGACCCCGCCGGTGACGGCTCAGAGCAGGTGGACCTTCTTGTAGAGAATCTTCGACGGCCCACCGATCAGGCCGACGCTGTCGAGGAACGTCATGAGCTTGGCGCCGGACTTGCGCACGCGGTCGTGGTAGTGGGTGTTGTTCGCGGCCTCGGCGAGTGCGCGGTCTCGGTCGAGTCCCGCGTTGTTGTACACGTCAGGATGGATCATGCTCTTGACCACGAAGTACACGGTCACCGCGGTGTTGATCCGCTCGAACTGCAGGCGGGCGCGGCTCGCCCCGGCCAGCCGGCGCGCGACCTCCTCGCGGGCGAACCGGATGTGCCGGGCCTCTTCGAGGACGTGGATCTTGCTGACCGTGCGGGTGACCGGCTGGACGCGTTCGTCGCGCATGAAGTCGCGCTGCATCATGTCCAGGATCTCCTCCGCGGCCATGACGCTCGCGTAGGCGTTGGCACCCCGGAAGAACCCGCCCCACACCCGGCCGAGGCGGTGGATGTAGCGGGCCGGGCCGTAGTCCGGCATGCCGAGGCGTTCCCCAGCCCGGCCGAACATGACGGAGTGGCGGCACTCGTCGGCGACCTCGGTGAGGGCGAACTGCACGTGGCGGGAGTGCTTGTCACGGTTGTAGACGTCGCGCAGCAGCATCTGCATGAGCAGGATCTCGAACCACAGGCCCACGCTCGAGACGCTCGCGGCCTCGTGCTTGGTCAGTTCGATGCGCTGTTCCTCGGTCATCTCGTCCCACAGTGCCGTGCCGTACAGCGTGCTCCACTCGGGGGTCATGCCGTACTTGTCGGTGGGGACGGGGGCGTCCCAGTCGACCTCCACCGTCGGGTCGTAGGACTTGCGGGCCGACGAGGCGAGCAGGCGCTGCGCGGTCTCCTCGCGCTCGGACAGCGGGACGCCGGGGACGAAGCCCTTGCTCTCGGCTTCCGACGGGCGGGTGAGCGATGCGGTCATGTCTCCACCTTTTAGTGTGACGACTGGTAACTGTTAATCCGAGGTTACCTCGACAGCCGTCGGTGCACAACGGGTGCGTGCGGATCGGGGCCGTGAGGGCCCGTGCGCGTCCGGCCCGGCAGTGCGTCGACGACACACCGCCGTGAATCGGGGCGCTGCTCAGTCCTGGGCCGGCCGCAGCACCGAGGGGCGCAGCCGATGGAAGTCCTTCACCCGCAGCGCCCGCAGGGGACGCAGCCGAAAACGGTCGTCGCCTTCGAGCACGTCGGCGAGGGTCGAATCGACCAGCACCGTCCCCGGTCGTGCGGCACCGGTCAGTCGCGCGGCGATGTTGACCGCCGAGCCGAACATGTCCCCGAACCGGGCCAGGACCGGCCCTTGCGCCATGCCCACCCGCAGATCCGGGGCGTCGGGTCGCGAAGTCGACGACTCCTGCAGCGCGAGCGCGATCCGCGCCGCGTCTGCCGGATCCTCGGCGGCGAACATCACCTCGTCGCCCACGGTCTTGATCACCCAGCCGCCGCCCTGGGTCACGATGCCCGTCGCGGTCGACTCGAAGTCCTCGAGCAGATCGTTGAGCTCGTCGGCGTCGATCCGACGGGTCAGGCGGGTGTACCCCACCATGTCGGCGAAGCCGACCACCAGGACCCGGCCGGCGGACTCGCCCCCGGCCCGCACCACGTTGCGCCCGGTCGTGGCCACCAGGTGCCGGCGCCACACGTACAGCTGCAGGTTCTCGGTGAGCGGCAGCACCCGTTGCAGCAGGCCGTCGACGAACGACCGGATCTCCTCCTCGGACGGGGTGGCTCCGGTGTACTCGGTCTCGAGCCGGTCCAGGATGTGGGTGTTCATCAACGTCACCTCCCACTCGGCCAGTCGCGACATGGACTGCCCCAGCGACCGCGCGGCCGCGAGCTCCAGGTCGGGGTGCAGGGCGCCGCTGCTCACGATCGCGTCGATGTTGCGCAGAGCCGCGACGTCACCGTCCGTGAACGTCCGCGCGTCCGGGTCCGGGTCCACGGTGAATCCCAGCGCCTGCCAGAGCCGTTGGGCGCGTTCGAAGTCCACGCCGGCCAGGGCGGCGCTCTCCTCCTGGGTGTAGCGGCGTTCGCCGCCGAGCAGGGTCCGTTCGAGTTCGGCCTGCACGGCCTGCAGGAGCTCGGTCCCGAGCTCCGGTTGCTCCGACGCGCTCACGTCGCTCCTTCCCGGCCGCCGAAGGTGACCGGCCGACCCAGCATCGCCCACCACAGTTCGGGTGCGCAACGAATTCGCGAGAGTGTCGCACCTGTGTGCGACAGTGATCGCGCCTCCTGCACCCCCAGCACGAAAGGACGCGCATGCCGCCCCGCAGACGAGCCGGCGCCACCGGCCCGGATCACCTCACCGACGAGCAGCTCGCCGAGCTGACCTCCGCCGTCGCGGACGGTCGCCGTGCCACCGTCTATCTCATCGAGGGCATCCCGAGCCTGGGCATCGCGCCGGGCGCGTCGGCCCGGGCTGTGTCGGTGGCGGGCCGCACCGTCACCGTCCGGCCCAAGGGCGTCGACGACGAACTGCCCTTCGAGGCCGAGGAGTTGCGCCTGACGAAGGAGCCGGCCCGCAAGGCCGCGGATCGATCCACCCCGCGCCCCACCGCCCCGCGCCCCACCGCCGCGCGCCCCACCGCCGCGCGCCCCACCGCCCCGCGCACCCACGCGCCGCAGCCGGCGGCATCGGGGGCCGCCCGCGGTCCCGCCCCGACGAGCTCGTCCCCGGCGTCCCCGCCCGCCACGAAGGAGACCACCGCCGTGCCGCCCACCGCACCCGAACCGCAGACCGGCGCGACCCCGAAGCCCAAGGCCGCGCCGCGCCGGGCCAAGAAGCAGCCCGGAGTGACCGTCACCATCACGATCGATCCCGAGCAGGAGTGGACGGTCGGTGTCGCGCAGGGCACCAGACGTCTGAGCAAGGCCAATCCCGTCAGCCCCGACGCCGTCGAGCGCGCCGTGCTCGAACTCGGCGACGAGGCGGCCCTCGAAGCGGTCCGGTCGGTGATCGACGCGGCGCGTCAGGCGGCGGAGGAACGCGTCGCGCAGCTCAGCCGTGAACTCGAGGAGGCCAGAAAGGCGTTGGAGAGCCTGGGGTCGGGTTCGACCGGGTAGGCTGACCCGCTGATGCGGCCGGAACCGGCCGGGCGGGAGGGCTCATGTTCAAGCGCGTTGCGATGGCGATCGTCGCAGGTGTTGCACTGCTGGCAGGTGGGACGGGCGTCGCGGTCGCGGCGCCGCCGGTTCCGCTCGGGGGCGGGTCGGGCATCACGCTCGGCAACGGTGCCGAGGATCTGTTCGACTGCACGCTCGCCACGATCGGCAACGACCGGGCCGGCCGGCTCGTCGGCTTCACCGCCGGACACTGCGGCGGACCCGGGACGACCGTGAAGTCCGAGATGGACCTCGGCGCCGGCGTCCTCGGCCGGATCGTCGGGACCAACGAGGTGCTCGACTACTCGGTCATCGAGTTCGACCGCGGCCGAGTCGCACCGGTGAATCGGGTCGGCAACGTCACCATCACCGGCGTCGGCACCCCCGTGGGGTTCCCCAACGTGGCGTGCAAGGAGGGCCGCACCACCGGCAACACCTGCGGTGTCGTCTGGGGCGACGTGTTCAACTCCCAAGAGACCTGGACGCAGGTGTGCGTGGTCGAGGGCGACTCCGGTGCCCCGCTGGTCGTCGGCACGACCCTCGTCGCCATGGTCAACGCGTACCTGCTCACCCCGTGCATCGGCCCGGAGGTGGGCACCAACTTCGTCACGATCCTCGGCGACGTCGACGCCCGCGGCGGCGTCGGTGCGGGGTACCGCCCCATCTGACGTACCGGCGCGGGCTCGTCGGCTACGGGACCGACAGCGGTAGCGGCCGGCCGACGAGGCTCCGTCTCGGGGCCGGCAGGGCCGCGGCGATCTGCCGGATCTGCGAGACGGAATGGGCGTGCGGCGTCGCCACCACGGCCGGGACGCCACTGTCTCCCGCCGCGCGTAGCTCGATGTCGAGAGGCACCTGCCCGAGGAGCGGTGCCGCGATGGCCCGGGCCAGGCGCTCGCCGCCTCCGGTACCGAACAGCGGTGTGCTCGCCTGGCAGGACGAGCACACCAGGGCCGACATGTTCTCCACGACGCCGGCAACCGGCATCCGCAGGTCACGCGCCATGCGGCCCACCCGCTGGGCGACGGTCTGGGCCGCCGGTTGCGGCGTGGTGACGGCGAGGAGCGCCGCATCCGGCACGAGTTCGAGCAGCGAGAGGGTGACGTCTCCGGTGCCCGGGGACAGGTCGACGAGCAGGACGTCGAGCTCACCCCAGTACACGTCGCGCAGGAACTGTTCGATCGCCTTGTGCAGCATGGGGCCGCGCCAGACCACCGGCTCGTCGTCGCGGACGAAGAACCCGACCGACATGAGAGCGACGCCGAAGGCTTCGACCGGCAGCATCGTTCCGTGCAAGGCGACCGGTGCGCGGCGCACTCCGAACAGATGCGGAACGGAGTAACCCCAGACGTCGGCGTCGAGAACGCCGACCCGCTTGCCCTGCTGGGCCAGCGCCACCGCGAGGTTGGCCGTGAGCGTCGACTTGCCGACACCACCCTTGCCGGAGGCCACGGCGTACACCCGGGTCGGCGAATCCGGACCGAAGGGGGGAGCGTCCGTGGGTTTCGCGCCGCGCAAGCGGGCGGCGAGTTGCCTCCGCTCGGTTTCGTTCATCGTCGCGAAGTCGACCTCGACGCCGGTCACGCCGGCGACTGCCCCGGCGGCCGCGGCGACGTCGGCGGAGAGGGTGGCCCGCATCGGACACGAGGCGGTGGTGAGCCGGACGGTCACCCGGACGAGTCCGGAGCGATCGATCTGCACCTCGCCGAGCATGCCGGCCTGCTCGAGCGGCAGATGCAACTCGGGATCCTCGACCCGGGCCACCGCGGCCCGCACCGCCGCCGCGGAGACTGCCGGGCCGGACGTCCTCCGCGACAGCAGACTCATGCTCGCTCCTCCGCCCCGGGCGCGCGGAAGGCACGCCGACGGGGTTTGACCGGCCGCATCAGGAACTCCGGGCGGCGCAGCCCGGACCGGCTGGGCCCGGGCCGGGTGCACTCCATCCAGGTGCGGTAGACCTCCCGGGACCGCCGGGTGTCCACCACCACGTCGCCGTACCGGTCGTCGGTGCGGGCCTTCTCCACGCGCACCTTCTGGTGCCAGCAGTGCATGCCCGACAGGGGGTCGGGGTGCACGGCGAAGGCGAGGTTCTGATGCACGCCGGGATCGTCCCAGTAGATCCGCTCGCTGTCGGGATCGTCGCTGCGGAACGGCTGTACCCCCTGCTTGTAGCGCAGCCGCCACACCCCGTTTCCGTCGTTGTCGAGATCGACGAGGCCCATGGCCCACCGGGAGCCGGCGTTCTCGGACGTGCGCCAGCGGCCCATGTGGTGCGAGAGCGCGAGGACGCCGGGGCGGATCGCCTCGGTGGCCCACACCCGGGCCACGAAGTACCCGATCTCGGTGTTGATCCGGACCAGATCGCCCGTGCCGACGCCGAAGCGCGCGGCGTCCGCGGGATTCGTCCACAGCGGATGCGTGTTGCTGATCTCGTTGAGGTACTTCGCGTTCCCGGACCGAGTGTGGACCAGGGTCGGCAACCGGAAGGTCGGTACGAGCACGATCTCGTTGTTCGCCGGGTCGATCGAGCGGTGCCCGACGTGGGACTCGATGTAGCCCGGGGTGGCGTACTCCTCCCACCCGAAATCGACCATGGTCTCGCTGAACAGCTCGAGTTTGCGCGACGGGGTGAGCCACCCCGCGGTCCTGCTGCCGTCCTCGTGGACGACGCCGACCGCACCCGCCTCGCCGACGAGAGGTGGGGTCGAGTCCAGGGTCACGGCTTTGCGCAGGACCCCGTGCTCGTCCGGGTCCGCCCCCTCGGTCTCGGCGGCCGTCAGCGGCCGCTCGTCGAGTCGGTAGGTGTCCTTGGCGACCTCGAAGACGCCGTATCTGCGCATGTACTCCAGCGGGGTGAGCCCTCGGTCGGCTGCGGCCTTCGGCAGACCCGGCACGCTGTTCTCGAACACCCACCGGTAGTACTCGTCGACGGTGACCTTCTCCCCGGGCCGGTAGGGGGATTCGAAGAACTTGCGGATCCCGAGGCTGCCGTCGGGGTCGATGCGCCAGGACAGCTCGAACCAGAACTCGTTCTCCTCCCACACCTCTCCCGGATTGGACTCGCGGGAGTCGGACACGCTCCGGCCCATGCGCTCGAGCGCCACCCGGGTGACGGGCTGACGGAACCCGAGCCACTTGCCGGCGTACTGCTCGTAGGACTGGGTGTCGTGCCGCTCGGTGCTGTGGCCCATGGGCAGGACGTAGTCGGCGAAGGTGGCCGTCTCGGACCACGTGGGGGTCAGCGCGACGTGGCAGCCCACGAGCGATTCGTCGGTCAGGGCCTCCAGCCAGCTGAAGCCGTCGGGGTTGGTCCACACCGGGTTGTAGACGCGCGAGAAGTACATCGACAGCGTGCCGCGGCCGTCCCGGAGCAGATGCGGCAGCAGGATCGACATCTCGTTGGTCGACAGGGGGAACTCGGCGGGCCAGAGCAGCTCGTTCCAGGACTCGTGTCCCTGCGGCACGTTCGGGCCGTGCGCGATGATCTTGTCCCAGCCGTTGGGGCTGGTGCCCCCCTTGGTGCCGACGCTGCCGGTGAGCACGTTGAGGAAGAACAGGGCCCGCGAGACCTGCCACCCGCCGAGGTTGCCGGCGGTCGCCGCCCGCCAGACGTGCGCCGACAGGGCCGAACCGGCGGTGGCGACGATCCGGGCGAGCTCGGCGATCTGCGCCTCGGGAACCTGCGCTTCCTGTGCGGCGTAGGCGAAGGTGTACCCGGAGTAGTCCTCGGTCAGTGCGCCGACGAACGCGTCGAAGTCGTCGGCGGGCAGTTCGGGGTGGCGGTGCTTCATGTAGGTGGACCAGTTCACCCAGCGACGCAGGAAGGCCCGGTCGATGCGGTCGGTGCGCAGCAGATGCGATGCGACGGACAGCAGGATCGCGGCCTCGCTGCCGGGCCACGGGGCGATCCACAGGTCGGCGTGCGACGCGGTGTTCGACAACCGCGGATCCAGGACGACGACCTTGGCGCCGCCCTGGATCTTGCCCTCCATGATCCGCTGCGCGTGCGGGTTGAAGTAGTGCCCGGTCTCGAGGTGGCTCGAGATCAGCAGGATGACCCTGGCGTTCGCGTAGTCCGGGGAGGGCCGGTCGTAGCCGCCCCACAGGGAGTAGCCCAGCCGGGCGCCGGCGGAGCAGATGTTGGTGTGGCTGTTGTGCCCGTCCACGCCCCACGCCAGCAGGAACCGCTCGGCGAAGCCGTCCTCGCCGGGCCGGCCCACGTGGTAGACGACCTCGTCCCGGCGGTCCTCCACGATGGCGGCCCGGATCCGGGCGGCGATGTCGTCGAGGGCCTCGTCCCAGCCGATGCGCTCCCACTGCCCACTGCCGCGGGCACCGACGCGCTTGAGCGGGTGCAGGATGCGCTCGGGGTCGTTGATCTGGTTGATCGTCGCGGGACCTTTGGCGCAGTTGCGCCCGCGTGAGCCCGGATGGGCCGGGTTCCCTTCGAGTCGCTTGATGGACAGATCGGACTTGTCGACGTACGCGAGCAGACCGCATGCCGATTCGCAGTTGAAGCAGGTGGTGGGCACCAGCATGTACTCGTGCGGAACCTTACGCGGGTGGGCCTTGGCGTCGTATTCGACGTGATGGTCCCAGTTCTCGACCGGAGGAAAGTTCCGCAGCCGCTCGTGCGTGCGCTGACCGGGCAGCACCGGCTCGGCCGCGATGTGTTCCGGCTCGGCCGCGATGCGCTCCGTCTCGGCAGTCATGGCAGTTCCCTTCGGATGGATGGGCGGGTGCCCGGTGGGCCCCTCACGACAGCGGCGGATCCTGACCCGCCCGGACGAACACCGTCTCGTAGGCCAGCAGCGCGACCTGCGTCAGCAGACCGGCGGCAATCAGGAGGACGGCACCGGCGGAGCCGTTCCACGACGGGGCGGCCAGCGCGGCCGCCACCACTGCCGGGGCGATCGCCCCCAGCCGGAACAGCCGGGCGTAGCGGCCTCGGGTGACGATGTGCGCGGCGACGGTCGCCTGCCGGCTCGCATGCCTGCCGGAGTACTCGATGCCCAGCATCAGCAGATGCAGCACGGTCGAGATCACGAAGACGCGGACGAGGAAGGCGACCGCACCGTCGGTGAGACCCGCGAACGGCGCGAGGACGAGCAGTGCCCCGGTCCCGACCATGGCGGCCTGGACCAGCAGGTGCCAGAACAACAGCGGTGACTGCCACAGGTCGCGCCCCTCGGCCTGCCCGAAGAGGAACCCGGTGTAGCCGGCGACGAGCGCGCCGGAGGCGAGGGCGGCCCAGGCGAGTACCGTTGTCGCCCAGCTTGATTCGAGCAGGCTGGCGAGGACCCACAGGGCGGCGACACCGCCGAAGACGGCCAGCGCGTACGCGCCCCACACGAGCCACGAGGACCAGTTGGATTTGAGGAAGATGTAGAGAAAACGCTCGGGCCGCTTCAGGTCCCAGATCAACAGCACTCCGGTGAGCGCCGCGCCCGCCATGGCCACCACGGGGGCCGCGTAGTCGCCCAGCCACCCCAGGTCGATGCCGAGGAGGTGGGCCAGCCCTGCGACGGCGAGGGCGCCGGCTCCGACGGCCTTGGTCCACAGGTAGGTCGTCACGCGCCATCCCCACGGCCGCGGATGGGCCGTGTTCAGCGTGGTGCGCGCCTTGGTCGTGCGATCCCTGGGCAGGTCGGCGGCGGTCTCGCGGCGGTGCGCGTCCGGCTCCGCCCAGATGTAGGTGTCGGCGACCGGCGCGGCCAACGGATCGAGGACCGCCCGGTCGGCACCGAGATAGAAGACGTTCGGCCCGGTGTTCTGCTCCGGGGAACGCACGGTGGTCTGCTGCGTGCTGACCAGGGTGGCGATGCCGCTCGTCGGATCGTCGAGGTCACCGACCCAGATCGAGTGGGTGGGGCACACCACGACGCAGGCAGGCTCCATCTCGTTGTCGATACGATGCGCGCACATGTTGCACTTCGCCGCGGTGTGGGTGTCCTGATCGATGTAGATCGCGTCGTAGGGGCACGCCTGCATGCAGCTCTTGCACCCGATGCAGCGCTCGTTGTCGAAGTCGACGATCCCGTCGTCGCGCTTGAACAGGGCTCCGGTGGGGCAGATCTTCACGCACGGCACATCGGTACAGTGGTTGCACCGCATGACACCGAAAGATCTTGTGGTGTTCGGAAACTCGCCGGAATCGACGTACTTCACCCACGTACGGAACTGGCCGAGCGGCACCTCGTGCTCAGTCTTGCAGGCGACCGTGCAGGCGTGGCAGCCGATGCACGTGCGCTGGTCGATCGCGAAGCCGTAGCGCACCGAATCACTTCTTCCGGATGAGGTAGCGGTGGATGCCGTCTTCGCTGTTGTTGTCCAGCAGTTCGTTTCCCGTGTCGTTCGCCCACGAGGGGATGTCGCGTCTCGATCCGCCGTCGGTGGCCTCGACGAGCAGGATCTGCCCCGACTCGAGCTTCTTGATCGCGCGCGAGGCGAGCAGCACCGGCATCGGGCACTTCTGTCCCTTGGCGTCGACGACGACGTCGATCTGGTAGTCCACGGTCGGCTCCTGTGTCGGGAACGGATCAGATGAACAGGCTGATCTGGGACCTGCTCATGGCGGAGAGGGCGGTGGCTGCACCGACGGGCTCGCCGACGCCCTCGATGAGCTGGTCGTGGCGCACACCGAGCAGGTCCATGCTCATCTCGCACGGCCACAGGTTCACCCCCATTTCGGTGCACATCTCGACCAGCTCGGCGGGATGGGCCACATTCTTCTGGCGGGCAAGCTTTTTCATCATCCACGGGCCGGCGCCACCCAGGTGGAGCTTGGACAGTTTCATGTGCTGCATCCCGGGCCGGTTCATGCCGGCCAGCGCCTTGGTCATCGCGTCGGTCCCGGTGATCCGGACGTCGTCGCGCACCAGGGGGAACAGTCCCCAGAAGGTGAAGAAGATCGTGGTGGACATTCCGTAGGCGGCACCGGTGGAGCCCAGGATCAGCGCCGGCCACATCCTGTCCAGATCGCCGCTCCAGGCCACGATCGTCATGCTCTCGTCGTCGACGTCACGCTGCGGGTTGTCCGACATGCGCCGGCCCCTTTCGTGGTTGCCGGGGAGGCCTTGTCCGGCCTTCGCGCGGAGTGTTGCGATATGTGATCCAGGACACTACATTCGTGTATGCGCATACCGCAAGATGGTTCGGAAAGTCGCCCTCCCGGTGTGCGGACCACCCGCCCGTTTCGTCCCTGGGAGGACACGTGGCCGATACCGTCACCGCCTCGGAGCTGTTTCTCGAGCTCCGGGCGGGCACCGTTCCCGAGATCCTCGACATCCGCAGCACCGAGGATTTCCGGGCCGGCAGGATCGAAGGACCCCGGCCCGTTCCCACTCGCCACGTCCCGGTCTATCGGGTGATGGAAGAGCTCGAGGAACAGGCCGCCGCCACGCGGTCGGGTGCCGTCGTCGTCTGCGGGCAGGGCAACGGCTCCGAACTGGTCGCCGAGGAATTCGAGACGCTGGGCCTGCGCACCCGTTCCCTCGAGGGCGGTACCGACGCGTGGAACCGGCTCCTCGTTCCCGTCGAGATCACCGGACTGCCCGGCGACGTGCGCATCTGGCAGTTCCAGCGCCCGGCGAAGGCCTGCCTGTCGTACCTCGTCGGCGTGCCCGGCGGCCGCGGCATCGTCGTCGACCCCGCCAGGTCGACCGAGGCATACCTGGAACTCGCTCGAAAACAAGATGTTTCGATCGTGCACGTCGTGGACACCCACGTGCACGCGGACCACGTCAGTGGTGGCCCGGCGCTGGCGGCCCGGCTCGATGCGGAGTATCACCTGCCGCCGGAGGACGCCGGCGGCATCGTCCCGTTCCCCAACCGGCCGCTGAAGGAGGGCGACGAACTCGACCTGGGATCCGCCGCCGTCCGGGCCATGACCATGCACCTGCCGGGCCACACTCCCGGCACGACGGCACTGCTGATCAGCGAATCGGTCCTGCTCGTCGGCGACACCGTCTTCGTCCGGGGCCTCGGCCGGCCCGACCTGACCGGCCGGGCCGAGGAGCTGGCGCGGGATCTGTTCCGCAGCGTGCACGACAGGCTGCGGCCCCTCGACCCGCGAACGACGATCGCCCCGGCCCACTGGTCGAGCAACGAGGAGATCAACGCCGACGGACTGGTCGTCACCACGCTCGAAGAGATCTTCACCGCCACACTGCTGAACGAGCACGCCCTCGAGCGCTTCGTCGAGCAGATCGTGAACTCGCTGCCCGCCGCCCCGGACACCTACGAGACGATCCGCCGCGTGAACGCCGGACAACTCGCTCCCGCCGACGACGAGATCGACGTCCTCGACGTCGGCCGCAACCAATGCGCGGCCTCGACCTCCCTGAAGGCCGCCCACTGAGCGGCACGGCCGCCGACGACACCAGCACGCTCGCCGCGCTCGCGCCCCGGCCGCGATCCGGGACGCCGCTGCCCCCCGACCGGCACACCTATACTCGGCACCCGACGTTCGGAGGAGTGATGGAACAAGACATCGCGGCACAGTTGCAGGAACTCCACGCCCGAGTCTGCAAGGCCATCGCCGACCCCAAGCGACTGCTCATCATCAACGAACTCCGGGACGGTGAACTCAGCGTCGGTGACCTGTGCGAGGCGCTGGGCTTCAGCCAGTCCAACGCCAGCCAGCACCTGTCCGTTCTCCGCGAGCGCGGGATCGTGAACGCGCGACGTTCCGGCAACAACGTCTTCTACTCGCTGCGCAGCCGGAAGATCGTGCAGGCGGTGGACCTGCTCCGGGAATTCCTGGCCGAAGACCTGGCCGACCAGGCGAACCTGCGGGGCGCCCTCGACGGCCGGAAAGTCGACCTCGGCCTCGATCGGTAGGGCGCCGTCGCGCAGGCCGATTCTCCACCGTCCCGACGGATCCGCGAATCGGGTCAGCCGCAGACCGCCCCGCCCGACGCCGAACCGACCAGCTTCGTGTACTTGGCCAGCACCCCGCGCGTGTAGCGGGGAGGCAGCGGCTCCCACCCCTGCCGGCGGGACGCGAGTTCGTCCTCGTCGACCAGCACGTCCAGGGTGCCGTTCGCGACGTCGAGCCGGATCGGGTCGCCGTCGCGGACGAACGCGATCGGGCCGCCGTCCACGGCTTCCGGCGCCACGTGCCCGACGCACAGGCCCGTCGTGCCCCCGGAGAACCGGCCGTCGGTGAGCAGCAGCACGTCCTTGCCGAGCCCGGCGCCCTTGATCGCGCCGGTGATGGCGAGCATCTCCCGCATTCCCGGCCCACCCTTCGGGCCCTCGTACCGGATCACCACCACGTCGCCCGCCGTGATCGTGCCGTCCTCGAGGGCATCCATCGCCGCCCGCTCGCGCTCGAAGACCCGGGCGGTGCCCTCGAACACCGACTCGTCGAAACCGGCGGACTTCACCACCGCCCCGCCCGGGGCGAGACTGCCCTTCAGGATCGTGATGCCACCCGTGGGATGGATGGGCTCACCCAGGGCGCGCAGCACCTTGCCGTCCGGATCGGGCGGGGCGATCTCGGCCAGGTTCTCGGCGACGGTCCGCCCCGTGACGGTGAGGCAGTCACCGTGCAGCAGACCCGCATCGAGCAGCGCCTTCATGATCACCGGGACGCCACCGATGTGGTCGACATCCTTCATCACGTGCCGGCCGAACGGCTTGACGTCGGCCAGATGCGGAACGCGAGCACCGATGCGGGAGAAATCGTCCAGCGTCAGCTCGACCCGCGCCTCGTGCGCGATCGCCAGCAGGTGCAGCACCGCGTTGGTCGACCCGCCGAACGCCATCACCACGGCGATCGCATTTTCGAACGCCTCCTTCGTGAGGATGTCGGAGGCCGTGATGCCGCGGCGCAGCAGGTTCACCACGGCCTGGCCGCTGCGGCGGGCATATCCGTCGCGGCGGCGGTCCGTCGCCGGCGGCGCCGCGCTGCCCGGCAGCGACATACCGAGCGCCTCGGCCGCGCTGGCCATCGTGTTCGCCGTGTACATGCCGCCGCACGCGCCCTCGCCGGGGCAGATGGCCCGCTCGATCGCGTCGACGTCCTCCCGGCTCATCAGCCCCCGGGCACACGCGCCGACCGCCTCGAAGGCGTCGATGATCGTCACGTCGCGTTCGGATCCGTCGGACAGCTTCGCGACGCCCGGCAGGATCGACCCCGCATACAGGAACACGGCCGCCAGGTCGAGACGCGCGGCGGCCATCAGCATCCCGGGCAGGGACTTGTCGCACCCGGCGAGCAGCACCGACCCGTCGAGCCGCTCCGCCTGCATGACGGTCTCCACGCTGTCGGCGATCACCTCGCGTGAGACCAGCGAGAAGTGCATCCCCTCGTGGCCCATCGAGATGCCGTCGGAGACGGAGATCGTGCCGAACTCGAGCGGGTAGCCGCCGGCGGCGTGCACGCCGTCCTTGACCGCCTGCGCCAGCCGGTCCAGCGACAGGTTGCACGGGGTGATCTCGTTCCACGACGAGGCCACCCCGATCTGCGGCTTGTCCCAGTCGTCGTCGCCCATGCCGACTGCACGGAGCATGCCGCGTGCGGCGGTCTTCTCGAGGCCGTCGGTGACGTCGCGGCTGCGGGGCTTGATGTCCGGCTCGGTCACACTGCTCGCCTCCGGCTCGGTCGCCCTGCTCGCCTCCGGCTCGGTCGCCCTGCTCATCGCGTTCCTCCCGGCCGGGGGTCGCGCCCGGTCAGCGCCAGCAACCGGTCCTGCAGGGGCGCGTCGTCGGGCATCGGCACCGGCGGCGCGAACAGCCCGCTCGCACCCAGCATCTCGCGCTGTGGCTGCAGGTCCTCCCAGACGGCCGTCACCAGGTCGGGGTCGAGGGTCTCGTCGGCGCCGACGGCCCGCGCCAGATCCCAGGTGTGGATCGCGATGTCGCCCACCTGCTGTCGCAGATAGTCCCGCGCGGGGACCATCCCGTACGACAGGTGTACCTGTCTGTCCGGATCGGTGGACGCCCACGCGACGGACGCGTCGACCGCGTGCCGGTCCCACTCGGCCGACAGGTCGTCGCCGAGGGGGACGAGGTCGGCCTCCGCCTCGGCGATCGTCTTTCCGGCGAGGAGGGGCGGCACCCACCGTTGCTCGTCCACCACATGCCGGACCAGCGTGGCGACGTCCCATTCGGTGTCGGGGGTGGGGGCGGACCAGTCGGTGACCGCCGAGAGCCGGTTCTCGAAACCCTGCCGGGCGATGCGCTGCAATTCGAGCCAGTCGTACGACATGGATTCAGCGTAGGCGGGTGGTGGCGACGGCACCGGGTTTCCCGGACGTGCGCCGGATGCCGATGTTCGGAAGGATCGAGCAGGCGCGCCCGGCGCGCCTCCCGCTCGTCCGACATGCACTGGAGAATTCATGCCCGTCCCCACCGTCGCCCTCGCGCCCGGCCTGACCGTCAGTGCCCAGGGATACGGCGCGATGTCCGTCTCGCCCGCCTACGGCCCGGTCGACCTCGACGAGGCCCTCGCCACGCTGCATCACGCGGTCGATCTCGGCATCACGTTCGTCGACACCGCCGACGTCTACGGCGACGGCACCAGCGAGCGGGTCGTCGGGAAGCTGCTGAAGGATCGCGGCGACGAGGTGCAGGTGGCCACCAAATTCGGCCTGGTCGGCGCGCTGGGTACCGGCAACCGCGGTATCGACGGCCGCCCCGAATACGCGAAGCGGGCGATCGACGAGTCCCTGAGCCGGCTCGGGGTGGACAGCGTCGACCTGTACTACCTGCACCGCGTGGACCCGACCGTCCCGATCGAGGACACCGTCGGCGCCCTCGCCGAGCTGGTGCAGGCGGGCAAGATCCGGCACATCGGCCTGTCCGAGGCCACCGGCGACGAGTTGCGGCGCGCGCACGCCGTGCACCCGATCGCCGCGATCCAGTCCGAATGGAGCATCGTCTCCCGTGACGTCGAGAAGAACGTCGTGCCGACGGCCGCCGAGCTGGGCATCGGATTCGTGCCGTACTCGCCGGTCAGCCGGGGTCTGCTCACCGACGACTTCGACGCCGGACAGATCGGCGACCGGGATCTGCGCCGGCGTTTCCCCCGGTTCGACGCCGAGGCGCTGCCCGCCAACCTGCAGGTGCGCGCCGCGGTGCGCGCGGTCGCGGACGAGGCGGAGGCGACCGTCGCCCAGGTGGCGCTGGCGTGGCTCGACGCCAGGGCGCAGCAGTTCGGGTTGCCGTCGATCGCGATCCCGGGCAGCCGCTACGCCGCGCGCGTCACCGAGAACGCCGGGGCACTCGACGTGCGGCTCACCGACGAGCAGCTCGTCCGGCTCGACGCCCTCGCCGACACCGTCGTGGGCGGGCGGGCCGCGGACCCGACCTGGGTGTCGTGGGGCCGGGAGTGACTACCGGCGGGTAGACGCCTCGCCGCGTAGGGTCGTTTCATCATGAAACGGGTGTGGTGGGTGTGGGGCGTGGGTGTCTTCGCCTATGTCGTGGCCGTCATGCATCGCACGTCGTTCGGCGTGTCCGGTCTCGCCGCCACCGAACGTTTCGACATCACTCCGGCCGTGCTCTCCGGATTCGTGGTCCTGCAGATCGTGGTGTACGCGAGCATGCAGATCCCGGCCGGGGTGTTGCTCGACCGGTTCGGTTCGCGGGTGATGATCGCCTCGGGTGCGGCGATCATGGCGTCGGCGCAGCTGGTGCTGGCGTTCACCGAATCCCTGCCCGCCGCCTATGCGGCCCGAGTCTTCGTCGGCGCGGGCGACGCGCTCACGTTCATCTCGGTGCTCCGACTGGTGCCGGTGTGGTTCGACGTGCGACGGGTGCCGCTGGTCTCCCAGCTCACGGGCATCCTCGGGCAACTGGGGCAGGTGCTCTCGGCGCTGCCCTTCGTGCTGATCCTGAACGGATCGGGGTGGAGTGCGGCCTTCGCGAGCGCTGCCGCTCTGGGGGTGCTCGCGTGCGTGCTCGCCGTGGCCGTGGTGCGCGATGCACCGCCCGGCGTGGTCGTGCGGACCCAGGCTGCGGGGATGCGGCAGGTGCTCGGGCAGCTCGGGGTGGTGTGGCGCCGGCCGGGGACGCGGCTCGGGTTCTTCACCCACATGGGGACCCAGTTCTCCATCACCACGTTCGCGTTGTTGTGGGGCATGCCGTATCTCCAGTCGGCGCAGGGACTGTCCGCGGCCGCCGCCGGTTCGCTGCTCACCCTCTCCGTGGTGTCGGCGATCGCGGCCGGCCCGGTGCTCGGGATCCTCAGCGGCCGCTTCCCGCTGCACCGCTCGTGGCTGGTGCTGTCGATCATGGTGAGCAACGCGGTGATGTGGACGATCGTGCTGCTGCTGCCGGCGCCGGCCCCGATGTGGCTGCTCGTCCTGCTGATCGTGATCATCTCGGTCGGCGGGCCCGGGTCTATGATCGGATTCGACTATGCGCGGACATTCAACCCGAGCACCGCGCTCGGCACCGCCCAGGGCATGGTCAACATCGGCGGATTCCTGGCGTCCCTGCTGGTGATCCAGGCGATGGGGGTGATCCTGCAGCGTCTCGGTGGTTACACCTTCGAGGCATTCCGGGTCGCCTGGCTGGCGCAGTATCCCGTGTGGATCGTGGCGATCGTCGGGGTGCTCGTCACCCGCGGCAAGGCTCGCCGCGAGGCGGGCGTATCGCCGCGGACGTTGCGGCAGGTGCTGCGCGACGGTCGTCGCGCGGGGCCGCCGGTGGAGTCGCCGACGCGCGTCGAGGAGGCTGGCGATGGCGGGGATCGGACCCGAGCGGACTGACAGCCCCCGACGGGATCCGGCCGGTGTCGGCAGGTCCGGCGGGTTCGCCCTGGAGGACTTGCGGACCAAGGTCGGAATCGTGCGGGACGAGTTCGTCGATCGTCACGGCTACGACCCCGTCGAACACGTCGAGTCGTGGACAGCCGCTGCCGCGCCGTCGTCCGGGCTCGCCGGAATCCGCATCACGTGCGGAGTGAACGCCGACGTGTACCGCCTGCGGGATCTGCTCGCCGTCCGGCGGGACGTGCGGGTGGTGGAGGCGCGGGACTACATCAGACGCGCGGGTCCCGACGGATACCGGGGTCTGTGCCTCGTCGTGGAGGTTCCGGTGGCACGGTCGGACGGCGTGCGCGCGGTGCGCGTCGAGGTGCAGATCCGCACCGGGATCATGGAATCGTGGGAGTTCGTGGCGACCCGGCTGCGCACCGGATTCGCCGATCACCTGCCTCCGGAGATGCTCGACGAGCTGGGCGCGGCAGCCGAGCGTGCCCGCGACCTCGACTCGCGGATCGGCGCCCTGCACCGGCGCATGGAGGACCGCATCGCCGGGTCGCAGCAGGAGGCGCCGCCGGCCTAGGCCCGGCCGTGCACTTGCGCGCGCAAAACCCTGTCGCGCGGGCATTTACGGGCGCATACAGCACCACCCCGCGCGGGGACGACGACGGCACGGACCCCCGCCGAGAACTCGACGGGGGTCCGCGGTGTGAGGCTCAGTTGTAGCTGTAGAAGCCCTGGCCGGTCTTGCGGCCGAGACGGCCGGCGTCGACCATGCGGCGCAGCAGCGCCGGCGGCGCGTAGTGCGGCTCGGCGAACTCGTCGTACAGCGACTGGGCGGCGTTGAGCGTGACGTCGAGGCCGACGGTGTCGATGAGGGTGAGCGGACCCATCGGGTAGCCGCAGCCGCCCTTCATCGCGGCGTCGATGTCTTCCTTCGTCGCATAGCCCGACTCGAGCATCCGCACGGCGGAGGTGAGGTAGGGGATCAGCAGCGCGTTGACGATGAAGCCTGCGCGGTCGCCGGCGCGGACCGTCGTCTTGCCGAGGGTGTTCTTGACGTAGTCGAAGACGGCGTTCGCCGTCTCCTCCTCGGTGGTCAGCGCCGAGATGATCTCCACCAGCGGCATCACCGGCACCGGGTTGAAGAAGTGCACACCCACGACCTGACCCGGACGCGACGTCGCCTGGGCCATCTTGATCACCGGCAGCGACGAGGTGTTGGTCGCCAGGATGCCGGACGGCTTCACGACCGCGTCGAGCTTGGTGAAGATGTCGACCTTGAGCGACTCGATCTCGGGCGCCGCCTCGATGACGAGATCACGGTCGGCGAGATCGGTGACGTCGGTGGTGACGCGGACCCGCGCGACGGCGGCGTCGGCCTCCTCCTGCGTGATCTTGCCGCGGGCGACGCCCTTGCCGATCGAGCCGGCGACACGCTTGCGTGCCGCCTCGGCGAATTCCTCGCTGGTCTCGAGCACGATGACGTCGCTGCCGGCCTTGGCGCACACCTCGGCGATGCCGGCACCCATCGTGCCGCCACCGACCACGCCGATCAATTCCACTGCCACGGGGGATTCTCCTCGTTACGAAGGTTGGACCAGGGTGAACTTACTGCCGCGGGGTCAGCGCAGCAGCGCGCGGGACATGACGACCCGCTGGATCTGGTTGGTGCCCTCGTAGATCTGGGTGATCTTGGCGTCGCGCATCATGCGCTCGACCGGGAAGTCGGTGGTGTATCCGGCGCCGCCGAACAACTGCACGGCGTCGGTGGTGACCTCCATCGCGACGTCGGACGCGAAGCACTTGGCGGCGGAGGAGATGAAGCCGAGGTTCGGCTCGCCGCGCTCGGCGCGTGCCGCCGAGGTGTACACCATCAGGCGTGCGGCCTCGACCTTCATGGCCATGTCGGCGAGCATGAACTGCACGCCCTGGAAGTCGGAGATCGGCTTGCCGAACTGCTTGCGGTCCTTGGTGTAGGCGATCGCGGCGTCGAGCGCGCCCTGGGCCAGGCCCACGGCCTGCGCACCGATGGTGGGCCGGGTGTGGTCCAGCGTGGCGAGGGCGGTCTTGAAGCCGGTGCCGGGCTCGCCGATGATGCGGTCGCCGGGGATGCGGCAGTTCTCGAAGTACAGCTCGGCGGTCGGGGAGCCCTTGATGCCGAGCTTCTTCTCCTTGGGACCGACCACGAAGCCCTCGTCGTCCTTGTGGACCATGAAGGCGGAGATGCCGTTGGCGCCCTTGTCGGGGTCGGTCACGGCCATGACGGTGTACCAGCTGGACTTGCCGCCGTTGGTGATCCAGCACTTCGAGCCGTTGAGGATCCAGTCGTCGCCGTCGGCCTTGGCGCGGGTACGCATGCCCGCGGCGTCCGAGCCGGCCTCCCGCTCGGACAGCGCGTACGACGCCATCTCGCCCTTGACCAGGTCGGGCAGGACCTTCTGCTTGAGCTCCTCGGAGCCGGACAGGATCAGGCCCATGGTGCCGAGCTTGTTCACGGCCGGGATCAGCGAGGACGAACCGCAGACGCGCGCGACCTCCTCGATGACGATGCAGGTGGCGACGGAGTCGGCGCCGTCGCCGCCGTACTCCGTGGGGACGTGGATCGCGTTCAGGCCGGACTTGTTGAGGGCGTCGAGCGCCTCCTGCGGGAAGCGGGAGTTCTCGTCGACGTCCTTGGCGAAGGGTGCGATCTCCTTCTCGGCCAGCGCGCGGATCGCGGCGCGAAGCTCGTCGTGCTCCTCGTTCAGCTTGAACAGACCGAACTCCGGGTTGAAGGCCATGACGGCGGACTCCTATCGGCACGCAGTGCCAGTATCTGAGTTGGTGTCGCCTTCACCCTAGCGGACGTAGGGCGCGCGACGTCATGAAATTGCATCAAGTGAAGCACGGCACTCAGTGCCAAGTCAATGGCTGTGCTGGTCGGTTGTCCCCCGCGACGTCAGTCCGGTGTCCCCTCGAGCTGCGCCTGCACCCGGCGGGCGACCTCCGCCGGCGGGGTACCCGGCGGATAGGTCACGACCGTGATCGCCCGCTCGCCGGTGGCGGGCGCGGCATCGGGGGCCCCGCCCTGTCCCGGTGCGACACCGAACGACCGTCGCACCTCGAGCAGCGCGCGGCGCAGTTCCTCCGCCGTCGCGGACTCGTCGCCGCGGATCATCGCGCGCAGCAGGAAGTTGTGCGTCGCGGTCATCGCGGCCGCGAAGCTGACGATCCGCACCCCCGACTCCGACGGCACGGCGGAACGCAGGTAGTCGGTGAACAGCCGCTCGTAGCGGTACGTCGTGACCAGCTCCCGCTCACGCAGCGCGGGCACCCGCTGCACCACCCGGTACCGCCACACCGCAAGCTCCCGCTTGTCCCGGAAGTGCCCGAACACCAGCTCCGCGGCCTCGGCGGTGGCCGCCCACGGATCCGCGAAATGCCCCGACAGGTACCGCGCGACCTGCTCGAGCAGCGACTCGTGATCGGCGAAGATCACGTCCTCCTTCGAGCGGAACTGCCGGAAGAAGGTCCGGCGCGAGACCCCCGCGGCCGACGCGATCTGCTCGACGGTGGTCGACTCGTAGCCGTACTCGGAGAACAGGCGGATCGCCTGCGTCACCACGTGCACCCGGAACTGGGCGGGATCGGGGCCGGTCGCGTCGATGCGGCGGGTGGAGTCGGGACCGAGTGCCATGGTTGTCAGTATCCAATCCGCCGCATCGAAGTCGAAACGGCCGCGCCGCCGATCCTTGCGGCGCGGCCGGCCTCAGGCCTGCGGCGAGTGCGCGGCCCGCAGCTCGAACTTGAGGATCTTGCCGGTCGGCGTGCGCGGCAGGTCCAGCGGGAACACGATCTCCCGCGGCACCTTGTACCCGGCGAGCAACGTGCGGGTGTAGGAGATGAGTTCCTCAGCCGTGACGGTCTCGTCCTTCTTCAGGATCACGAACGCCTTGGGCCGCTCGCCCCACTTCTCGTCGGGCACGCCCACCACCGCGACGTCCAGCACGGCCGGGTGGCTCACGATGGCCTGCTCGACCTCCACGGTGGAGATGTTCTCGCCCCCGGAGATGATGATGTCCTTCGCGCGGTCCTTGAGCTGGATGTAGCCGTCCGGGTACATCACGCCCAGGTCGCCGGTGTGGAACCAGCCGCCCTCGAACGCCTTCGCCGTGGCTTCCGGATCCTTGAAGTAGCCCGCCATGACGTTGTTGCCGCGCAGCACGATCTCGCCCATCGTCTGCCCGTCGGCGGGCACGTCGTTCATGTTCGCGTCGACGACCCGCGCGTTCTCCGCCTGCAGCATGCCCACGCCCTGACGCGACAGCAGCGCCGCGCGTTCCTCGGCGGGCTTGTCGTCCCACGAGTCCTGGTACTCGCAGATCGTGTACGGCCCGTAGACCTCGGTCAGGCCGTACACGTGCACCACGGTCACGCCGATCTTCTCGAGCTGTGCGATCACCGTCGGCGACGGCGGCGCGCCCGCCGTGGTGATCCGCAGCGGCCGGTCCAACCGGTGGGCCTGCGGGGCTTCGGCGATGGTCGAGCACACCGCCGGAGCGCCGCACAGGTTGGTGACCCCGAGGTTGTCGATTGCGTCCCATATGGCGTCGGCCCGCACGGCGCGCAGGCAGATGTGCGTCCCGCCCGCCGCCGTCACCGCCCACGGCGTGCACCACCCGTTGCAGTGGAACATCGGCAGGGTCCACAGGTACTGCGTCTTCCCGTCGAACGCGTTGTGGAACGTCTCGCCGAAGGAATTGAGATACGCGCCGCGATGCGTGTACATCACGCCCTTCGGCTTGCCGGTGGTGCCCGACGTGTAGTTCAGGGTGATGACCTGTTCCTCGTCGTCGACGCCCCAGTGCAGCGGGGTGTCGTCGAGGCCGTCGGCGGCGGCGAGGAACTCGTCGTACCGGGCGGTGACGATCCCGGCCGGAACGTCCGGGTACGGAACCGTCGAATCCGGCACCTCCACGACCTCGGTCAGCGACGGCACGCTGTCCGCGACGCCCGCGACCGAGCCGACGAACTCCGAGTCGACGAACAGCAGCGACGCTTCGGCGTGACCGAGGATGTACTCGAGCTCGGGTCCGGCCAGCCGGGAGTTCAGCGCGATGAGCACGCCACCGGCGAGCGGCACCGCGAAGTGCGCGATGAGAAGTTCCGGCACGTTCGGCGCCAGGAACGCCACCCGGTCGCCGGGCTGGATGCGGCTGCGCAGAACCCGTGCGAAGCGCTGTGCCTCGTCGGCGAACTGCGCGTACGTGTAGCGGCGGTCGCCGTGGATGATCGCGGTGCGATCCGGGAACACGGACGACGATCGTTCGAGGAACCGCAGCGGGCTGAGCGGGGTGTGGTTCGCCGTTCGGGCGGCGGAGCTGGACGTGAGGGTGGACGACGGGGTGGACACGGATACCTCCGGAACTTCGGCACTCGGTCGGTGTACGCCATTGTGATCGCTGCAACACCGGAACGGGTGGAGGTTATGGGTCACGGGAGATCCCCCGCTACCCTCCGAAGTGGGTATTCGTGGTCTCGGAGGTGGTTCCGGTGAGTTCTGTGTCGGAGAAGCTCGGGACGTCGACTGCTGCGCCGACGCGGCCGGGCCGGCACGCGCAGCTGCGGCCGAGCGACGAGGACGCGCTGCGCGCCGAGCTGCGCCGGCTGCAGACCTCCACGGGGATGCCCGTGCTGTTCGGCGGCACCGTGCACGGCGGGGACATGCTCCTGTCCGGGTTCGTCGGCACGCGCAGCGGCATCCTCCGCGACCTGGTGATCAGCTCCGAGTGCGGGCTCGGCGGCAAGGTGGTCGCCGAGCAGCGGCCCGGCGCGGTGTCGGACTACTTCAACTCCCGCCAGATCTCCCACGAGTACGACCGTGAGGTCGCGGGTGAGGGCATCGAGTCGCTGCTCGCCGTGCCGGTGGTGGTGCGCCGCCGCACCCGCGCCGCCCTGTACGGCGGCCTGCGCACCAACCTGCCCATCGGCGACGTCGTCGTCGAGCAGGTGCTGCGGTCGGCCCGCACCCTCGCCCGCGAAATCGAGATCCGTGACGAGGTGGACCGGCGGGTCGCCCTCCTCGACAACGCCCGCGCCGCGGCCCCGCCGGTCGTGTCCGCGGCGGTGTCGGAGGGCATCACCGAGAGCTACCTGGCCCTGCGGGAGATCGCGGCACAGACGTCCGACCCGGCGATCGAAGCGCGCCTGCGGGAGGTCGAGGAGAAGCTGCGGACGCTGACCGGTGGGAACGCGGCCCCGGCGGTGCGGCTGTCGGCACGGGAGCGGGACGTGCTGGCGTACGTGGCGCTCGGGTGCCGCAACGCCGAGATCGCCGAGCGGCTGGCGCTGAGTGTGGAGACCGTCAAGAGCTACATGCGCAACCTGATGGGCAAGCTCGAGGTGGGCAGCCGGCACGAGGCCGTCGTCGAGGCCCGCCGGCAGGGCCTGCTGCCCTAGCAGGCGACGAGCGAGGCGCGGCCTCCCGCGTAGTCCGTGCGCGTCGCCGGTTCACACGTCCAGCGTCACGGAGCACGACCACCCTTCCGGTCCGCGCTCGAGGCGCAGTCCGTGCAGCGACACGGCCTTCGGGACCGCACCCACCTGGGTCACCGTGGCGGCGTCGACCATGGAGAACCGCACCTGCGCCGTGCCGGCACCGGAGTCGACGACCACGTCGACCGGGACCTCGCCGGCCGCGTCGAGCAGATAGACGACCTCGTCGAGTACCGCGACGAGCAGGTCCTCGTCACCGTCGGCTGCCAGCCGGCGGGTGTGCACCCTGCCCGGCCCGGCAGAGGAGGTGTCGGCGAAGCTCGCGACGGCGCCGTGCACCGCCTGCGCGATGCACTCGTCGCGGGTGGGTGCCCACGCCTCGATGCGCAGGTCCGCCGTATGCGGCACCGACCGGTACCCGCTTTCGTTCATGACGCGCTCCTGTGCAGCGGGCATTGCAGATTCTATGGTGGAACGAAGCCGCCGCCGCCGCGATCTCCGCACCGGATCGGACAGTGATGAGGATCGTCGAGGAGACCCCGTACCGGTTCCGGATCGACCGGACCGGCGCGATGCGCGTACCCGGGATCGTCTTCGCGGCCCGGTCCCTGCTCCCCGCCGCGGAAGGAGACGAGGCGCTGACCCAGGTCGCGAACGTCGCGACCCTGCCGGGCATCGTCACCGCGTCGTTCGCCATGCCGGACGTGCACTGGGGTTACGGCTTTCCCATCGGTGGGGTCGCGGCGACGGACATCGACGGCGGCGGCGTCGTCTCCCCCGGCGGGGTGGGCTTCGACATCTCGTGCGGCGTGCGGCTGCTGATCGCGCGTGACGCCGACCGGTTCGCGCTCGCGCCGCGCCTCGGGCTGCTGATGGACCGGCTCGGCCGTGTCGTGCCCCGTGGCATGCAGACCCGGGGCGTGTGGGAGCTGCCGAACCGCACCGTGCTGCACAGGGTGCTCGAGGGCGGCGCCCGATTCGCGGTGGACCAGGGGCACGGCGTCGTCCGCGACCTCGAGCGGTGCGAGGACCGGGGCGTACTGGACGGCGCCGACCCGGCCGCGGTGAGCGACCGTGCCGTCGAGCGCGGCCTCGGTCAGCTCGGCAGCCTCGGCTCGGGCAACCACTTCCTCGAGGTGCAGGCCGTCGAGCGGGTCTTCGATCCGGACACCGCGCGGCCGATGGGGCTCGACGTGGGCACGGTGTGCGTGATGATCCACTGCGGATCCCGCGGCCTCGGCCACCAGATCTGCACCGACCACGTGCGGGAGATGGGTAAGGCAATGGGCCGCTACGGGATTCACGTCCCCGACCGACAGCTGGCGTGCGTTCCGGTCCGGTCACCGGAGGGGGAGGCGTATCTCGGGGCGATGGTGGCGGCGGCCAACTACGGCCGGGCCAACCGGCAGTTGCTCACCGAGGCGGCCCGCCGGGTCTTCGAGGAGACTGCGGGCACGACCCTCGACCTGCTGTACGACGTGTCGCACAACCTGGCGAAGATCGAGCGGCACGAGGTCGGGGGCCGGGTGCGCACGCTGTGCGTGCACCGCAATGGCGCGACGCGGTCGCTGCCGCCCCGCCATCCCGACGTCCCCTCGGATCTGGCCGAAGTGGGACAGCCCGTGCTCATCCCGGGCACGATGGGCACCGCGTCGTACGTGCTGGCCGGCGTCGCCGGGAACCCGGCCTTCCACTCCACCGCGCACGGGGCCGGCCGGGTGCAGAGCCGGCACCGCGCCGCCCGGCACACCGACGGCCGCGTGGTGCGCGACGCGCTCGAATCCCACGGCGTGCTCGTGCGGGGGAGTTCGTGGCGGGGACTGGCCGAGGAGAAGCCGGAGGCGTACAAGGACATCGACGTCGTGGCGGAGGTGAGCGAGCGGGCGGGCCTGGCCCGACGGGTCGCGCGGCTCGTGCCGCTGGGCGTCGTCAAGGGGTGAGCGCCCTCTCTGGCCGAATGTCACATTCAGTCGGCTGCATCGACGCGATGTGACATTCGGTCGCCGACCGGGCCGGAATCCGGGCAGCGCTTCAGTGATTGACATCACAGAACTCGATGCGCATACTCGTCCGAGTTGAACTCGAAATCAACTTTGGCTGGCACCCTCACTTCAGGAGTAGTCCATGTCCGACATCCACGGCGTCTGCGATGCCCGGTTCTCTGCTCTGCGCGAGGCACTCGAACGCAATCTCGATTCGGGCGAGGACGTCGGCGCGTCGATCGCCGTGACCCTGGACGGCGAACCCGTCGTCGACATCTGGGGTGGCTCGATGGACGCAGGCGGATCGCGGCCGTGGGAGCGGGACACGATCACCAACGTGTGGTCGTGCAGCAAGACGGTCACCGCTCTGGCTGCCCTGATGCTCGTCGACCGGGGGCAACTCGACCTCGACGCGCCGGTGGCGAGGTACTGGTCCGACTTCGCCGCCAACGGCAAGGAGGGGATCCTGGTCCGGCACCTGCTGTCCCACACCTCCGGCGTCTCCGGTTGGGATCAGCCGTTCACGATGGACGACCTCGCCGACACCACCAAAGCTACGGAACTGCTGGCGGCGCAGGCGCCGTGGTGGGAGCCCGGCACGGCCTCCGGCTACCATGCGCTCAACTACGGGCACCTCATCGGCGAGGTGGTCCGCCGGGTCGACGGCCGGACGCTGACCGGCTTCATCGAGGAGGAGATCTCCCGTCCTCTCGGTGCCGACTTCCGCTTGGGCGTGGCCCGCTCGGACTACTCGCGCGTGTCCGAGGTCATCCCTCCGCCCCCGCTGCCGATCGACTTCGCGACCCTCGATCCCGCGAGCGTGATGGTGAAGACCTTCACCGGTCCGCCCGCCGACGCCACGGCGGCCTGGGGCGACGGCTGGCGCGAAGCCGAGATCGGCGCGGCCAACGGGCATTCCAATGCTCGTGCCCTGGCGAGGATCCAGTCGGTGATCGCCTGCGGGGGGCGGGTCGGCGGCGTCCGCCTGCTCTCGGCCGACACCATCGACGCGATATTCGACGAGCAGTCCTACGGAGTGGACCTCGTGCTGGGGGTCCCCGTCCGCTTCGGCGTCGGATTCGGGCTTCCCACACCGGAATCGGTGCCGTTCGTGCCGGAGGGACGGATCTGCTTCTGGGGTGGCTGGGGCGGATCCCAGATCATCGTCGACACCGAGCGCAGGATGACCGTTGCGTACGTGATGAACAAGATGGGGCCGGGTCTGCTCGGCTCCGATCGTTCGGCGGAGTACGTCTCCGCCGCGTTCGCCGCCGTGCCGTGAGGCGGGGGCGGAACACCCACTGCCCGGCAACTGCCCTCAGGCGATGCCACGGATGGGCCACTGCGGGTCCACGTCCGACACGTCGCGCCCGAGACCCGCGAGATACTCGGCGAACGTGCGTTGCCGCTCCGCGTGCCAGGCCGCCTGGTCCGTCATGATGTCCAGGTCGGCGAGCTGCGGGAAGCGGGTGCACAGCGCCCGCGCCAGTTGCCCCGCCGCGAGGGCGTCCGCCTCGGCCTGATGCGCGGCGGTCAGCGCGATGCCGTACGCATCGCAGACCGCCTGCAGGGTGCGGCTGCCCTCGCGGTCGCGGTCCATCTCGCGGTCGACGACGTACGGGTCGAACACCAGGCCCGTCTCGAGTCCCGGCAGGCCCAGCCGGCGGCCCTCGGCGTCGACCACCGTGAGGTCGTAACTGGCGTTGAACGCCACGACGATGTGATCGCGGACCCACGCCTCGCACAGCGCCTCGCGGATCTGGGTGTAGCCGGCCGTGTACTCGAGGCCCTCGGCGCGCGCCCGCTCCGTGGTCACGCCGTGGATCGCCGCCGTCTCCTCCGAGATCTCGATGCCCGGATCGAGCAGCCACGTCCGCGACGAGACGGTGTCGCCGTCGAGGACGACGACGGACGCAGTCACGATGCGCGCGACCCGCGGATCGCGGTCGGTGGTCTCGAGGTCGAACGCGCAGATCGGTCGATCGGGCCAGTGCGTCATCGGGGGGTCCTGTCGTCGGTCGGTCGGGTCGGTCACGGCGATTGTGGCCGCAGCCACCGACACCGCGCGCGGCGCGACGCCGTGCACGGGACCGGCTGGCTCCGCACGGCACGAAGGCGTACGCTGCTGGGGGTTCGTCAGGCCCCCGGCACGGTTCCGGGTGATGTGGAGGAGGTGGGACTCGCGATGCGCAGTCGACCTCCGAGTACCAGCTGACGGCAGCCCGTACGCGCCCTGTCGGTGCGCGACGGTTGCCGTCGCGTGTGCGTCCCACGGCGACCACCCTCGCCGTCGCCCTCCGTGCCTCCGAAAGGCCGTGCCGACATGCTGCCCAACCGTTCCGTCCGTGCCCTGCTGCCGCGTCGCTCCGCCCCGGCGACCGCCGACCCGTCGGCCGGTTTCGGCGCGTCCCTGAATCCTGCCGCCGCGCAGAGCCCCGGCCGGGACGGTGCGGCGCGGGCGGAGAACAGCATCGTCGACAGCGCGGTCTACCGGGACGGCCGCCGCGTCGCGTCGCCGGCGACACTCGCGCAGGCCCTCGATTGCCTGCCCGAGCCCGGTTCGATGGCCTGGATCGGGATGTACCGGCCCACCGACGCGCAACTCCATGCCGCCGCAGAGCAATTCGGACTGCACGAACTGGCCGTCGAGGATGCCATCGCCGCCCACCAGCGCCCGAAGCTCGAGCGCTACGGCGACACCCTGTTCGTCGTGCTGCGCGCTGCCCGCTACGTCGACGAATCCGAGCGGGTCGACTTCGGTGAGGTGCACGTCTTCGTCGGACCGACGTTCGTGCTGACGGTACGGCACAGCGAATCGCCCGACCTGTCGGCGGTGCGGGACCGGATGGAGAGCGAGCCCGATCTGCTGCGGCTCGGTCCCGAGGCGGTTCTCTACGCGATCCTCGACGCCGTCGTCGACGGGTACGCTCCGGTGGTCGCGGGCCTGCAGAACGACATCGACGAGATCGAGACGGAGGTCTTCAGCGGGGATCCCGGGGTCTCGCGCCGCATCTACGAACTCTCCCGCGAGGTCATTCAGTTCCAGCGCGCGGCCAAACCGCTGCTCACCGTGCTGTCGGGTCTGTCGTCGGGCTTCGCCAAGTACCGCACCGACGACGAACTGCAACGCTACCTGCGGGACGTCACCGACCACGCGACGACGGTCGTCGAGCAGGTCGACAGCTTCCGGCAGTTGCTCGGCAACATCCTCACGGTCAACGCGACGATGGTGTCGCAGATGCAGAACGAGGAGATGCGCAATCTCAGCCGGGCGAGCATCGAGCAGAACGAGGAGATCAAGCGTATCTCGGCGTGGGCGGCAATTCTGTTCGCGCCCACGCTGATCGGCACGGTCTACGGGATGAACTTCGACACCATGCCGGAATTGCATTGGGCCGCAGGCTATCCCATGGCCCTGCTGATGATGGTCATGACGTGCGCGGGTCTCTACGCGATCTTCCGCCGCCGCGGCTGGCTGTAGCCGGCCGCGGCGGACGGCGGCCTCAGAGCGTGTCGGTGCAGACCACGAAACGACGCTCGCTGTAGACGAATCCACCCTCGGAGACGGAGCAGTCGTTCACGTTGTCGGTGTTCTGCAGGATCTCGGTGACCTTCTCCGTTTCGGGGCCGGGTGCGGCGCAGTCGACGCGCTGCGGGTCCTCGCCGGAGATGTCCATGCAGCTGTCGACCACCCAGTCGACGTCGAGGCACAGGGCACCCACCTCGACCCCGGCGGAGGACTCGTAGTAGGTCTGGTCGGCGTCCGAGACGCACTGATCGCTCGTCTCGACGATGTCGATCACCTTGTAGTTCGAGTCCATGCTGCCGCAGGTCGCATTCTCGATGGTCGCGTCGTCGACGGTGCCACCGAGGCGCACGCAGTCACCGATCTCGACGTCGATGTCCAGACCGGAGGAGCCGGGGGACGTCGGTGCCGTGGTGGTGGTCGGACGGCCGGTGGTCGTCCGGGTATCCGATGCGCTCGCCGACGTGGTCTCGGACCCGGGCTCGGGCACCGCCCGGGGCTCGACGTCCGATCCGCACGCGCCGAGCACCAGAGCCGCCGCAGCCACCGCGACGACGGTGCCGCTCACCCGTCGAATGAAGTTCATGGGGGGAGAGTACGGAATGTCCGCCTCGGGCGGGAACCGTAGGGCGATTTCTCACAGATCCGGCGGGCACGTGTCGGCCCCGGGTGCGACCATGAGCCGGTGCAGCTGCCAGTCGAACCGCCGATCGCACCGATGCTCGCCAAGGCCGTGCCCGAGGTTCCGGCCCAGCCTGCCGACGGCGACCCCGAGTGGTCGTACGAGCCGAAGTGGGACGGCTTCCGGGCTGTCGTGTTCCGCGACGGCGACGAGGTGGTGCTGAGCTCGCGGGGCGGGAAGGACCTGGTGCGCTACTTCCCGGAACTGACCGCCGCGGTGCGGGCGGAGCTGCCCGCCCGGTGCGTGGTCGACGGGGAGATCGTGGTGCCGCGCCCGCACGACGGCCGCAGTCGGCTCGACTGGCAGGCCCTGTCGGAGCGTATCCACCCGGCGGCGAGCCGCATCGCGCTGCTCGCCGAACAGACCCCCGCGCAGTTCGTCGGCTTCGATCTGCTCGCCCTCGGCGACGAGAACCTGATGGAGACGCCGTTCGCGCGGCGCCGGGAGCGGCTGCGGGCGGCGGTCGGGGGCGGCCCGAGCTGCCATGTCACCGCCGCGACCCTCGACGCGCAGATCGCCGGCCGATGGTTCGCCGAGTTCGAGGGCGCCGGCCTCGACGGGGTCGTCGCCAAGCGTCTCGACGGACCCTACGTGCCGGACAAGCGGGAGATGCGCAAGGTCAAGCATGCCCGCACCGCCGACTGTGTGCTCATCGGCTACCGCCCGCACAAGAGCATCGACGGGGTCGGGTCCCTGCTGCTGGGGCTGTACGACGGCGGGGACGAACCGGTGATGGTCGGGGGCGCGTCGGCGTTCACCGTCGAGCAGCGCCAGGAGTTGCTCGCCGACCTCGCGCCGCTGCGGGTCGGTGCCGACGTCGTCGCCGAGGGCGAGCCGAGCCGGTGGCGGACGGCCGCGGACCGCCGATGGATACCGCTGCGGCCCGAGCGGGTCCTGGAGGTGGCCTACGACCAGATGGAGGGCAACCCGGAGGCCGGCCTGCGGTTCCGGCACGCGGCCCGGTTCCTGCGGTGGCGGCCCGACCGCGATCCGCGCAGCTGCACCTTCGAGCAGTTGGACGTGCCGGTGCGGTACGACCTCGCCGACGTCCTCGACCGGACAGGAGTGTGACCTGCGGTGCCCGACGCGAAGCGCTCTCCCGCGATGGAACTGGACGTCGGCGGTGTGCCCGTCCGCCTGTCCAACCCCGACAAGGTCTACTTCCCCCGCCTCGGTGAGGCCGGCAGCAAGCGCCGCCTCGTCGAGTACTACCGGACCGTCGCGACGGCCGGCTCGGCGCCGCTGCTGCAGGCGCTGCGGGAACGGCCCACGCACCTGCAGCGGTTCCCGGACGGGATCGAGGGCGAGGAGATCTACCAGAAGCGGGTACCTGCCCGCCGGCCCGACCACATCGCGACATGCGAGGTCACGTTCCCGTCCGGCCGCACCGCCGACGTGCTGCGGGTGCGCGCCGCCGCGGACGTCGTGTGGGCGGCGAACCTGGGCACCGTGACGTTCCATCCGTGGGCGGTGCGCTGCGGGGACGTCGACCGCCCCGACGAGTTGCGCATCGATCTGGACCCGCAGCCGGGGACCGCCTTCGACGACGCCCGAGCGGTCGCCCTCGAGGTGCTGCGGCCGCTGCTCGACGAACTGGGTCTGGTCGGGTTCCCGAAGACGTCGGGGGGCCGCGGCCTGCACGTGTACGTGCGCATCGTCCCGGAATGGGACTTCGTCGGTGTGCGCCGCGCCGGGATCGCCCTGATGCGGGAGGTGGAACGTCGCAGCGGCGGACGGGCCACCACCGCGTGGTGGAAGGAGGAGCGTGGGCAGCGCATCTTCCTCGACTTCAACCAGAACGCCCGGGACAAGACGATCGCATCGGCCTACTCGGTGCGGCGCACCCCGATCGCGACGGTGTCGACACCCCTGACGTGGGACGAACTCGCCGACGCCGACCCGGACGATTTCACGATCGCGACCGTGCCGGGGCTGCTCGAACGCCGCGGTGACCCGATGGCCGCGATGGACGAGACCGCGCAGACGCTCGACGTGCTGCTCGAGATGGCCGAGCGGGACGCCGCCGCAGGCCTCGGCGACCTGCCCTACCCGCCCACCCACCCGAAGATGCCGGGCGAGCCGAAACGGGTGCAGCCGTCGCGCGACACGGATCGCAAGCGGCCCGGTTAGGCATTCCGCTGGGCGTAGTCACCGGAGCGGTGACGTCCCGTGACCGCATCGATGCCCGCCCACCCGGTGAACCGGTGCGCGTCTCCGTAGACTCCCCTGAGGGGATTCGGTTTGCGGGGGACGAGGCCGGAGGAGGCAGTCACCGTGTCGGTGGTAGCGGATGCACGGAAGTCGGTTCGGGTGCTCGGCGGTGGTGCGGTGGTGGTCGCGGGTGTCGCGGCCGCACTCGTCGCGGCACCGCCCGCCCAGGCGGTGACGTGCGCGGCGCCCCCGGGTTCGGCGACCTCGGTCACCCAGCTCGACGGGCGGACCGCGTGCGGTGCGGTCGCGGATGCGCCGAGCGGCGCGTGGGGCTACGGCGACGGCGGAGTCGGCTTCGCCGACGCCCGCACCGGGGCGCGCGTGCTCGCGGCCGGACTGGCTGGGGGTGTCGGGGCGGGCGAAGCTGCGGGAGGTCCTCTCGCCGCCGTCGGCTACGGCGAGAACGCCCTGGCACTGGGGATCGTCGAGGAGCCCGCGGCCGCGCTCGTCGTGGCCGGCCCGCAGTCCCAGGCGTTCATCGGTGACCTGCGCGATCCGGTGCTGTGTGAAGGGTCCGCCGCGACCGCGGTCAACCTCACCACGGGACGGGGCTGCGTCGTGCTGGGGACGTTCCGGTACGTCGCCCCCTGACGGGACCCTTCGGCAAAACCCGTTCGGGAACGGACGCTGCGACGTAGCCTGGCGGCACGAAGTCGACTGGGAGGTATCACGGATGACAGCCCGACCGGTGCGGGGCGCGGCGGCGGTCCAGGACCCGCCGCCGACCGAGATGCACGTCGACCGGCGATTCCTGCCGCTCGCGGATCGCTTCTTCGACCTGTACCGGCTGCCCCGGCACGGCGGCGGTGCCCTCGCCGCCTACCTGGACGGCGAGAAGGTACTCGACATCTGGGCGGGCTGGGCCACCCGCGACCGGCGGTGGAACCGCGACACGGTGTCGCTGTCCTTCTCCACCGGCAAGGGCGTGGCGTCGACCGTGGTGCACCGCCTCGCAGACCGCGGCCTGATCGACTACTTCGCGCCGGTCGCCCGGTACTGGCCGGAATTCGCGGCGGCCGGTAAGGAGCACGTCACCGTCGCGGACGTCCTCACCCACCGGGCCGGACTGCACCGGGTGCGCAACCTGCGGCCCGGCCGGATGGGCATCGTCGACTACGACGCGACGGTTCGTGCGCTGGCGGCGGCGCCGCCCGATTCTCGGCGGCTGAGCGGACCGGGGTACCACGCGGTGACCTACGGCTGGCTCGTCGCGGAGATCGTGCAGCGGGTGACCGGGCTGCCGTTCGTCGACGTCGTCCGGCAGGAGATCGCCGAACCCCTGGGCACCCCCGAATTCTGGTTCCGGGTTCCGGAGGACCAGCGGCACCGCATCGCCAAGCTGTTCCCGCGGATCAATCCCGCCGGACTGCACTGGGGGATGACCGCTTCGGTGCTGTCGCGGGTGAGCCTCACCCGCGGTCTCGCGGAGGCTGCGATGCCGGAGGAGTTCGACGAGCTGGTGCGTGATCCGTCGGTGCACGACGCGGTGATGCCCGGGTGGAACGGAGTGTTCTCGGCGCGGGCGCTGGCACGGATGTACGGGGCGATCGCCGCGGGCGGCACGATCGACGGAGTGCAGTTCCTGAAGCCGGAGACCGTCGAGGCCATGAACGAGGTCCGGGTACGCGGGCGCGACTACGTGCTCGGCGTCCCGATGGCGTGGCGCCTCGGCTACCACCAGCCGGTGTTCGTCAGCCGGGAACGGCCGCGCGGGGCGCTCGGCCACTACGGGGTCGGCGGTTCGGGCGCCTTCGCCGACCTCGACACCGGCCTGTCGCTCGCGTTCACGACGAACCGACTGGGCAGCGGCCCGATCGCGCTGGGCGATCTGCGGCTCGCGCGACTGGGTGCGGTGGCGCGTGAACTCGCCCGTCGCGCGTGAGAGGACGGCCACGAGTGTTCGAAGCAGTTCGATACGGAGGGAGCGAAGCTGTGAGCCACGTGTACCGGGTGATCGAGGTGGTGGGGTCGTCGACGGACAGCGTCGACGACGCGATCAAGCAGGCCGTCGCGCGGGCGGCGGAGACCACGCGCCATCTCGAGTGGTTCGAGGTGATGAACGTCAGGGGCCACATCGACGACGGGGCCGTCGCGCACCTCCAGGTGACCGTGAAGATCGGCTTCCGTATCGAGCCGAGCGACGGCTGACCCCCGGCGCGGGGGACACGCCGGGAGAGCAGGTGCAGCGAACCGGATCTCGACCGGAATTGGAACACGTTATAGTCTGGGGGGGTCGTCGAACCCCCGGCACTTCAGGCAGGTATCCACCGTGGTTTACGTGATCACCCAGGCGTGTTGCAACGATGCCTCGTGCGTCGAGGTCTGCCCCGTCAACTGCATTCACCCCACGCCCGACGAGGCGCCGTTCGCCACCACCGAGATGCTCTACATCGACCCGGACACCTGCATCGACTGCGGCGCGTGCGTGGACGAATGCCCGGTGGACGCGATCTACGCCGACAACGAGCTTCCCGCCGAGCACGAGCCGTACCTGAAGATCGCCGAGGACTACTACCGGCGCTACCCGATCGGACCGGACTGGCCCGAGGAGCGCGACCGCACCAAGATCCCCGCCGAACTCGGCTCCCTGCGGGTCGCGATCGTCGGTTCGGGCCCGGCCGCCTGCTACGCCGCGCTGGAGCTGACCAGCCGGTCCCGCGTCGAGGTCGACATCTTCGACCGTCTGCCCACCCCGTACGGACTCGTCCGCGCCGGTGTCGCCCCGGACCACCAGAGCACCAAGTCCGTCGGTGAGCTGTTCCGCAGCGCCCTCGGCCACAAGAAGAGCCAGTGCTGGTTCAACGTCGAGGTGGGCACCCACATCAGCCACGAGGAACTGCTCGCGCACCACCACGCCGTGATCTACGCCGTCGGTGCCGCCGCCGACCGGCACCTGGACGTGCCCGGCGAGGACCTGCCCGGCTCGCACGCCGCCACCGAGTTCGTCGCCTGGTACAACGGGCACCCCGACTACGCCGACCGCACCTTCGACCTGTCCGGCGAACGCGCGGTGATCATCGGCAACGGCAACGTCGCCCTCGACGTCGCGCGGGCACTGGTCGCCGACCCGGACGAGCTGGCGAAGACCGACATGGCCGATCACGCCGTCGCCGCCCTGCGCGCGTCGAACATCCGCGAGGTCGTCGTCGTGGGACGGCGCGGACCCGCCCAGGCCGCCTACACCAATCCGGAACTGCTGGCCCTCGGTCAGCTCCGGGGCGTCGACATCGTCGTCGACCCGGCCGACGCCGAACTCGACCCGGCCAGCCGGGCCCTCGTCGACGACCCCGCCGTCGAACCACGGATCGCACTGAAGGTCGAACAGGTCCAGGGCTTCGCCCGCCGGACCCCGACCGAGGACAACAAGCGGATCGTGCTGCGCTTCCTCGCCGCACCCGTCGCGCTGAACGGGGACGGCCGGGTCGACTCGATCACCCTCGAACGCACCGAACTGGCCGAGACCAACGGCCGCCTCGAGGCGCACCGCACCGGGCAGACCGAGACCCTGCCCACGGGCCTGGTCCTGCGGTCGGTCGGCTACCGGGGGCGTCCCGTCGCCGATCTGCCGTTCGACGAGACGCGCGGCATCCTCCCCAACGAGGAAGGCCGGGTCGTGGACCCGGAAACGAACGAGCCCCTGCCCGGGGTGTACACCGCAGGCTGGATCAAGCGCGGGCCCACCGGCGTCATCGGCACCAACAAGCAGTGCTCCGCGCAGACCGTCGAGCACCTGGTCCAGGACTTCGTGGCCGGCCGCCTCGTCGCCCCCGTCGCCGACCGGGAGAAGCTCGCGGCGCTGATCTCCGAGCGCCGGCCGGACTACGTGGACTACCGGGGCTGGCAGCAGATCGACAAGCAGGAACGTGCCCGGGGCGGTGCTGCGGGCCGCTCCCGCGTGAAGTTCGTCGCTGTCGACGATCTCCTCGCTGCCTCCCGAATCGAGTCCTGACCTGGCGTCGAGCTCCCGACGGGCCACCCGGACGGGCGCGGTCGAATTGCCCGCCCGCAGGTGTGCTGTGTCTAATGGGTGCGCCAAGTCGTCGCTGTCGGGGCGGACGTGGGTGCGACGGCACGAACGAACGATGGGTTGTCGAATGTTCGAGAAGAAGGGTCGGCCGAACAGTCGCGGCCGCGCCGGACGCTGGTCCGGCCGTGTCGTCACCGCGCTGGTGGGCGTCGGCGCCGCCACGCTCACCATGACCGGACCCGCCGCCGCGGTACCCCTGTGGCCCGGCGGACCCGAACTGCCGAGCGTGCAGGAACTCGTCGAACGGCTGCCCGGCCAGGCGCCGGAACCCGCCCCGTTCTCCGCACCGTCGATCAACCCGTCGAACGGTGAGACGGTGGGCGTCGCGCAGCCGATCATCATCCGCTTCGACGAGCCGATCACCGACCGCGCCGCCGCCGAGCGGCACATCGAGGTCCAGGCCGACCCTCCCGTCGACGGGCACTTCTACTGGGCGTCGGACCGGCAGGTGCGCTGGCGGCCCTACGAGTTCTGGCCCGCCCACACCCAGGTCACCGTGAACGCCGGGGGCACGCAGTCGTCGTACACCGTCGGCGACGCGCTGGTCACCGTCGCGGACGACGCCACCAAGACCATCACCGTCACCCGCAACGGTGAGGTCGTCAAGACCATGCCGACGTCGTTCGGCAAGCCGGGCTACGAGACGCCCAACGGCACCTACATCGTCGGCGAGAAGTTCCGTGACATGTACATGGACTCGTCCACGTACGGCGTGCCGGTGGACTCGCCCGAGGGGTACCGCACCTACGTCGAGTACGCGACCCGCATCTCCAACAGCGGCATCTTCGTGCACGCGGCGCCGTGGTCCGAGTGGGCGCAGGGCAACACGAACGTCAGCCACGGTTGCCTGAACGTGAGCACCGAGGACGGCCGCTGGTTCTTCGAGAACGCCCGGAAGGGTGACCCGGTGATCGTGCAGAACACCGGGGGCGGCATCCTCAACGGCTGGGACGGCCTCGGTGACTGGAACCTCTAGCCGGACAACGGCCGGCGCCGGCGAGCACGTCGTACCTCGACGGTGACGAGAGTACTCGTCGGCGCCAGACCGGCGTAACCTCCGGTTCGTCCGCGGCAGACACACTGCCGCAGTGCGCTCGAGTCCGGAAAGAGTACTGCCCCGAACCGACCGGGGTCCGTGGGGACGCCCGTGGGGCGACTACGCGCTGTTCGCCGCGCTGATCGGACCGAATCTCGCGCTGCTGGTCCTGTTCACGTACCGGCCGCTCGTCGACAACATCCGACTGTCGTTCTTCGAGTGGAACATCTCGAGCCCCACCGCGACGTTCGTCGGACTGGGCAACTACCGCGAGTGGTTCGGCCGTGCCGACACGTGGCAGATCGTCGGCAACACCGTCGTCTTCACCGTCGCGACCGTCGCGGGCTCCATGCTGCTCGGACTGGCGCTGGCGCTGCTGCTGGATCGGAAACTGCTGGGCCGCAACCTCGTCCGGTCCGCACTCTTCGCGCCGTTCGTCATCTCCGGTGCCGCGGTGGGGGTGGCGTTCCAGTTCGTGTTCGATCCCAACTTCGGCCTCGTCCAGGATCTGCTGGGCAGGCTGGGGCTCAACACCCCGGACTTCTACCAGGATCCGGCCTGGGCGCTGGTGATGGTCACCCTCACCTACCTGTGGAAGAACCTCGGCTACACGTTCGTCATCTATCTGGCGGCCCTGCAGGGCCTGCGTCCCGAACTGTCCGAGGCCGCCGCGATCGACGGCGCCTCGTCGTGGACGGCCTTTCGGCGCGTCCTGCTGCCGCAGCTCCGTCCCACCACGTACTTCCTGTCGATCACCGTGCTGCTCAACTCCTTCCAGGTCTTCGACATCATCAACGTGATGACCCGGGGCGGGCCGCTCGGTACCGGCACCACCACGATGGTCTACCAGGTCTACAACGAGTCCTTCCGGAACTTCCGGGCCGGCTACGGTGCCACCGTCGCGACAATCATGTTCCTCGTGCTGCTGGCCGTCACGGTCTACCAGGTGCGCCTGATGGACCGCGACGACACTGCGCGCCCCGCCCGCCGTCCCCGGCGCGCGCGTGGGGGTAGGCGTGGGCGTGGGCGTGCGACCGAATGTGACACGCGTTCGATCACATCGAAGCCATGTGACATTCGGTCGGTCCAGCGGACGGGGGGTGCGGAATGACGACGCTCCTGGAGCGCCCGGTCACGACCACGGAACCGGCAGCGGCGCAGCCGTATCGGCGTCGCGAGCGCACGATCCGGCTACTCGCCTACGCCGCGATGGTCGTGGCACTGCTCGTCGTGGCGCTGCCGCTGTACTGGATCGTGGTGACCTCGTTCAAGCAGCGACCCGACATCTACACGCTGCCGGTCACCTGGTGGCCCTCCGTGTTCCATCCCCGGAACTACACGGAGGCAGTCACCTCGGTGCCGTTCGGCACGTTCCTGCGGAACTCGTTGATCATCACCACGGTGCTGTCGAGCGTGAAGTTCGTCCTCGGCATCCTGAGCGCCTACGGTCTGGTGTTCCTGCGCTTCCCCGGCAAGAACCTCGTGTTCCTCGGTATCGTCGCCGCGCTGATGGTGCCGAACCAGATCACTGTCATCTCCAACTACGCGCTGGTGGCGGAATGGGGGTGGCGCAACACCTTCCAGGGGATCATCGTGCCGCTGGCAGGTGTGGCATTCGGAACGTTTCTGCTGCGCAACCATTTTCTGTCCATTCCCGCCGAGATCATCGAGGCGGCGCGGATGGACGGGGCCGGGCACGTCCGCCTGCTGTGGCGGGTCGTGCTACCCGTGTCCGGACCGACCCTGGTCGCGTTCGCGCTCATCACCGTGGTCAACGAGTGGAACGAATACCTGTGGCCGTTTCTCATGGCCGACGACGCGTCCGTGGCGCCGCTGCCGATCGGGCTGACCCAGCTGCAGAACAACGACGGCGTCACCAACTGGGGGCCGGTGATGGCCGGCACGGTGCTGGCCATGCTGCCGATCCTCGTGATCTTCCTCGCGCTGCAACGTCACATGATCAAGGGCCTCACCTCCGGTGCGGTCAAGGGCTGAACTCTCCAGGAGCAATTTCGTGAACATCGACAGGCGTGGATTTCTGGGACTGACCGGGCTCGTCGCCGCGAGCGCCGCGCTGGCGGCGTGCGCCGGCACCGGGTCGTCCGGGTCCTCGGAATCCGCATCCGCGGCGAACACCATCAAGTTCTGGTCCAACCACCCGGGCAAGTCCCAGGACGTGGAGCGCGAGCTCATCGCCCGGTTCGAGGCGAAGTACCCGGACCTGACGGTCGACCTGATCGACGGCGGCAAGAACTACGAAGAGGTGTCGCAGAAGTTCAACGCGGCCCTGTCCGGAGGCGACCTGCCCGACGTCGTCGTCCTGTCGGACGTGTGGTGGTTCAACTACGCGCTGACCGGCGCGATCACCCCGCTCGACGACCTCTTCGCCGAGGTCGGCGTGGACACCGGGGACTACGTCGATTCCCTGCTGGCCGACTACCTCTTCGAGGGCCGTCACTTCGCGCTGCCCTACGCCCGCTCGACGCCGCTGTTCTACTACAACCGGGACGTCTGGCGGCAGGCCGGTCTTCCCGACCGCGGACCCGCCACCTGGCAGGAGTTCGCCGAGTGGGGTCCCGAACTGCAGCGGGTGGTCGGGTCCGGCAAGCTGGCACACGGCTGGGGTAACGCCAAGGACTACCTCGGCTGGACGTTCGAAGGACCGATCTGGACGTTCGGCGGAGCCTACTCCGACGGCTGGCGGCTGCGTTTCGGCGACGCGGAGACGATCGCCGCGGGTCAGTTCCTGAAGGACATGATCCACACCGGGAGGTACGCGGGCGTGTCCACGGACATCGCCAACGACTTCTCCGCCGGGATCATCGCGTCCACCATCGCCTCGACCGGCGATCTGTCCGGCATCACCGCGAACGCCGCGTTCGACTTCGGCACCGCGTTCCTGCCCGCCCCCGACGGGACGCCGGGATGCCCCACCGGCGGTGCGGGACTGGCGATTCCGGCGAACATCTCCGACGAGCGGAAGCGCAACGCGCTGAAGTTCGTCGACTTCGTCACCAACGGGGAGAACACCGCCTACTTCTCGCAGAAGATCGGCTACATGCCGGTGCGCAAGTCCGCCACCGAGGATCCCGGGATGAGAGCATTCCTCGAGCAGAACCCCAACGCCCGCACCGCTGTCGATCAGCTCGCGCGCACCCGGTCGCAGGACTACGCGCGCGTCTTCGTGCCCGGCGGCGACCAGATCATCGGCACCGGCCTCGAACAGATCGCGCTGCAGGGGGCCGACGTGCCGACGGCGTTCGGCGACGTCGCGCGGCAGCTGCAGCAGATCATCGACCGTCAGATCACCCCGAATCTGTAGGGAAAGCCTTGGCAAGCATACGTTTCCGGTCCGTCACCCACCGCTACCCCGGTGCCGATCGGCCGTCGGTGGACCGCCTCGACCTCGATGTCGCGGACGGGGAGTTCCTGGTCCTGGTCGGGCCGTCGGGCTGCGGGAAGACCACGAGCCTGCGCATGCTCGCGGGCCTCGAGGCGGTCGACGACGGTCGCATCGACATCGGTGGGGCCGACGTGACGGGACTGCCGCCCAAGGCCCGCGACGTGGCGATGGTGTTCCAGAACTACGCGCTGTACCCGAACATGACCGTGGCCGAGAACATGGGTTTCGCGTTGCGCAACGCCGGCGTCGGCAGGGTGGAACGGACGACGCGGGTGCTCGACGTCGCGCGGATGCTCGAACTCGAGCCGCTGCTCGACCGCAAACCGGGCAAGCTCTCGGGTGGGCAGCGACAGCGCGTGGCCATGGGCCGGGCGATCGTGCGACGGCCCGCGGTGTTCTGCATGGACGAACCGCTGAGCAACCTCGACGCGAAGCTGCGCGTCAGCACGCGTTCGCAGATCGCCGGACTGCAGCGGCGACTCGGCACGACGACCGTGTACGTCACCCACGACCAGGTGGAGGCCATGACGATGGGGGACCGGGTGGCCGTCCTCGACGGCGGTCGCCTGCAGCAGGTCGCCGCACCCCGCGTCCTGTACGACAACCCCGTCAACACCTTCGTCGCCGGGTTCGTCGGTTCGCCCGGCATGAACCTGCTCGACGCACCCGTCCGCGACGGCGCGGCCGTGCTCGGCGCCCTACGAGTGCCGGTTCCGGCCGACGTCGGCGCCGACCGGATCGTCGTCGGGGTGCGGCCCGAGGCATGGACCCCCGTGGGCGCGTGGCGGTCCGGGACGCTGTCCCTGACGGTGGACCTGGTCGAGCAGCTCGGCGCGGAGGCCTTCGTCCATGCGACGGCGACCGGGCCGGCCGACTGGTCGAGCGCGACGGGCAAGGTCGTCGTACGGGTGGATCGACGAGTTGCGATCGGTCCGGGGGAGCAGGTGCACCTGCTCCCGCAGCCGGGGGAGGTCTACTTCTTCTCCGCGACGACCGGTGCTCGCCTCGGTGTCGGCGACCGAATGTCACATACGTTCGATTCGCGGGCTGTTGCGAAATCGCCGAGGGTCCGCGACCGCGAA
>SWCF01000823.1_pt1 | contig 44970 bp, 42 predicted proteins | sample 4690081 | NCBI WGS metagenome assembly SWCF01 (sample SAMN10267280, study PRJNA491770) | bioreactor metagenome | isolation source: DHS bioreactor inoculated with | place: Japan: off Shimokita Peninsula
GGCGCCGGCGCTCACCTGCACATAACCTCGAATGGATCATATTCGAATAGGATAACGATCTCGGCATCTTCGACTTCGTCGGCGGGGAGGACGCCGTATTCGTCGTCGGACTTGAAGAGGACGATCGGGGTCATGAGGGTGCGGGCGAGGTTCCAGGCGTGTTTCTGGGCGAGGGAAAGATCGTGCTGCATTTGAGGGCTCCATCGTTGGAGCGGGCCAATCCCGCTCTTGATGGCTCCGTCAGTGTGCGGCTTAGCGGACGCGATCACCGCGCAGGTCAAAGCCAAGCGGCCGCCGCTTGCGAGCGGACCCTTGATGAGGTGGAACGGCCCGCTCCGACAGCATCGAAGTGCTAAGAACGTGGTCGTTGTTGCAAACGCCATAAGGAGGGACCGTTCCATGAAGGATGTTACCACTATCGGGTTGGACCTGGCCAAACAGGTTTTTCAGGTTCATGGCGCCGACGCTGAAGGCGCGCCGCTCTTCAATCGAAAACTACGTCGCGCCGAGGTACTGCGCTTCTTTGCGAAATTGCCGCCCTGTCTGGTCGGAATGGAAGCCTGCGCCAGTGCGCATTATTGGGCTCGGGAGATCGCGGCCATCGGGCATGACGTCAGGCTGCTGCCGCCACAATACGTGAAACCCTTTGTCAAACGCGGCAAGACGGATGCGGCAGATGCCGAAGCCATCGCCGAGGCCGTGACCCGAAAGACCATGCGGTTCGTTCCGGTGAAGACGAGCGAACAGCAAGCAGCTGTGATGGTGTTGAAGACACGCGCTCTGCTGGTGTGTCAGAGAACGCAGGCGATCAACGCTCTGCGATCTCACATGGGCGAATTGGGGATCATTGCTCCGACAGGCATCGCCAACGTCAAGTCATTGGCGGTCATCGTACGGGATGAGGATGACGTGCGCCTGCCTTCGGCGGCACGCTTCGCCCTCACCGAAATCGTTGAGCAGATCGAAATGCTCGCCGCACGAATCGACAAGCTCGAACGGGAAATCGTCATCCAGGCCCGGAAAGACGAAGACATGCGGCGCCTTACGACGATCCCTGGTGTCGGGGCTATCATCGCAATGGCCGTCAAGGCATTCGTGCCGGATCCCGCTGGCTTCAAATCAGCCCGTCATTTTGCTGCCTGGATTGGCCTGACGCCGAAAGCGCACTCCAGCGGCGGCAAGGAGCGGTTGGGCCGAATATCGAAGATGGGAAATCCGGAGTTGCGGTCGCTTCTCACGAGCGGGGCGTCGGCCGTCCTTCGCAATGTTCGATATCACGACAGAGTATGGCCATGGCTGAAGGATATGCTGGCCCGACGTCCGTTCAAGGTCGTGGCCGTCGCGCTCGCTAATGAAATCGCCCGGATGATATGGGCGTTGTTGAACAGAGGTGGGATTTATCGCAATCCCATGGAAATGATGGAGGCCCCTGTTCCAGCGTAAGGGCACGATCGTCAATGTAATCTGACTGGCAACCGCCGGCAGATGCAAGGTGCAACGCAGACGATGAACCACAGGACGAAATCCCGAAACAGGTCAGGCCGAAACCCGTGACGCGCACAAAGGGCGCCCCCTTGATCCAGCCACCTGCTTCGCGGACTTCATCGAGGCCAGCGGTCGATGATCGCGCAAACAGGCCGGACATATGACCGCACCGTCCTCATGTGGTGATATCGACTGAAGAGCACACTTGCACCGCGGGCCGTTCCACATATTACGGGTTGATCGTGGAAGTCCGCGCCGCACCAGGAATGCCATCCCTCAAAGAGCGGGATTGGGTTGCGTCCCGGATAGAGTCCCAGCCATGTGCGGCCGGATCCGCAGCCACATTCGAAACGGCTAAACCGTCCCCGCTGCGGCCCAGATCGGCACTGGTCAGGCGGGCTCGCCCGCAACTGGATTGGCAGAATTCGATGGCGTAGATCGTTACCGACGCGAATGCCGTGGCCGCTTTCTATTCCAGATCGAGTTCGTCGAACCAATAGGCAGGAACGTCATAGCTCAACAGGTATGTCTCTATTCTGTTGCGCAGCTCCTGGCTCTCGGGAGCTGTGGAATAGATTATCCGCAGCGTGACACCGAGAATCTCTCCCTCAACGAACTTGTCGATGTGGCGCAGGAGATAAGAACCTACCGAGAAGCAATTAGGTCGGACAGTTGCACCCCCTCGGAGATCTGCGCCAACTCGTTCCGACTAGAACCTTCGCTGAAGTTGACATTATTCATCATTGCGCCCCCGCCTTGAGATTGCCAAATAGGGAGTCTCCAAATCTAAACGCTATTCCAAGGCCAATACAGCCAGATCCTTAATCCCACTCGACCTCGAAATGGCGCCTGAGATCGATCACCGCGTCTTTCGATAGCGGGAGCGCACCGAGGTTGCGGGTCAAAAGCGTGAGACGGGCGACTTCCTCAAGTTCTTCGGCTGCGTAGACCGCCGCCTGCAGGTCTTTGGCCGCCACGACGGGACCGTGGTTCGCAAGCAGCACTGCGGAACGTTTTCCTGCGAGCCCCCGAACCGCCTCTCCCATGGCCGGTTCACCCGGGCGGAAATACGGCAGAAGCTTCACCTTACCGAGACGCATGACGGAATAGGCCGTCAGCGGCTCGAAAACGCAGTCCGCGTCGATCTCCGGGAGCATGGAGACAGCAACGGAATGGGTGGAGTGAAGATGCACCACAGCGCCGATCGTGGCGCCGCGGGTATCGTAGAAGGCTGTGTGCAGAGGCAGTTCCTTTGTAGGCTTGTCCCCGTCCATATAGCCAAAGTCGCTTCCGAGCCTGGTAAGCTGCGCGGGATCCAGAGATCCGAAACTTGCCCCGGTCGGCGTCACCAGAAAACCGCCCTCGATTCGAACCGATATATTACCGGAACTGCCGTTGGTGAGGCCTCGGTCGAACATCGAGCGCGCCAACCGGCAAATTTCTTCCCTCGCCTTGTTTTCGTCGCTCATACGTCAGTTCCTTCCAGCATGTGCGCCGCCCGCGAAAAGAAATCGCGTGATCCGAAATTCCCGGATTTCAATGCCAGCGCGAGATCTTTATCTGCGACGCGCAGCGTGGGAACGCCCGGCGATATCTCAGGCCCGATTTCCAGCGCCGACATGCCGAGCGCCTTCACGACCGCACCAGACGTCTCGCCACCCGCCGAGACGACCCGTCGATATCCGAGTGCCACCGCCGCGGCCGCCAACTCACCGAAAAACGCTTCAAGCACATCGGCGCTTCGTTCCCGACCGTATCGCTTCTGCGCGTCCGCGACCTCCTCGGGCGTGGCGGAACTGTAAACCAGCGGAAGTCTCGCCTGACGTTCAACCCAGTCGAGAACCGACGCGACGGTTTGGGCTCCTGCCAGCAGCTTGCCGACTTCGATTTTCAATGCCGGTTCGCCGGCGTCGATGTGCGTATCGATTTGCTCGCGCGTCGCCCGCGAGCAGGAGCCGGAAAGAACGATCGCCCGCCCCCGAACGCCCTTCCAGTTATCCGCATCGCCCGTGTGCCCCAGCACCGTCGGCAAGCCGAGCGCAAGTCCGGAGCCGCCGGTCAGCAGATCGAACCGGCCTCCCGCTTCCGCCAGCGTCAAGAGATCGCGGTCTTCTATTGCATCGGCGACAATGAGTTGCAAACCGCCGGCAGCCAGGCGCAGCATCTCCGCCCGCGCCTTATCGGGATCGTCTTGCCGCGGTAGGTGGCCAATTCCAAGAGTTGTTTGTCTGGCCAGCCAACGCCTGAGATCCGGATCCGTCATCGGCGTGAGCGGATGGTCCTCCATACCGCTTTCGTTCAGCAATCTGTCACCGACAAACAGATGACCCTGATAAACGGTTCGCCCAGTTGCGGGAAACGCGGGACAAACAAGCACCGGATTGCGTGTGCCCATGGCGTCGACCAGGGCTTCGATGACCGGGCCGATATTGCCTTGCGGCGTTGAATCGAATGTCGAGCAATACTTGAAATAAAACAGTCGGCATCCTTGTTCCCTTAGCCATGCGTAGGCCGCCAACGACTCCCCGACCGCTTCCGCCTGCGGAACGGAGCGCGTCTTGAGCGCTACGATTCCGGCCTCAACCGCTGGAGCCGCCCTCTCATTCGGAACACCGACATACTGGACTGTGCGCATACCGCCACGCGCGAGCGTGAGTCCGAGATCGGATGAGCCGGTAAAATCATCGCCGATCGCCCCGAGGATCATCTCGGCTCTCCAGCCCCGGATCGACCGTCGTCCGGCGCTCGCGGCGAGCCGGAAAGATGCGAAAGCTGCAGATCGTGACGCTCACGCCATTCCGCCGGCATCTTTCCGCCCGCGGATGCGACCCAATCGACGAAGGGAATGCCGGCGATCAGCCCGACATTTCCGAACGGCGACCAGCCCCCTGTACGAACGACATATTTGGCGCTTTGCCCGCCTTCGTCGTGAAACCAGTCATTCGACTTCGTGTCGATCAGGGCGTCGGGGAATATCTGATGAACACCATTCACATAGGGTTGGTTGTATTGCCGGGCGTCTTCGATCAACACGAGCTTCTCAACCCACATTTCCGTCCGGATCGCCGTAAGTACCTGTTCGGGCGGCGGGCAATCCGGAGAAACCGCCACGTCGATGACCCGCCCCTGCTCACGCAACTCCGCGGCTATCGGAAAGGCTGCGCCGACAACGAGCATGAGATCGTAATGCCCCATCTCCGCGACGGCACGAGCAAGCTGAGGGTGCAGGATTCCACCCTTCTTCATACGGCGCCTCCGAGTTCATAGATTTGCGCGATCTGCAGGAGTATCTGCAGATGATCGGTTGGCGAGGTCGCAAACGGCGTCCCCTTTGCAAGCGCATCCACGAAATGCCGGATCGCAGCATCATAGGATGCCTGGTAGTCCTGATCATGATCGAAGCCGAGTGCGACCGGTGCCTCGCCGAAGAGTTCGAGTCGCGGCCCATCGAGGACGATACGGCCTTCGCTCCCGATAATCTGCAGATAATCCTGCGGTCTTGCCGGATACCCCTTCGCACTGAGCGACGCATTGATCGTACCGAACGCGTCATTACCCGCCATGACGATGGTCGCGGTGTCTTCGCCCATCACCGCGTCACTCAGCCGTGCGAGATCGGCGGACCGCACGCTCATGGCGCCCAGAAGCGCCTGCAGCATATCGAGGTGATGGATCAGGAGTTCCAGCACGATCAGGCGCGGCATCTTTGCCATGAATGGCTGACGCATCAGCGCAGGCGGAGCCTCGTCGCCGCGTGGCAGCAGGCCGGAACTGAAAACGTTCAACAGGAATTGGCACGGTCTCCCGATACTTTCGGATTGGAGCCACTCATGGATCTGCTGGAAATGCGGGCGGAATCGCCAGTTCTCATGGATCATCACGCGTGTCGGTTGCCCCTCCAGTCGCCGAACGATTTCGCGCGCGGCATCAAGGGAAGAGGCCAACGGTTTCTGACAGAGAATGCCGGCGAGATGATGCGAGCATCCCAGTTCGATAAGCGCACCGTGCGTATCGACGGGCGTCGCTATGTCCAGCGCATCGGGAGCGGCGTCCGCCAACATTTCACCGGGGTCGGCAAAAACCGCCGGGATCGCGAATTGGCCGGCACGCTGCTCCGCTGCCTGGATGTCCGGATCGGCAATCGCCACGATTTCGACATCAGGCACGCGCGACCACGCGAGGAGGTGATGCCTGCTGACCATCCCTGCCCCGGCCAGAGCGACGCGAAGTGTCATGCTCCGCTCCTAAGCCCGAAAAGCCGCAGCGGCGTGTCTCTCAAGATCGTCCCTCTGGTGAAAGGGTCACTCACCCAATGCGATAAGATCGCGCGGGTCTTGGCATAGTCAGGCCGGTATCGCGCCCCGACAAAAGGCCAGTCCGAGCCCCATACGCAAGCATCCGGCCCGAACGCTGTCAGCAACTCTTCCGCGAAGGGCGAAAGATCTTCGTGGGGATATGGCATTCGCGAAAGACGAAACGCGCCGGACAGCTTGACCGCATGCCGCTTTTCGCTCGCTAGCGACAACAAAGCCTCAAAGCCCGGCTGTTTCGGACCAAGTGCGGGATCGGGATATCCCAAATGGTCAAAGATCAGCCGTGCCCCCGAAACCCGCAACACGGGTAGGTAGTCCTGCAGCCGCGCGGCCGGACATTGGACCTCCACCCACAAGCCGGTATCGGCGGCGTCCTTCAATGCGGCGGCGAGAGCCGGATCGTCCGGAGCCATCGCGCCGTTGACGATATTCAACCGGATCCCTACGAAACGCGGGCCATCCCGGGGCGTCGTCATTGCCGCAATCATGGCAAACCGTTCCGGATGGCGTCGCGCAGCATCAGCCATCGCCGAGGCATCCGCACCATAGCAACTGGGCTGCACCAGAAGCGCGGCGTCGACGTTATGCTGCGTCATGATCTCGGCAAATTGCTCGAGCGTCCCTTGCTCGGCCTCAGTCGGGAAATATCCGCCCGAGTTCGCGCTATAGGGAAATCGCACCCGGTCCACGATATGGACATGGCAGTCGATCCCCGGCTCGTCCGGCGCATTCAGCATGTCGACTGCCTGTCCAGGCAGCGCGGAAAGTCGACAAGGTTCGCTACCGGTTGGTCATTAAAGTAACGCCGAAGATTGTCGAACAGCGCCCCCATTTTTGCCTCTAGCGCATCGCGGGTACCGGCGCTGATATGCGGGGTGAGAACGACATTGCGAAACTCCGCGAGAGGCGTGTCTATTGGCGGTTCTTCTTCGAAGACATCCAGCCCGGCGCCGCCTATCGTGCCGTTTCTCAACGCGTCGATGAGAGCGACCTCGTCGACGATCGGGCCGCGTGCGGTGTTGATGAGGATCGCCGAACGCTTCATGGCGGCAAACTCGCGCGGGCCGATCATGTGTCTGGTTTCACTGGTGAGCGGAATATGCAGCGTGATGACGTCTGCTTCGGCAAACAGGGTCTCCAAAGCAACCTGGCGTAGGCCGAGGCGGGACGCGGTCGCGTCGTCTAACTTGGCGTGCGGATCGTAATAGATGCCCTCGGTACCAAATGCCGCAAAGCGCGCCGCCGCAGCCTGCGCGATCCGCCCCATGCCGATATAGCCGATCGTGCGCCCCTGCAACTCGCCGGACTCCAGCCGGAGACTGTTGATGTGCCACCGGCCCTGCCGCAGTTCGCTGTCGGCAAAGGCAAGACGCCGCAAAGTGGCAAGTGTCAGCAGCAAGGTATGCTCCGCCACGCCCACGGTGGTTCCGACCGGGTTTATAGCCAATTTCGCGTCCGTTTGCGCCAGCGCCTCCATATCGATCGTGTCCTGGTAACCGACGCCCTGGTGGTGGATCACGCGCAGACACTTCGCCGCCTCGATGACCGGCGCAGTCAGGCGCGACGCGGCGACGATGATGCCGTCAGCGTCAGAGGCCTTTCTAATGCGCTCTTCCTCGCTGTCGGTCTCTAGCGTGACAAGTTCGAAACCCGGCCCGGCTGCCTTGCGGATGAGATCGTAGAAATCGTCGGGCGCATGGCTGAGATAGAGGATCTTCGGCCGCTCGGTTCGATCAATCAACATAGATCACGTCGCCTCCGTCCAGTCGCGAAGCGAGCCATTCCGGAGCTGTGTCGCCACCCTCAACCGCTGATTCCATTTTACGTTCCTTGGCCTTGATCGCGTCGAGCTTGCCAATCACCTCGCGTATCCGGCTGGCGGGAACGACGACGGCGCCGTCGCGATCACCGAGGACCACATCGCCCGGAGAGACGACAACGCCCCCGATGGAAACAGAACCTCCGACTTCGCCGGGGCCGTTCTTGAACGGCGAGTTCGGGGACAGACCGCGCGCAAGCACCGGAATACCGACCGCTTCCAGCCCGGCAATGTCCCGGACAAGGCCGTCCGTGACCACGGCGACGATTCCCGCGTTTCGCGCCATGCCGATCAGGACATCGCCCATCACGGAGACATCGTCCGAGCCGGCCGCGACCACCAGTACATCCCCTGGTTTTGCAACGGACAGCGCGGCCCACGGCGCCAGATTGTCACGCGGAACCGTTCGCACTGTCAGCGCCGTGCCGCAAAAGCTGCCGGGTACGATCGGCGCGATATGCCGATGCATCGCGCCCGCCCGCCCCATGGAGTCGCAAACGAACCCCGTCGGCGTGCCCTTGAGGCTTTCGATGTCAGCATCGGACGCGCGCTGTATTCCACGATGAATTTTGAGTGCAGGATCTGAAGTCACTTTAGGCGTCCTCTGGTTCGGTTCGCGAAAGGGCAGCCTTTGTCCGAGAGTCGAAAAGCCGGATGCCGGGCGTATTGATGTGGAGCGTGACGGATTGGCCGGGGTCAGCCTGGAAGCTTCTGTCGACCCGCGCGGTGAGCACGGCGTCATGTTCCGCGACGCGGAACAGCAGCAGCGTATCGGCGCCGAGCGGCTCGACCGTGTCGACGATACCCTCGAATGGAATCGTCCCTTGCGAGCCGTCTTCGGAGATATCCTCGGGCCGTATGCCAAGAATGACTTCCTGGTCCGCGATGTCCGGCATCGGGATCGCCAAGTCCGTGCCGCCGAATTTGACGGCATGCCCGCCGGCAGCTCTTCTGACCGTCAACGGGACGAGATTCATTCCGGGACTGCCGAGAAATCGGGCGACGAATGTGTCCGCCGGGTTTTCATAAACCTCCAGCGGTTTGCCCACCTGCACGATGCGCCCGCCATTCATGATGCAGATCCGCGTGCCCATCGTCATCGCCTCGATCTGGTCGTGCGTGACGTAGATCATGGTCGTGCGGAGCTGTCGGTGTTGCCGGATGAGCTCCGCTCGCGTCGAAACACGCAGCGCCGCATCGAGATTGGAAAGCGGTTCGTCCAGCAAGAAAACCTTGGGGTGGCGGACAATCGCCCGGCCGAGCGCCACGCGCTGCCGCTGTCCCCCTGAGAGGGCATGGGGCTTGCGGTCCAGATATTCACTTAGTCCAAGTGTCTCAGCCGCCTTGGCGACGCGTTCTCCAATTTCGTTCTTGTCGAAGCCGCGGCGCCGCAGGCCGAATGCGAGATTTTCGAAGACCGTCATGTGCGGATACAGTGCGTACGACTGAAACACCATGGCGATGTCCCTGTCCTTCGCGGGCACCTCGTTCATCCGCGCGCCATCGATGGTCAATTCGCCGCCGGTGATGGATTCAAGTCCGGCAATCATGCGCAAAGTGGTCGATTTTCCGCAGCCTGACGGGCCGAGAAAAACCATGAACTCGCCGTCCTCTATCGTCAGGTCGGCATTGTCGACGGCCGGGGCTGCCGTCGCCGTATACCGCTTGCTCAACTCGTTCAGTTTCACGACTGCCATATCGGTGTTCCTTTACTTCACGGCGCCGGCCGTCATGCCTTGAATGAGTTTTTCGGAGAAAATCGCGTAGACGATTACGATCGGAATGACCGCGATCATCATCCCGGTTGCGATCATCCCGATATCCTCGAGCTGATCGCCCATGAACTTCTGAATTCCGAGAGGCAGGGTGCGCTTGGATTCATCAGAAATGAGCACGACCGCGTAGAGGAACTCGTTCCAGATATGGACGGTGTTCAGAATGACGGTGGTGACGATGGCCGGCATGCCGATCGGGACGGTGATCTTCCAGAAGATCTCTGCGTCGGAATATCCGTCCATCCGCGCGGCATCGAACAGATCCTGCGGCAGTCTCGCGAAGAAGCCTTCGAGCAAAAACACGGTGAGCGGGAGCTGTACCGAGACGTAGACGAGGATCAGCCCGATCCGGGAATTGTAAAGGCCGTAATCGACGAGGGTCTGGAACAACGCGATGATGGTGATCTGCGGCGGGAAAATAATCGTCGAGAAGATGATGAAATAGATGAGCCGATTGCCCCGAAACCGATATCGCGCAAGGCAATGCGCGGCCATCGCGCCAACGATTGTGGTGACCAGAACGGCCAGAACCGTAATCACCATCGAGTTGAGGAAGTACGTATCGTAGTTGGACCCGGTCCAGGCCTCGACATACTTCTGCCACCGGAACGACTCAGGCCAGGCGTAGGGCGCCTTGCTGATTTCCGATGTCGTGCGCAACGACAGCATCGCGGTCCAGGCAAAGGGGCCAGCAGAAAAAGCCGTGTAGAGGGAAATGGCGATGAGCAGCAGCGCCCGCGTTATTACCTTGCTGTGTGGCACCGCTCAGTACTCCAGCTTGTCGCGCTGACGGAACGCGTATTTGAGCGCCATCACGGCGACGAGCACTACGAAGAACCAGAAAACCGCGATCGCGGAGGGGTAGCCGAGATCGAAGGTCTGCCACTGGAACGCACGCTTGTAGACGTAGGTCGAAACGGTTTCGGTGGCCCAGAGGGGCCCGCCCTGGGTCATGATCCAGACCAGATCGAAGATCTTCATCTTGCCGATCAGCGACAGGATAAGCAGGTTCACCAGCGTCGGCCGGATCATCGGAATCATGATGAACCAGGCTTTCCCGAACCAGTTGCAGTTATCCAGCTCCGCGGCTTCCAGCACTTCCTTGGGCAGCGCGGAAAGAGCGGCCAGGCAAACAACCATGTTGAAGCCCGCCCATTTCCAGGTGTGCGTTATCATGACCGCGACGAGCGCCGTATCCGGCTCGCCCAGCCACGCGCGGGTCCAGTTTTCAAGGCCGACCGCTCTCAAGGCGCCGTTCAGGATTCCCCAGTCGAAGTTGTAGATCCACATCCACAAAATGCCGACGACCACGTAGGAGATGAGAACCGGCGTGAACCAGGCGATGCGGAAGAATCGTGCGAAAGGCGCCTTGGCGTAGAGGCAGATCGCCAGGATCAAGCCAATTCCCACGTCGAGCAGCGGCGCGAAACCGGCCCAGATCATCGTGTTCTTGACCGCCACCCAGAAGGTGGGATCCGCTGTCGTCATCTGCACATAGTGCTGCATTCCGACATACTCATCAGCGGCTCGCGGATGGAGAATGTGTACGGAATTGTAGAAAGTACGCAGCACCGGATACGCGGTAAAAACCAGATAGACGAGCAGTGCCGGGGTGAGGAACATCGTCACCGTGCTCAGCGGCGGCCCATCGGGCGAGATCTTGAAAACACGGCCAATAGGGCGGATTCCCCATCTGCCGACACTCGCATCCGTCATGATTTGATCCCCATTTCGCCGGCCCAATGTCCGCGCCCCGGGAAAATCCCCCGAGGCGGGACAAGTGCGTTGCTCTTGAAATCAGCCCGCCGAGCAGGCCTGATCCATCATCTGAGCCGCTTGGCTGGCGCCCACCTGGCCGGCGGGGAACGCGACATTGATGACTTGCTTGAAAGTCTCGAGGCATTGACCCTTGAGGATCGCGTGAGGCGTCCCCTGAAAGAACTTGTTGTTCTTGTCAGCGGCTTCCAGCATCTTGAAATAGCCGGCGTGAGGTCCGGATACCGTGCTGGCGTCGCTCTTGATGCCTGTTTGCACCAAGACTTTCTGAAGCCAGAGATTGCCCATTTCGGGATCGGCGAATGCATTAAGGAATTCGGCCGCCAGCTCGGCATTCGAGCTCTCCGCATTCACGCAGAAGCTGCCTCCGATATTGGCCGTCTTGCACTCCGGACAGGCGCTGCCATCGAGCGCGGGTGCCTGCATGATGCCAAGGGGAAAGCCTTCAGGCTGGCCGCCCTGGTCTGGCGCATTGAAGGCACGGCTTGTGTACCAGCTACCCATCGGCAGCATCAGCCCGCCCGGATTTGAGTAGAAGTAGTAGTGACTTTCGCCGAGCTTCATTGTCGCGAAGCTGCGCGGATAAGCCCCCGCCTCGATCAAGCTCTCCATGTAGTCGAGAGCTTCCATGACATCCGGATCGCTCCAGCTCTTTGTGCCCGCCAGCAAATCGCCGTAGGCGTCGATCCCGATTTTCTTGAGCAATACCTCATGGGTCAGATAGGCACCCGGGAAGGGCCGATCCCCCGCGCCTTGCACGATCGGCGTGATCCCCTCGCCTGCCGCTGCCTCGACGAGCTTCTTGAATTCGGCGGCGCTGAGCTGGCCGTCGTCAGGCAGATCGAAACCGAGCTTATCAAGCGTCTCGGTATTGAAATAAATCTCGACCGTGTACGCCTCCAGGGGCAGCGCATACACCTTCCCGTCATGCCGCCACGTATCGGCGGCCCACCCTTCGATATTGCTCATCTCCAGATGGTCATTGAGCGGCAGCAGGAAGCCATTGTCTATGTATTCGGTCTGCGCGGGTTCGCAGTAGAAGACATCAGGGCCCTGCCCTGCCTGCAATGCACCCTTGAGCGCGGCGAATAGCGGATTCTTCTGATACCACGTGGGCTTGACGGTGACCCCGGGGTGAGCGGCCTCGAACTTCTCGATACCCGCCTGAATGAACTCGATCTTCGAGTCCTGATCCGCCCAATGGCTCCAGAGCGATAGCTCGGTGTCGGCCTTGGCGGCCGATACTGCCGTGAGCGCGGTTACTGCGGCCAGCGCTGCCGCGCGAATTGCTGAATTCATAATGTCTTCCTCCCAATGCGGCAACGCAGTTGAAAGATGCGGCGCGCAAATCAAATCTACCGACCGATTACGGATTGTCAATAATCTTATTTACATTTTGTAGGACTGGTTCTTCGAGACCCATCTCAAAACCTGCTCCGCAACGAAATCGGGCGCTTCGACCGGCATCATCGATCCGCAATCAGCGTTCAGGTGTAGTTCGGCGTCAGGAATCAGGTCGGCTATGCGCTCCGCCATCTCCGGCGTAGGCCCCGCGTGCCAGCGGTTCAGGCATCCCGTCATAACCAGCGCCGGAATCTCTACCCGCCTTAACGCCTCGTCGCTCACATGGTCGCTGCGGAGCTCGCGCATCCATGCCATCGCTTCGTCGACATCGAGCTCAACGAATGGATCGTTTTCCAACCGCATCGATACGAGACGCTCCACCTCATCGAAGTTCTCCGCGACATAGCTGTCGCTGAGCCCCGCCATGAACCAATACCAGACATAGAGATCACGGCGACCTGATCGAAGAAATAATTCAATAATTTCAATTCCCTTTTCGACCTGCCTGCACTCCCCCCAAGCGCGAAAGGGACTGAGCAATGCCAGCGAAGCCAGGCGCTGCGGGTGCTCCTGCGTCGCCTGGAGGGCGATCTGCGCGCCTCCGTTCCAGCCAACGAGATGATAGCGCTCGACACCCATCTCATTGACCAACCGTTCGATATCGCGCGCAAAGCCACCGAGCACGCGGGCGCCCTCACCACCACCGGGCCGCCCGTGACGGGGCAGAACGATATTGTGCCTTTCGGCCAGAGTCTCGGGCAACCTTCCCCAGACCCCGGACCCCGATGACGCGAGCCGCGTGAGAACCAGCAGTTCGGCGCCTTCACGCTCCGAAAACAGCACCCTCGAACCTCCCATGTCTTCTTCGCGCAAGACGCCCTCCCTTTCCGGTTGCATACTTTCGTCGATCTTATTATTGATAAGATCAGCGTCAACGAGATTTTTCTGGATAAGGCACGCCATGGCGAGTTCAGCTTCAACCAGCCGCGGGGAAGATGCCCTCGTGGAGACGGTCCGCGAGATCGAGGAGGAAATCATCTTCGGCCGCCTCAGGCCGCGCGAAAGACTGATCGAGGACGACCTCATTGCTCGCCTTGGCCGCTCCCGGCATATCATTCGAGCTGCACTCGAACGCCTTGATACGATGGGAATCGTGCGCCGCGAACGTAACCGGGGCGCCGTGGTCCGCGATTTCTCGGCCCGCGAAGTCGAGGAGATTTACGACATGCGCGCGCTGCTGCACCGTCGCGCTTGCGAGCTCATCCCCCTGCCCGCCACGCGCGATCTCGTCGATTGTCTGCGCGACCTGCAAATCCGGCATGCACGCGCGGTCGATCGCGGCGACCTCAGAGAGGTGTACTACCTGAATAATGAATTTCACGACGTCTTTTTCGATTCGTGCGGCAACAAGCTGCTTGCGGACGCGGTCCGACAATACGCTTGGTTGGCTCATGCCATCCGCTCCTACAGGATGGCAGATCCGGTGATGCTCCAGCAGGCGGCTCGCGAGCATGCCGGGATCGTCGATGCATTGGCCGCAGGTGAGCGGGAAGAGCTGATACGGCTCGCCGATCGGCACATTGAGCCGTCAAAGAAGGCTTATCTTCAGCAAGAAGACCGGGTCAGCTCCATTAGCGGATTGCATAGGGCATGAGGCCGTTTGCTGTCGCTGTCCGCTTCGTCCTTCACACGGGGCAGTCCGAAAAGTTCGCGCCGCTGATCCGTCAACAGGCCGCACAATCCCTCACCGAGCCGGGCTGCCTGGTCTTTGAGGTCTGGTGCGACCCTTCTCGCGCCGACGAAATGTTCCTTTGGGAGGTTTATGAATCGCCGGAGGCTTTTGATAGCCACCTGAAATCCGACCACTTCCAACAGTTCGATGCCGCGGTTAAGGGGCTCGTCCGCACGAAATCCGTTGAAGTCTGGAACACCGCGCTTTCATTCGGACGACCCGAAAGCCGTGAAACTCCGGATTCGGACCAATCGTTGTCGTGACCCGGCATACGACCCATGTGGAAGAAAAAGCGCGACGGCTGCCGGTCATCGATTCGGCCGACATTGTCGTTCTTGGAGGGGGTTCGGCAGGCCTTTCGGCCGCGGTGAGCGCGGCACGGCTTGGCGCGGATGTACTTCTCATAGAACGATATGGATTTCTTGGCGGCGTGGCGACTGCCGCGATGGTGACGAGCTTCTGCGGGCTGTATCTCGACCGGACTTACGACGCCTGCAGGATTGTGCGCGGGTTCGCCGATGACCTCCTTTCACTGATCGATGCTCAGGGTGGACTTGCCCCTCCCCGCCGCGTCAAGCCGGGCGCGGTCTCGCAAGCCTTTGATGTCACTGCCTACAAGTTTGCAGCAGACGACCTTGTCGATGATGCCGGTGTAAGGCTGCGGCTGCACAGCTTCGGCGTAGCAGCCCTGCTCGATCCGGATGACGACTCGCGTATCGGCCATATCGTCGTGGAATCCAAATCCGGACGAGGCGCGATAGCCGGAAAGGTGTTCATCGATGCCTCGGGAGACGGGGATCTTGCATCTGTTTCCGGCTGCACATTCGAGATCGGTGACGAGCACGGTTTCATGCAGTATCCGACCACAATGTTTCGAATGCGCAATGTCGAGGACGTGCTGACCGCCGGCATACGGAAAACGATTGGCAGCAAGGTAGCCGACGCCATAGCTTCAGGCGAATACGACCTGCCCAGAAAGTACGTCTCCGTATCTCCGCAACCTTTCAGCACGGAATGGCGCGCGAACGCGACACAAGTCCGCGGCGAAAGGGACGAGGCAATCGACGGCACGGATGTGCTTCAATTATCGCGCGCCGAGACAGAAGGGCGACGTCAAGTTCGTGAGTTCCATCGGTTCCTCAAGAACCGGGTAGATGGCTTCGCCAATAGCTCCATACTCGATACCGCGCCGCAAATAGGCATCCGTGAGACACGCCGCATTCTCGGTGAAAGAGAACTGGACGCTGAACATGTTGCGGAAGGCAAAACGTGTCACGACGCCATAGGCTTGGGATGCTGGCCATTCGAAACGCACCGAAACGGCACCGTGGATTGGCGCGCAGTCGGCGGTCGGGGCTACTACGACATCCCGCTTGGCATGATGGTCCCGGCAAAAGGACCGATAAATCTGCTGGTCGCCGGGCGCTGCGCCTCAGCCTCACCTGAGGCATTGGCGTCGGTCCGCGTGATGGGCAGTTGTATGGTTATGGGCCAAGCCGCAGGCACCCTGGCAGCTCTAGCCGTCCAAGAGACGTCGACATTCCTTGAGATCGAAACGCCACTATTGCGACAGACATTGGAGAATAATGGCGTTTGCTTTTTACCTGATAGCGGCTTGCTCGTAACTTCTACTCAGGCCTGATTACCAAGGAAGCCAGAGCGGTACTTGTTATGTTGCGATGAATGGGGCCTCGGCTTTCCTCCGATATCGCCCGAAGTCTGGTGGAGACATACGGTCAACAGACGCGTTTCTTGCCGCTTGTGCCGCTGTCAACAGTCTGATGAACTCGATATGATCCCAAGCACTCTCTGAGGAAAATCAAACCCCCAAGAAAGTCGGCCAAGTCCGAGAATAACCGCTGAATTTGATCACGACATCTTCAAGTCTCTCACACTTACCGGAGGTTCGCTCTTCCTCGTTAGCATTTCAAAAGCAGTATTCGCCCGATAAGCGACTGAAATCGGAAGCATTGCGATCATTTGTCTGAGCAGCTGTCGATAAAGATCGGGCGGAGCCGAAGCTCCGCCCGAGCGGCTCAGCCGAGCGCTGCCATCTGCAGCTCGGCCGCCTTGCGGTCGACGGTCTGGCCGGGGTTCTCGACCTGCCGCTGGAAAGGCTTCCAGGCTTCGCCGACGATTTCTTCGTAGGCGGTAACGACGCCCTCGGCGGCGCAGCGAAGCGCATGGGCCTGAATGCCCATATCGGCCGCGAACTCGCGCTTGCGTTGGGCATTGCTGTCGAACCCGACAGGACCGTCGAGGTCCTCGTCGCGTGTATCGTTGGCCGACTTCGCGGTCGCGTCTCGGGCTTCGGAGACCGCGCGGGAGTAGAACTGGCCGGCGCCATGGGCGGAGCCGACATAGGACCCGACGATCCGCTGCAGGTGGATCTGCATGGCCCGTTCGCCGAGGCCTTCGTTCAGGGACTCGGCCGTGTCGACGATGATCTTGTGGTGGAGATCGCGGATGCCATCACTGTCGATGACGGGAAGGCCGAAGCTTTCGGCGATGAGTGAGGCCTGGGCGCTGCCGGGGCAGGCGAGCCGGACCATTTCGAGGGAAGCGCCCTTGCGGAGTTGGACGACCTTGCCGGATTGACGGGAGGAACGAGCGTTGCTGGTCATGTGAGGTCCTTTCCTTCACGATTTGACCGAAGGCTCGAGCCGGCCCCTGCCGGCCCTCCCTTCGGGCGCGGGCAAAAGAAACCGGCGGAATAACGGAGGCTTCAGGGTCCGCACGGACCGGGACGAGCGAACCTGTCCTGCGGGCCAGCAGGGCTTATCAAGCCCTTGCGCAGTTCCGCGGGACCGGTTTGGCGAGGATGGTGCGTGCGGCCGCACCGCGGCGCGCCAGCGGCCTTGAAGGCCCCGGCCGCCGGTTTACGACCGCGACAAGAACCGAAGGGAGGCCGGAAGGGGTGGCATTCCAACGGCACTCAATGTGAAGGAAATGACCGTGGCCCGGCGCATACGCTCCTGCCGTCGCAAACGGCTTGCGCATCCGCTTTGGCGGTCGGCCCGTTGCTAATTGTCTTTGCCCTGACGGCGAGAATCGCCCGCTCCTGTCGCATGAGCTTTCGACTAAGGGCATCGATTTCACCGCGCCGCTCGAAGCTCAGCTGGTCGACGCAGGCCCTGAACATGGTCTCATCGGACCGTGTCCAGCGCGATCCGCCGCGGGGATGTCTTCGGGCCTTCGCCTTGGCTGTCGTGGTCATGCGTTCCGCCCTGGACGATATCTGGCGTTCGATCCGTTCGAGATGCGCTCTCGTCTGCCGATGCGCTGCTTCCATCCGAGAGAGCAGGTTCGTTCCCCCGGGGACACTCACGCCGCCCTCCCCGCGTCGGGCGCCGGTACCGTGACCTCCTGCAGTTCGGCTTCGGGGTAGCCGTGCCGTGTGAGCCAGTCTTCTGCATCGCCGCGGTTTGCGGCGAGATGGACCAGCTCCCCCAGTTCGCCCGGCCGGCTCATGACAAGGACCGACCCGGGTTCCGGCTGCTCGTGCACCATGAAGTCCCGTGGTGAGTTTACGTCAAAGGTCTTGTGAACCCGCATGACGACCGTGCCGTTGGACCCGTAATCGCCCTCATGCAGAGTGAAAGATGCGGGGATCGTATGGGTGCCGCGCTCGACGGCGGAACGCTTGCAAATCAGCCGACCGGCCCCGTTGCGGTTCTTCCAGTCGGCAAGTTTCCTGCGGTGACGGTCCGGCGGCCGCGGCGTACCGTCCGAATAAGCGATGATCGCGCCGATCGGCGCATGGTCGAAGATGAGTTTGGCGGACATGGTGTGCTCCTGTTGTGTTGCGTGGAAACGAAAGCGCCGCCGGACGAAGCCGGCGGCGTGAGATGCGTTCGGGAAGGAAGAAGAGCGCTATTCGGCGGCTTCGCGGAAACCTTCGGAGACGGCATCCGGGTCGATGTCGCCCTCAGCCGGTTCGTCGACGGAGCCGTCGGCATCGCCGGCGTCCTCGTCATCGACGATCTCGTTGTGGGCCTTCCAGTCGGCGAGTTCGTTGGCGTCGGGCGCGAACAGCGCCGACCCGTGAACGAAGCGTTCCTCCTGGAAATGCTCGACGAGCGCGGCGCGGGTGTCGCGGACCTTGTTGCGCGGCAGGACCGAGGTCTCCGTGCATGCCGCTTCGAGCGCCTGCCGGGACAAGCACAGGAGGAAATCTTCGGTCCCCATATTGGGCAGGAAGCTGTCGGCTCCGACGACGGCGCCGGCGATCCGCGAGACGATGCCGCTGTTCGACATGTTGCGGCGGCACGACAGCACCTCGATCAGCACCGAACGTACCGCGATGCGGAGCGTGTCCGTGTCGAAGGCGAGATTACCGGTCTCATCGACCAGGTTGGCGGCATGAGGCGCGATCTGACTGCGGAACGAACCGCTATTGCCTGAGCCGGAATCGACGCGGACATTCTGACCTGCAAAGGCGATAACGAGCAGCGCCATCAGCGTGTCGTCCTCGATCGGTGCGCGTTGAAGCGCTTCGTGAAGCGCATCGGTGCGGAAGTCGCCGATCATGTCCTGGCCCTTCTGGGTGACATCTGGGCGCTGCGTCGATGCCACAACACTACCGTCCGCCGTCTTGCCCTTGGCCGCTTTCGGCTCGGGCATCCGGTAGACGACGGACTGCACCTTGCCCTCACGGTCGAGATACATGGCCGTGCAATCGGACTTCTTCGGCTTGCCGTAGACCCGCTCGGCCTTCTTCGGCAATTCCGGCTGGCCCCAATTGTTCGACTCGGTGACGATACCGTTCTTCGGCAGGTTGTTGGTCATCCACTCCTGCTGGGCGCCGAGGAAGGCCTCGACATCGGTCGTGTAGCGGCTGTCCTCATCGGCGGGCGCGAAGAGGTCCTCGACCCAGGCGATGCCATAGGCCTGTGCCAGCTCGTCGTCGAAGCTGGCGTCGCGGGCATACATACGGGTCTTGGAGAGGCCATTGGCGACCGACCACCATGAGGTGGTCTCGTTCTTCTTGGGCTTGTGCGCCTTCCAGACTTCTTTCTGCTCGGCAATCGAGGCGGCGGCAATGGTCCGGAGCTGCCGCTCGTCCGGCATGTCGCCCTTGGCCATCTGGTCCAGCATGGCGGGCAGCACATTGGCGAGCAGCCGAAGCTTCTTGATCTGGCGCACCGAAAGCGACAGCGCCGCCGCGATCCCCTCCTCCGTCCAGCCGAGCGCAACCAGGCGCTCGATGGCGCGCCACTGATCGACGGGGTTGAGCGGTTCGCGGGCGATATTCTCGACCATGGAGCGCATGGCGCCGCCGTCGTCGGCGGGATCGGTCACGATGACCTCGATCTCCTCGAGCTCGGCGGCGATCGCGCCCCTGGTGCGGCGATGGCCTGTCTGGATGATGAAGCCGTTGCCGCCATCGGCTTCTGGAGAGACGACGGGCGGCTGGATGATGCCGACGGCCTTGATGGTCGCGGCGAGCAGCGCATCGCCCTGCGGCGTGGATTTGGACTTGCGGGCGTCATCGGGATTGTCCTTGAGCGCGCGCGGATCGATCTTGATGATATGCATGGGAAGCTCCTGTTCGGGGATTGAGGACCCGGCACCACGCCGGTTCCCTTTCTCGTCTTCTTCTCGAAGGCATCCCCGGGACCGCGGAGCGGGCGGGCCGGTGCAACTGCGGCCGAGCGTCCCTGCCCGGCCGGACAAGCGGGGCACACAAGCCCTGCGAAGGACGACGGGCCGGGATGGCGCAGGCGGCGGTTGAGCGTCAGCGTCACCGGACCCGACCGGTCTGCGACCGGTCCCCCTCCCGCTCTTTCCTTCCTCAGGCCGCCTCCATGGCTTGCTTCCCCTCCTTCAGCACCTCGTCCGCCAGATCGGCCTCGATGACATCGAGCTGCCGGCGCTTGTCGGCAAGCTCCTCCTCAAAACCGAATTCGCCGCCCTGACGGGACTGGTAAGAGGCCATCCGGCGCTTGGCGTCGTCGAGGCGGAAACGGTATTGTGATCGCTCGTCCTCGAACCCGGCAAGCACATGTTCGATGCGCGAGACCGCGCCGAGCGGCGTGACGGTGAGGGCGAGATCGATATCGGTCTCCGCGCCGGTTCGTGCGAGCGCGACATCGTATTGGAATTCATCGTTCCCGAAGCGCTGGCCGGAGAAGACCAGATCGAAGCCGCCGATGGTGGCGATGACCGTCTCGTCCTCCTCCTGCAGATGCACGAGCGTCATGATTTCCTTCATCAGCGCCCGGCCCGCGGGCTTGCGCTCGCTGAAGGTTTCTGCGCCCACCGTCATAGCGAAGGCGTCGCCGGCGGTCGGAATCCTGCGCCCGATGTCTTCACTGATCTCCGCGATCCGGCGGGTGTCGTGCTCGATATCGCGCTCGGCATTGCGGATCTGCCGGCGGACGGCGAAGAGATCGTCGCGATGCGCCGCGCGCAAGCGTTCGAGCCGGGCGATATCGGCTTCGAGGCCAGCCTTCTGCATCAGGCGTTGATCGCCGGAAGCGATCGCCTTGGCCATGGCGAACTGGTTGGCCTGCCCCTCACCCAGATCTTCAAGCCGGCGCACGGACGTGTCGCCGGAGAGCGCCGCGGCAATGAAGCGGGCCTTGCGCTCGTTGTTCTGCCACATCTGTGCGTCCATCGAGCCTTCGGTGGCATAGGCGAAAATATCGATCTCGTCGTGCTGATTGCCTTGCCGCTCGATGCGGCCCTCGCGCTGTTCGATCTGGGAGGGAAGCCAGGGCACATCGAGGTGATGCAGCGCCTTGAGGCGAAGCTGCGCGTTGACACCAGTGCCCATGGTCTCCGAGGAACCGATCAGGAAGCGGACCTTGCCGGCATTGACGTCGGCAAAGAGCCGATGTTTGGCCTCGGTCTTCTTGTAGTCCTGCATGAAGGCAATCTCGGAGGCCGGAACGCCGAGCCGGACGAGTTCGTCGCGGATCCAGCGATAGGCGGAAAAGCCGCGTGTTTTTTCCACGCTGATCGTGCCGAGATCGGAGAAGATCATCTGCGCCGCGCCCGGCAGATCGAAGGGCTTTCCTTCGCGGGTCAGGTAGGTGTTTGAGCCGGTTTCGCGCCAGATGCGATAGGCGTTGGCGATCAGCTTGTTGAGCTTGTTGTCCGCCTCATTGTCATTGTCGAAATCGACCAGACGCAGATCGATTGCGGCATGCCGTCCATCGGTGATGACCGAAAGCAGGATATCGTCACCGGGCTTGGCCGGCCCCTCGCGCTTTTCTATTCGCTGGATACGGGCCTCGAGCCCCTGCTGATAGAGCTTGAAGTCGTCGGTCGGCTTGGCGGTGACGATCTGGCGCTCGCCGGTCGAGATCGCGGGTATTTTCACATATTGCTTCAGATCCTCCGGCAGAACGACATCGGCGAAAGAGCGGAACATGGCGATCAGCTCCGGCACGTTGACGAAGGTGGCGAACCGCGAGACGGGCTTGTATTTGCCGGACGGCTGCAATTCGAGCTCGGTCGCCACGTCGCCGAAGGTCGAGGCCCAGGCATCGAACTCGTGCAGGCCGCGTTCCTGCAGGGCCGCGAATCCAAGGAAGCGCTGCACCGAGAACATCTCGCCGAGCGTGTTCGTGATCGGCGTCCCCGACGCCAGTACCAGTGCCCGGCCCGGGTTCTTCGTCTCGATGAACCGCGACTTCACATAGAGATCCCAGGCCCGCTGCGAGCCGTTCGGATCGACGCCCTTGAGCGTCGACATGTTGGTGGCGAAAGAGAGTTTCCGGAACTCCTGCGCCTCGTCGACGATGATCTGGTCGACCCCGATCTCGGAGATGGTCAGGAGATCGTCCTTGACCGAGCCGAGCGCCTCGAGCCGGTCGCGCAATCCCTCCTTCAGCCGCTCCAGACGCTTGCGCGACACCCGGTCGTCGCTTTCGACCCGGGTGAGCAGCTCTTCATAGAGCGTAAGCTCGTCCTCGATCATCTGCTTTTCGAATGCGGCTGGGACTGCGATGAACTTGAAGGCCGAATGCGTGATGATGATCGCATCCCAATTGGCCGTCGCGGCGCGCGACAGGAAGCGATGGCGCTTGTCTTTGGTGAAATTCGTCTCGTCAGCGACCAGGATCCGCGCCGTCGGATAGAGCGCCAGGAACTCGCGGGCGGCCTGCGCCAGGCAATGGCCGGGCACGACCAGCATGGCGCTCGAGATCAGGCCGAGCCGGCGCTGTTCCATGACCGCGGCCGCCATCGTCATGGTCTTGCCGGCGCCGACGGCGTGGGCGAGATAGGTCGCGCCCGACGAGATGATCCGCCAGATGCCGCGTTTCTGATGGCCATAAAGAACAAAGGCGCCAGAGGCGCCCGGAAGTTGCAGATGGTCCCCGTTGAAGGATCGGGGCGCGATATTGTTGAAGGTATCATTGTAGACGCGCGCCAGCCGGTCGGTCCGGTCGGGATCGGACCAGACCCAGGTCTGGAAGGCGGTCTTGATCTTGGTCAGCTTTTCCTTCGCCGCCTCGGTGTCTACGACATTGAGGACACGCCGTTCGCTGTCGCCATCCTTTGTCGTGTCAAAGATCTGCGGGATGCGGCTGTTCAGGGCATCGGCGAGCAGCTCGCCGGCATGCCGGCGCTTGGTCCCCCATTCGGACGTGCCCTCGGCGCGGTAGGCGAGCATGCGCGCATCGACCGTCCAGGAGGCGAGCTCCGGCATGTGCCGGATCGTGATGTCGGTTCCCATCGTCTCCTTGACGAAGTCGACGACATCGGAAGCGGGAATCCACGGGGCGCCAAGTCGCGCGGTGATCTCCGACGGGCTGAGATCGGCTGGCTGCACCCCCTCGAGCGCCTCGACATTGCGCCTGTAAGCCGGATCGATTTCGACGGCAGCCTCGGCGATCGCCAGCTTGTCGCGGACGGAGCCGGAGAGATAGGCGTCGGATGTCTGCCATGAGCCATCGGCGGGATCGCGATAGATCGCGCTGCCCAACTCCTCGATCACGGTTCCCCGGTCCTCGTGCAGCAGCTCGGCGATATGATCGATATCGACGTGACCGCGCTCGTTGAGGACGACGGCGAGCGCATCGGCGGCACTGGTGATCACCGGTGGCGACGGTGGTGCGATGACCCGCTCGGAAAAGATCGGGCCGGGCTTGGCGGTATTCGTATCGAGATCGTAATTTTCGATGGAGGCCACGAGCCAGCAGTCCGGATCGTCGAGGAAGGGCTGCAGGTTCGGACGGCGATGCGTCTCGCGCGTCTCCCCCGTCGCATCGTTCTCCGTGATCGACGCCCTGGTGTGATTGATCGGCCCGAAATCCCGCACGAAGCTCGACCAGGCGTTGCGCAGCTTCACCTGCAGGTCGCGCCAAGGCTGATCGGTCTCCTGGGCCTTGAGAACCGCGCGCACCGCGTCGCGCACCGGGATCAGTTTCCTGACGATGTTGATCTGTTTCTCCGAAAACCCCTCACCCGAGCGGCCCTTGCGGACGGGAACCGGAGCGGGTTTGCCGTCGAGCACCTGCATGAGGCCCCTCGACGCATCGAAAACAAAACTGCCCTCGCGCACATGCGCATCCTCGGGTCTGACGACGTCGGTCAGGGGCGTCCTGAGTTCGAGATCGACATCGATCACGTCAGGCTCCCCGTCATAGAGGTCGTCCGGAAGGGAGAGGATGGCCGCGTCGAGATCGGCCGTAAGGTCGCCGTCACGGGCGAGGCAGGTGTAGGCTTCGCCGAAGGGACCGGATGTGGTCACGTGGCGGCCAAGGACATGATTGGGGTGGTCGGCGAACCAGCGGTTGACGCGGATGGCGTCGCTGTCCTCGCTCGCGGGAACGACCTCGGCAAGATCGAGCCAGTTTGCGTCGCCCTGCGGCTTCCCGGGCTTGCGCTTGCGGAAGAACAGGATGTCGACGACGACATCGGTGCCGGCATCGGCGCGAAAACTGCCTTCGGGCAGACGGATCGCGGCAATCAGATCGGCGGATTTGGCGATGTGCTCGCGGGCCGCGGCATCCGCCTTGTCCATCGTCCCCGACGACGTAACGAAGGCGGCCAACGCGCCGGGTTTCAGGAGGTCGATCGACCGTGCGATGAAATAGTCATGCAACCGCAGACCCATCGAACGATAGGCGCGATCGGACCTTACGGTCCGATCCGAGAACGGCGGATTGCCGATGGCCAGATCGAATTGCGCCGGCAGATCGGTGCGCGCGAAATCGCCCTCGATGATGCGGGCAACCGGCTGCAGGAGCCGGGCGATCCGCGCGGTGACCGGATCGAGCTCGACGCCGGTGACAAAGGACGCATCCCGTAGTGCCACCGGCATCAGAGCCGGAAACAGCCCCGTGCCAATGCCCGGTTCGAGAACGCGCCCGCCGCGCCAGCCAAGCCGTTCGAGCCCTGTCCAGATCGCTCGAACAATGAACTCGGGCGTGAAATGGGCGTATTGCGTGCAGCGGGCAAGCGAGGCGTAGTTGGCCTCGTTCACGGCCTCCTGCAGCTCTTCGCCCAGCTCCTCCCAGCTCTTGCGGAATCCATCCTCGCCGGGCCGGCTGAAGATGGTGTTGGCGAGATCGGACGCGCCGAATCCGGTGAATCGGATCAGACGCGCCTGTTCCTGCGCCGTAGCGGGCCGGTCCTCGGCCGCGATTGTCGCGGCGAGCGAGATGGCGGCGAGATTGTCGCGTGCGCGGGCTTTCCAGCCCTTCGCAAGCGCCCTGCTTCCGGAAAGATGGAAATTGCTGCCGCGCTCGGCTGCTTCGCCGACATGCGGTAAGGCGGATGTTTCGGATGCGGGCCGGGTGGGCGATTCCGCCATCGGCCGAGGTTCGGTCTCGCCTGTTTCCGCCTTCGGGCCATCGGCAAAGGCAGTGACGCCAAGGCCGAGCCCGGCGGACAAGGCCGAGCTACCGAACATATCGAGAGTGAAAGGATCGTGGTCTGACATGATGATGTCTCCTGTGAAGCGGGCGCACGGAGCCGCGCCGCTGGGCGAGCCGGCAGCGTCGGATAGGTGCGGAAGTGGAAGTGCGGTTAGCGGGTGATCAGCGAGAACGAGATGTCGTTCTCGGTCAGCTGGATGCCGAGATAGGACGTGCGGAAGTTCCGGTTGAAGCTCGGAACGACGAGGTCGGCATCGATGAACTCGATACCGTCATCGCCGCCGAAATGCCGGCGCTTGTAGTCCCACCAGTCGGTATCGCCCCTCGGATGGCATTCGGTCGAATAAACGACGAGCGGTTTCTGGCCTTCGGCGAGCTTGCCGTTGGAGATGATGTAGACGCCCTCGTCGCCAACGAGCCAGAAGCCGGGTTTCTCGCCCTCTCCCGGCCGTGTGCCGTAATAGGGATTGCGGAAGCCGCAATTGGCGGTGGCATCTTCTTCGCCGCGCGCGATGACCTTGCGCACCGCAAGAATCGGAAATGTGAACATGGCCCACCTCACGCAGCTTCAGGCAGCGGCAGGTGGCGCAGGTGGACGGGCAGCTTCTCGGAAATCTGCGCGTCGCTCAGGCTCTCGAGCAGCTCGAACCGCGTGCCCGGCTTGCCGTAGACGATGACAGTCCGCTTGCCGCGATGCTCGGGCCGGAAGTCCGCGCCGGCATAACCGCGATAATCGTCATGGGTGGCGCTCCAGATGTGCTCAATCCGTTCGGCGCGGGTCATTGCCTTGACCGGCCGGCGTTCGCGCTCGACGATGGCGTCGCGCATGTCATAGGGCGAGCGCGGATCGGACAGATCGCAATAGGCGTGGAAGTACCGTGTCACGCCATTGATGCGCAGCGTATAGAAGACGCTGGTGATGCTGCCGGTCAGGAATTCGCGCATGGCGAACATCTCGCCGCGCATCCAGAGCGGCGGCAGGATTTCCAGCATGTAGTCGTGCTCGGCACGGGCGATTTCGAACCATTCGCCGGCGTAAAGCGCGCTGTCATCGGTCTGCCAGCGGCCGGGCCGCTGGGCATGGCGGTCGAATAATCTGAACATCTGACGGCGGTCGGTGATGCCGAAATAGACTTTTCGGATGGGTGGGAGAGAGGTCATGGCGGGCTCCTTTGGGGCCAGTCCCGGGCTGGAGCGCGGCGCACCCTGTCGGCATCACCATCTTCTTCAGCCCTTCCGGACCCCTTCTTGGCGCCGCCTCTCCGTCCGGCCGGGTCAAGGGCCGGCGTCAGCCGGGCGGAGCTTCACCCTTGAGGCGGACGGCGGGCATGCGGCAGCCGCCCCTCTCCTCCTCCCTTCCATTCTTCTTTCTTCTTTGTGCTTTCAGATCCTCGTTCCAGTCGTCCAGTTCAGGCCGCAGCCGCGAGAACCCGCAACCGGCATCGGAGGCGAGATCCTCGAGCCGCGCGGCAAAGGTCTCCCCTTGCGCATTGTTGTCGGTGGCCGCGACCAGGACGGCGTCTGCCTGAATGGCAAGATCGAGCAGGGCCTCGGAACTCGCCGGCGACCAACCGCCACCGGTGCTCAGATAGCGCGTGTCAGGACGCTGTTCCTCGAGTGCGGCAAGGCTCATGGCGTCGATCGCCGCCTCGGTGACGCAAAGCCGCGGCCCATCGACAGGCCCGAGCCGGAAGAGGACTTTCGCGCCTCCGGTCGCAAAACCACGCCAATCCGGCCCGCGCTCTTCCCAGCCGGTCACGTCACCGGAACCGTGTTGATGCGCAGCCCACATGCTCCCCTGCGGGCCTTCGCGTAGAAGGTCCTGGGCGACTGCCGCCTGCAGAACGGTATCTGGAATCGCCCGCTCGTTCTGCAGGTAGCGCCAGGCTGTCGAACCTGGCCATGGCTTGCGACGCGCGGACCAGCGTTCGGGAACCGACAGGTCCGGCATGCGCTCGCGCGATTGCCGCTGCCATTGCGGCTCGGATGGCGCGAAGCCGACCAGATCGGCGACGACATAAAGGGCCGCGGCAAACGGGAGCCCGTCGAGATGCTCAACAAGTCGGAACACGTCGCCCTTGGCATCGGACAGGGGATCGAACCAACCCTGGCCGTCATGAATGACGATGATGATGTCGCCGCCGCGGCGGTACTTGACCGCGCGGCGGGTGCTCTCCTTGACATCGACGGCAAAGCCGGCGGTTTCCAGGACCGCGCTGCAGGCGACCTTTCCCCTCAAATCTTCGAGTTCTGCTTTTTCCATTCTCTATTCCGCCTCCGGCGCGTCCTCTGTTCGGGTTCCGCTCCCGGTCTTTTTGGGAGCGAATTCCGGAGGCCGCGAAGAGCAAGGCAGGACAAGGGCGCGCCTGGCAAGCCGGCAGTTGTGCCGGGTCGCAGTTTTGCGGGCCAGAAGCGGCGAAGCCTCCCTTGCCTGCCGCCGCGCGCAAGCGGCACCAAGGGTGTTTTTGGCAGTTCTCCAATCCTCCCGGCCGCCCCGCGTCAGGGATGGCCGCCCGTATGGGGGAAGACCGCTGGCGGGCTTCAGCTTTGCCAACAGCCCGGCCCGAAGGGCGACGCCAGACATCCGCCCAAAAAAGGGGCGCTCAGCTTTACTGGCGAACCCCGCCGCCTCGGGCGTCCTCCCGATCGCCCTCAATCGTCCTCTCCAGTAAGTTCCTTCCATCTGCCGATATCGACATTGATGAAGCCCGGCGGATAGGACTTACCGATTTCTGCAAAAGCAGCTTCGCCTTCCGTGTGGACCGTAAGCACAGTGCTTGGGTTGAGTGGCGCGTTTGCGTAGAGATCAAAATCCGATTTCTCGGGAATTGCCCCGATGCGCCGTACAAACGTGGCAACAGCCGCAGTCGCGGCCGAGTGCGAGTGGCGGGTCTTTGCAAGGGGCGCTGCGATCTCGATCACGCGGGCTGTGCCAATCTCCGCCAATGAAGAGGACAGTTGCGGATCACGAAGCCAAAATGACGCGACTTCGCCGCCCCACCGTTCCAACAGCGGCACAACACCACTGTCGTCCACGGAAACGGGATGCGAGGTCATCCAGAATTTGCCGTTTCTGCCTTGGCGCTGCTCGCTGTGAAACGGGCTCTTTGTGTAAAGAACCTCTGCGTCGGCAGGCAGCAAGTGGCCCGAAGCAACAAGGGCATCGAGCCGATGCTGCAAGCTCTCTGGCGTGGAAAGATGAATACCCGACAAGCGCAGGTCGTCGACTTCCTGATCTGTGAGGCGGGTGAAGTGATACGCGCGTATCGTGCGTACCAGCATCAGCTGATCCAGTTCATCAAGCAGACTATAATAGGCACCGGCATGGGGGTTGTCCGGCCGGATGGGTGACCGGGCAGGACCGCGACAGAGGTCGTGGGATAAGAAGATGGCATGGTCGGTCTCGAAGTAATCCCGGATCAACTGGCCATTGGGCTCGAGGAATCGGCACAGCTCATCATCGAAGGAACCATAATTCCAGAGATCGATGGGCACCGAAGGAGCGCTAGCCGTCCTCAAGTGCGCCATGTCGATCGAGGACCTTCATCAAGGCAGAGTTTGCGTTCGTGAAATTTTCAAGCTGCCCGGCCAGCTTGTATTGCCACTTCACGCCGTGAAATAGGTTGTTGCGATACCGGAAGATGATGATCAGGACGGCTGCGACCCGATCCCGGTCTTCGTTGTTGCTGCCATCGATCACCGCAAGGACCATGTCGCCAAGGGCGTTGGCCGGAAGGTGCAGATGTTCAAAATGATGGATAACCGCCCCGCCTTCAAAATATCGCGCGCGGAAATAGGCGAGTTCTGGCTCCAGCATTTGCGCATCGAGCGTGCCCTCGTCCCGCCAACGGTCGACGGCGTCACAGATTGCGCGGGCACTGCCCTCGGCGTTCAGGATCCTAGCCTCAAACAGGCTCCACAGGAGCGAGAAGTCAGAGATCGAGTTGAATAGCCCCGAGTATTCTAGACACCCTCGGTTCTCATTTCCTGCTGCCGTTCGAACTCGACGGGTGACAGCATCCCGTTCCTCATATGCTTGCGCTTAGGGTTGTAGAACATCTCGATGTAGTCGAACACATCCTGCCGGGCCTCGATGCGGGTCTTGTAGGTCCGGCGCCGTATCCGCTCCCGCTTGAGCAGGTTGAAGAAGCTCTCGGCGACAGCGTTGTCATGACAATTGCCGCGCCGGCTCATGGAGTGTTCCAGATTGTGAGCCCTGAGGAATGATGCCCAGTCCATGCTGGTGAACTGGGAGCCCTGGTCCGAGTGGATCAGCACCCTGTTCTTCGGCTTCCTGCGCCACACCGCCATCAGCAACGCCTGCAGAACCACGTCCGTCGTCTGACGGCTCTGCATCGACCAGCCGACGACACGACGAGAATAGAGATCGATTACGACCGCCAGATAGGTAAAGCCTTCCAGCGTCCGGAGTGGAGTAAGAAGCGCGGTTGCGCTTCTCCTCCCCGAACCGCACGTGCACCTTTCAGCGCATACGGTTCTCCATTCAAACCTGGCCCATGGCCATGGCAACATCCTGATAGTGTGAGGTGACGGTGCTACGATTTTCACTCCGGAAGATGTATGGATTGACCTCCGGATTGCGCCAACGGAATTGAGCCTTTGGGCTTGAGACAAGCCGTAGCAGATCTTTTCCGATGGCCTCGCCACGTTCATTGCGACCGTAAACGAGCCAGGTTTTCGCCTTGCCCGGTTCCGGGGCCCTGAACCATTTCCGCATCAAGGGTTTGATACGGCTCCGGTACTTATGCCCCAGCCAATGCGCCATTTTCCAGAACACGACATGGTCGATGCGCCGGAAGACGTACGCCCTGAAGTCGGTGAACTTGTAGAACGCCGCCCATCCCGCCAACTGGCGGTTCAGGCTGGCGATCATGTCGACCGTACTGGCACTATGATTGCCGGAAAGGGTCTCGGTCAGTTTGCGGACAAACGCCTTGGCCTTTTCCCTGGGTATCGTCGTGACAACGGACATGCGTCCGTTCGATCCTCGCTTGCGAATGATCCGGTGCCCCAGAAAGACGAACCCGTCATCGACGTGCGTGATATGGGTTTTCTCCATATTCAACGTCAACTTCAGGCGGTCCTCCAGAAAGGCCCGGCACTCCTCGCGGATTTCCATAGCATGAGCCTTCGTCCCCTTGACGATGACGACGAAGTCATCGGCGTAGCGGCAATAGGCAATCGCAGGTTTCCATTGCCGGTTCTCCCGAACCGTGATGGGGCGTCCCTGCTGAATGCCGAAGTTCCATGCCCAACGATCCTTGCGGGCCTTCCGGTTCAGGTATTTCGCCTCCAGCCAGTCATCGAACTCATGGAGCATGATGTTGGACAGAAGCGGTGACAGGACGCCACCTTGCGGAACACCCTCGCTGGCAGCCCTGAACAGGCCACGGTCAATATGACCTGCCTTGAGAATACGCCAGAGGAGATCGACAAACCGTCCGTCCCGCACCCGCCGCCGCACGCATTTAAGAAGCAGCCGGTGATGGACCGTGTCGAAGTAGCTTGCCAGATCACCTTCGATGATCCAGCGCCCCTTCGTACCACCGCCATCCTGAAGCTGAATCTTCACGGTGCGGACAGCATGGTGCACGCTGCGTTCCGGCCGGAAGCCATAGGAAAGTCGATGGAAGTCGCTCTCCCAGATCGGCTCCATGGCCATCAGCATGGCGCGCTGGACGATGCGGTCTGTCAGGGTCGGTATACCCAGCGGTCGTAGCTTGCCATTGGCTTTCGGGATATAGATCCGCTTGACCGGCGTCGGGCGATAGATGCCCTTCAGCAGGTCAGTCTGCAAGTCGGCCAGATGGTGATCCAACCCGGCCTGCATCCGTTGCTTGTCTATTCCGTCCATGCCCGGGGTCCGGGCGCCGCTTGACGCCAGAACGATCCGTGCGGCCTCGGCAAGCCATTCCCGATCGGCAATGAGCCGAAGAAGACGATCGAACCGCCGGTTCGGATCGGCCTCGGCCCATGTTGCGAGCTTGTGCTGCATTTCGCTGATTATCAAAGGTCTTCACCTCGTTCGGTCAGGTAGTTTGCACTCCAAGCAGATTGAACTGTTCCCCTTCGCCATGTGGCAGGCTTTCCCCGCCGCGGACTACTACGGGAACTCCGCCAGCATGATGGACATCAGGGTCAACTCCCTTGTGACGCAGAGCATCATGGGCATTCCATCATGCCTTCCCTCGTTCATATGCTGGACGTCTTCGTATTGGTGAGGCTGCCGGTCGCAGTCTTTTCCCTTGCGTTCCGCAAGTCGATGCCGATGCCATGGTCTGGCTGCATTCTCCCCATGACGCCTCGCGAGCTTCCTACGTCTCTGCTCACGTTCGGATGCACGCCGTCGTACCTGTCCAGCGTCATCATCAGCATTCCACCTGTTAAGCCGTGTAGGCGGAGGCGACATTCCAGCCCTCAGATGCGGGTGAACCGGTTCGTGTTCCTCAACCTTCCAATACTTCAGCCTCGGGAACCATCTCGGCGTAACGGCTTCGCCTCAATCCCCTTTACCTGCGGGCTACGTCACCCTGCCAGTTGACGGCAGGTCACCGCCGCTTGGGCTCATGCCCCCTCACAGCAGGGGACAAGGCAATCTTCCATTCCTCCTTTCTCAATGCATTCCAGTCATATGCACCCCGGACCAGCCAGGACGAGGCGCACTATAGGTAATGTCGGTGACCCAGATCCTGTCAGGTGCGTCGACGTCGAACTGCCGGTCCAATGTGTTGTCGACGACCAATGACGGCTTGCCGCCATAGCTGCCCGGCCGGCGCCTGTAGCCGATCTGGGCCTTGATGCTTGCCAGTTTGGCGAGCCGGGCAACGCGGTTCGGACAGCACGTCTCACCCTGATCGAGCAGGTCATCATGAAGCTTGCGATAGCCGTAGACCCTGCCACTGTCCTTCCAGGCCTTCTTGATCAGTTCGGTCTGGCGGACGTCTTCCTTCGCCCGATTGCTCAGCGGATTCTTCAGCCAGGCATAGAAGCCACTTGGATGGATGCGCAGGCAGCGACACATCGTCCGCACCGAGAACAGCGGGCGATGCTCGGCGACGAACGCGTATCTCACTTTGCATCCTTGGCGAAATACGCGGTGGCTTTTTTTAGGATGTCGCGCTCTTCGGTAACGCGCGTCAGCTCTCTCTTCAGGCGCCGAATCTCGGCATCCTTGTCATCGCCACCAGGGTGCCGAGAGAACTTCTTCTTCCATGCGTAGAGCGAGTGCGGACTGACGCCCAGCCGCTTCGACACCTCCGCGACCGGATACCCCCGTTCGGTGATCTGCGCCACCGCGTCCCGTTTGAAATCGTCGCTGAAATTGGCTTTGCCCATCCCGGCCTCCTTGCCTCAAAATTAGGAAAGAAGGCGTCTACGAATCTAGGGGCTATTCAAGTCGAGCTCGGCGCTTGTTAGGTTATCGAACCCGTGTGCCTTTGCTTTGAGCCAAACGATAGTTTCAGTCATGACACCTCCGGGGTCTCGGACCACTGGCCGGTGATGATTGATTTGATCTCACGCCAGTAGGTCTGCTTGTCGCAGCCTCAATGCCTCACTCATTTGGATCCGGTGTTTCACAGTCCTCGAGATAGGCGTCGGAGAAGTCGCTCTTGATCTCAACCCACATGGGAAGATGATCGCTCATCTGATAAGTCCGCCAGTCGTCGAAGTCATCTGCCCCGTCATAACCGGCGTATTCGGCATGCTGGTTTGACCGGTAGACATATTTGAAGAAATCGAAGACGTCCGCGCCACGCACGTCGAGGGCCACATAGCCACGATCATGGTCCGGCTTCCAGAACGCGATCTGGTCGTATGCCTTGTCCTTTTTAACGTTGGAGCCGGGAATTTTGCGGATATCGTCGGGCACCTTGAAGCCATTGGCTTCCAGGGCCTGCATTGTTTCATGCTCCTTGCTCAGGATATTGAAGTCCCCGAGAAGCGCGGTCAGGACCTTGTTCGCGGGATTGGCGTCGAGCTCCTCGGCGGCGCGCTCGCCCAGCGCTTCGGTGAGCTTCACGATTTCCTGCCGGCGCTGTTCAAGCAGTTTCTTGTCGGATGCGTCGCCATAGTAGATGTGGACCGTCGCAAGATCGATTTTCAGCCAGTTCGCCTGAAAGCTGACCAGGAACGGCGTGCGGGCAAATTGCTTGAAACTCTCATCAAGCGTGTCGCCGGGAAACCGGAGCCTGTAATGCCTGCCTGCCACCTTGTCGGCCGGTATCTCGACATTGACTTTGCCGCGCGTGTTCGCCGGACGGGTGACATTCGTTCCTTTCGTGAGGGCCAGCGCGCAGCCCTCCGGAAGAGACAGCCATGACCCCTTTGGCAGGGCGATTTCGAGGTCCTGATCCAATTGGATGGTGCCGTTCTTCTTCGTCTCGGATTTGGCCTTGTAGACGCCTGAAAGGTCCGTTCCTTCGGGAAGCTCAAGGGTCAGTCCGTTCTCGAGCTTGACCCGCTCCCCGAAGCTTGCGAGCACCTTCTTGCCGTCCGGCAGTGTCAGCTCGCCGGCGATATGGCGGAAACGGACGCGGTCGCGATTGAACAGGAACACCATGCGTTCGCCGTTGCCTGCGCCGCCATCGGTTACATCGGTCGCGATGTAATCCCAATCCGGACCGAGAATGCGCTTCAGTTCGAGGAACTCGTCAAGGTCGCCCCGAACCTCCTGCAGAGCTGCGATGTCGAAATTCGAGATGATCTCGGCCATGTAGTAGAGCGGCTCGTATGACTTGCGGCCGCCATATTTGTTGCCGCCGAATTCCCGGATGTTCCAGGTGCCAATCCGAACGGTCGTCATGCGATCGACGTTCTTGGGAAAGTGTGCGGCAAGGGCCTTGCGAAGGGCCTGCAGGCCCCTGATCGTGCGGAGACGCAGCTTTTCCCGGTCTTCACCAAGCCGTGCGTTCTTTCGCAGTTTACTGTAAAATGGCACGGCCCCCTCCCGAGTATTCTGCCTTCAGCAATAATCGTGCGACGAAAACGAGCCTACAACCAATCCGTACTTTGTCAAAACGTCCGATAGTCTTCGGCCGGACATGTCGCGGGGCATTCCGCAACAGCGGATGGGTTCAGTTTCGCTTTCTGCATAACCAGGAAGCGTCACCGAATCCCGATGCTCACCGCACTTGAGCGGTGCGGTTACGATAACTGAGAATTATGGTGACGACTGCCCACCTTCTTCAGACCGTCGGCATTGTAGACACCGATCCTTAGATGGCGGAGCGTCACCGGCTTAACAACGCGTTTGCCGATGATCAAAATCGCCGGAAGGAACGAACCCGCATTGTCGGGTTTGTCCGTAAGGCGATGAATCCCGAACGCTTCGCCCGCTAGCTAAAGGACGATCATTGAAGCGTGTATACTAGGCACCCCGGCCCCAGAGGGAATGAACCAGACGGCGAGCATCATCATCTGCGCAGAACTCGCAGTCCGGTACTCGCGGGCGCAACCGCCGAAGTCGGCCTATGGGCGCCCCCCAAGGATCGACCGTCCAGTAGTTGGTTGTCGCGGTCTGGTGATTGGTGCGCAAGAGCTCAATCACCAGCAGAACGCCCGCGAGAGCGGATACAAAGGCAAACGGTGCCAACACCTGTCGGCCCTCCGGCGTAAGAAGCGCTTGCGCGCTGCAAAGCTCCTTGAAGAGCGTGTCGTAGGCCTTGCCGATGATCTTGCCAGCCTCGACCGAAGGATGTGCCTTTGCGATCCGGGCTGCCGCATCCGCGGTGATGAATCCTTCCCGAACCGTCTCGATCTCGATGCCGAGCCCCTCGGCAATCGACCGTTCCCGGGCGTGCTCGTCGGGAACGTGACGATAGATGCAAGCGAGGCACGCATCATCCGTCGGCTGACTATGGCTGTGGACGATAACGGCTCTCGCATCGGTCGTGGACGCATCGATAACCCTTCGCGGAATCTCCTTCTGCAAGGACCGTCGGGCGCGGCGACTGTCCACCGTCACGATCGCGGTATCGACCAGCCCGGTCTTAGCGACGAGCTCACCGAACGTGCATGTGTGAGGCTTGAGTTCCAGGTCGGGGAAATCCGGCTGGGCCGCTTGTGCCAGGATTGGCGCCTTTGGCAAACCTACGTCATCACTGGTGAAGTAGAGGCAGCGATTAGGGTTGCCCTCTCCAACGACCTTCGGATCAACAACTGGCAAAATTCCTCGAACCGGCACGTGGCGGAGCGCTCGCAAGAAACCGTTCCCGACGGCGCCTCCTCCTACCAGCACCGTACCGGAAATATCGAAGGGCGTCGCAAGGCTGCCCTCGGGGATGCCAAGCTCCGCGAAATCCACGGACAGCGGAAGGGCGAGACGCGGCAGACTTGACGACCCGATGGCACGATGCAGCGCGGCCGCCGCAATATGGCATGCAGCGAGCGCTATGAGCAGCGGATGAGCGCACTCATTTGAATGACGCAAAGGAATCGCATCGACGATGACACCACGCTGAGTCAGTGAGGCATAAAGGTGTGGTCCGGGCGTCGCAGGTTCGGCGGGCCCGATCACCAGCTCAAGATCCGGCTCGGCCTCATCCAAGCCCGCCACGCGGATGGTGCGATCAAGGAGATCCCGCACCTCATCGCCTGCTACCGCAAATCCGGCAGCCACCGTTACCCGTACCGTCTTGTCGAGGCGTTCGGCCGCCTCCGCCTCTTCGATCCCGAGGAGCGAAGCGAGCATCCGTGCATTTTCCTGACCGACAGTGGTCATCAGCAAACCTCCAATACGGACGCGCCAAGCGCTTCTTCCCAGTCGTTTCCAGTCGACAGGACGTAGGTGACCGCGAGGCTCAGGAAATTGTCGACCGTCGCCTCTTGGGCGAACCGCGGCAGCACCAGCGACAGGGCGCCCGCATGTCGTACGATCGCCCACTCATTGTCGGCCTCGGAGTGGAAAGCCCGGCCTGGATGGGAGTGAACCTGGGCGACAACACGCATGCGATTTTGGCGCAGATGTGCGAGCAGCTCCTGCATGCTCTCGCGATCGAAATAGAACTGGTCGGCGCGCGTCCGCTGGCGCGGTTCGTAGACTTCATCAATGCGACCCGCGCCATGGCCGAGCCAGAGCACGGCGCGTTCGTGGCCGACGCGTCCGCCGTCCTGCAGTCGCTCGATAGTCGCCGCCACCACGCTCCGTCCGACTTTGATCCGGCTCATCCGACTGCCCTCTTCCAGCCGCGCCACAGCTGTTCGAGGATGCCTAGCAGGTCCATCCCCGGCTTGCCGCGATAGCCATCCCAGCGTTCGCCAAGGTGGCTGGGATGGGTGTGGAACTCGCGCGCGCCGCGCATGCAGACAAACGGCCTACCGGTGGAGGGATGGGCGCTGCCGTTGAAGATGCTGCCGACATTGGGCGGCGCCGCGGCCAGATATTGTCCGTCTGCCGCGAGCAATTCGATCGATGGCGGCAGGTCGTTCCACTGGTCGCAGTCCATGCGAATGCGCAACGGCGCCGCGCTCGAGTGTCCGAAGACGACATCGAAAATCGGATACTGGGCGGAAACGACCGTCCAGCTACGATGGGCGACGGTCCGCGCGCTCAAGCGGCCGACGTCACCCTCGAACTTGGCGCGAGAGAGCTGTTCAAGCACCGCCGCCACCCTCGCGCGGACCCCATTCGAGCTCGACCCGGCCGGATAGCCCGTTCTGAGTGAAACTGTGATTGGGATTGATATCACGCCCCCCGACGGTCACGACCCAGTCGGTCGTGTCAGTCAGGTCGAGTTTGGCAGCGGCGCGCGCCAGGACCTGCTTCACCACGGTGACCGGGGGCACGCGCAGCGCGCCTTCTTCCGGGAAGGTACCGCTGGTCGTGAACACCGTCACCTCGACAAGTTCATGCGGAGCCTTGGGACGCGTGCGCAGGTGCTCGACGGCCTTACCGGCCAAGGACACCGTCCCACCGCTCGACAAGACGATGTCGGGCTCGCCGGCGCGCTCCAGCAGGAGCTCGCGATCCGGGGGCATGGCAACGAGCGCGACCAGAAGGTCGACCGGGATCGTCTCATTGGCCCACACCTGATCGATTTGATCGACGGTGAAGGAGAAGACGCGGTCGCTCTGCAAAGCGTAGAAGTGCGGGGTTTCGTAGTTTCGCAGGTCGATCTCGGCGTCGAGCTCCACCAATTCGGTCCGACCCGCTGCGGCGAGGATCAGACGGTAGTCAGACGGCGGCTTAAGCCGGCCACGCGTCAGAACCTCGCGGCCCGTCACGATCCTGTCGCGGGACGTGACGGGCGCGTCGTTCAAGAAGTAGGACTCGGCACGGGCCATTTCGGCAGTAGCGCTCATCGGTCAATCTCCATTCTTGAGACTCTTGACGCCGTCCGTTATTGGACTAAACTTCGATTCGAGTCCCACTATGGACAGTCTATGTGTGGACTAAACTCGTCGTCAAGTCCAAAATGAGATTGGAGCATAATAGCCATGGGAGAAAGCGCTCCCGGCGCCCAAGCAGGCGCTGGGCAAACACGGATTCCTGTAGAATTGCAGGCCTTCTTTCGGATGGCAGAGCGATGGAACCTCTCCACCGACCAACAGATGATCCTTCTGGGGTCACCGCCGCGCTCAACATTTTTCAAGTGGAAAAAGGAGGGAGGAACCGTCCCCCCGGACACTGTCGAGCGCCTCTCTCACCTGCTGTCGATCTGGAAGGCGCTGCAAATTCTCTACACTTCTGACCAGGCCAGTGACGCCTGGATCCATGCACCGAATGACTTCTTCAAAGGCGATAGCGCGCTGGACGTTATGCTGGGGGGAAAGGTGATCGATATCTATGCGGTTCGGCGGTACCTCGATGCCCAGCGCGGTGGATAACTACCCTATCGTGCGCTTTGCGGCGAACGGCTACCGGCTGATACCCTCGCGCTTCCCGCCGGTCTCGGTCTATCGCGACCTCGTCGCGCCCGAGCAGTTTGAAGCGCTGGTCGAAGTCGAGAACAAGACCAATCCCCGCCTCCGCCTGCAGGAGCGCCTAGTGGCGCGGCGCGAGGGACCCACGCTCGATTCCGCTCTGATGCAGAATTGGAACCTCGCTCCATTCACCTATGAGAATCCCGAGGGCACGACCTTCTTTGCCCCCGAGCGATCTTGCCTCGAGCTCGCCGACACGCCGCAGACGGCGCTGGCGGTCTCGGTCGCGCGCCGGTCGCGCTTTCTGTCGCGCACAAAGGAAGCGGCAACCGGTCTCGACATGCGGATGTTGAAGACGCCCATCGATGGCAGGTTCATCGATCTGCGACAGATCTCGGCCGAGCTTCCGCAAGAGCAACGTTGGTCATTGGGCGACGCCGTTCCGCTCGATGTCGACGGCATTCTGTTTCGACCAGCCGAGCGGCCCACGGCAACTGCCATTGCCGTCCTCAAGGGACAGGTGCTCGGCCGGTCAATTCAGACAACGCATTATCGCTTCGAATGGAACGGTGTTCGCATCGACAGGCTCTACGCTTTCGACGAGGAAGGGACTGTGCTGCGCCCGGAGAGTCTGGCGGGAAAAGAAGAGGTCCTTGCTGCGTAGATTCGAAATCGTCATCGACTGGGCGAAATCCCTGTGGCGCGCGTTCTGGCCGAGCCGACCACCTGGGCCGCGGCCCGGGCCCACTCGACCTTATGTGCCTCGACCGCGGATTCGCCTGGCGCTTTGGCGGGGGGCCGGGGCAGCACCTCCGGGCAATTGGAACGCCTGTCACCCCTCCACCGAGCACATCTTCAAAGCCGAGCTGACCTGTCCGCGTGGTCACCGATTGACGCTCAAGAGACATCGGATCAGCGAAGGGGGCCAAGTCCGGCCCAGTGTCGTTTGTAGGCATCCCGGTTGCGACTTTCACGAATTCGTCGTTCTCGACAACTGGGCACAGCGTCGAGCCGTGCTGACCTCGATGCAGCACTAAGAGAGGTGGGGCAGCGAGAAGATCTTGGCCATGAAGCGTCACACCGTCATCGTCGAAGGTACCCTCGCCTTTCGAATGCAGCGTGTCGTGGCGGCGCGCGAGGCAGACCATGGCCGCGATGTGGCAACGTTCCCCCTGCTCGCAGCCAGGCTGGCGGGCGGTTTCGGCCGGCCCGCAGACCACGCCACACTCGTTCCGATCGTTGCTCGGGCGCTCTACGAGCTCGCCTTTGAAGAGTTGGAATCGGTCAAGACACGGCCAGGAATGGCGCGGGCCGCGCTCGCCAGTCTGGCGAGAGTGTGGGCTGCGGACATTCGGTTCGACGATCCGCGGTTCGCGAGCGCCCGTCTGAGCGATCTGGGGCGCATCGAGGCCTACCTGCGCAGCCATATGCCGATGGGCACGCTGCTACCCCCCGATCTTCGCGACCGAGCGATCGCGGGAACAGAACACGCCCGTGCCACGGTTGGGAATCTGCATTTCCATCGGCTGATTTCAATCGACCCGCTTTGGCGGCCGCTCGTAAAGGCCCTCGCCGAGGTTATCGAAGTCACTTGGGATGCGCCCGGCACCCGCGACCGCGGCTGGTTTCCCGGCACATTGCTGCCAACGGCCACGCAAACCTCCCGGGATCTGATCTGCGATGTTTGTGCCGATCCCCGTGCGGAGGTAGTGGAGGCTCTTCGCTGGGCCCGCGAGTTGCTGAGCGACGGAAGAACACCGGCTTCCGACATCGCGATCGCGAGCGCCGACCTCGGCGCCTGGGACGACCACATGATGGTCCTCGCCTCGGATGCCGAGCTTCCTGTTCATTTCGCCAGCGGCGTGTCCGCACTAAGCACCCGTGCCGGCCAGGCCTGCGCGGCATTGGCGGACGTGATGATCAATGGTCTGTCGCAGGATCGCGTCCGCCGCCTGTCATTGCTCTCGCCCTTTCTGTCGGAAGCCCTTCCGGCTGACTGGATGAAAGGCATTCCCACCGAAGCGGGTCTGTTTGAACCGGAGCATTGGGCCCGCAGTCTCGAGCCGCTTACGCGTGCCGATGGGTCCTCCATCGCAGCGACCATCATGCCAGTGCTGCGTGACCTTGACGCCGGACCTGAAGCGGCGGTCAAGCTGGGGGAGACACTGCTGCGCGGCAAGAGCCTCGGGGTCTGGCGAGAAGCCCTTCGCCTGGGACCGGCATCGGCGATGGAAATGTCTCTTACGTCACTGCGTATCGCCGACGAAAGCGATCCCGCCAACAATGTCGTCTGGGCAAAGGCGGCTGACCTGGTCGGTGCGCCACGCAAGCACATGCGCTTGCTCGGGCTTTCGAGCAGGAGCTGGCCCCGTGCCGATAGTGTGGATCCGCTGCTGCCCGATCACGTCCTCAGCGAGCGCGACTTGGTGGACCTTTCGCGGCTCGAACGCGATCGACTGGCCTACGAGATACTTGTAAGGCACCCAGGCTCGTGCGCGTCGCTGTCGCGCAGCAGACGCGCGGCCGAAGGCGCATTCCTTGCCAGGAGTGCGTTGCTGCAACGCCAGGTCACGGAGCGTTCACTTCCGCGGACCAGAACCCCCGATCACGCGTTCAGCCAAGGGGATCGGCTGCTCGCCCGTATCGATGATGCGCTGAAGCTTCCACGTATCCAGGGGGTTGTGTCCTGCTGGACGGATTGGACAATCCGGCTGGAACCCACGCCGCACGATGGCGGATTCCGAAAAGACCATCCTGCCGTTGTCCGCGCGCTGAGCATGCCGCAATCGGCAACGTCACTGCGACGCCTGTTGCGCGATCCGCTCGGCTTTGTATGGCTGCGCGCATTGGGGATGACCGCGCCCGAACTTGCCGTTGAGCCTCTGCAGCTCGATCCTGTTACCTTCGGAGATCTCGTGCACGAGTTGCTGCGGCTGGCGATCGAGCGCATCGAACCCACGCCCGGCCTCGTCGGGGCGACGCCAGAAGAGATCGACGAAGCCCTGGGAGCGGCCGCCGGCGACATCGCCGAACGGTGGCCGTTGACCCAGGCGGTGCCGCCAAGGTTGCTGTGGCTGGATACGATCGAGGAGGCACGCCGGCGCGCGCGACGTGGCCTGACGATCGACGAACGCTTCGGTCCTGGGACTCGTAGCTTCAGCGAGGTCCCGTTTGGAAGTTCGCGATCGGCAGAAGGACGTATCGATCCCTGGGACGAGTGCCAGGAAGTGATGATCGGCCAATCCGGCATCCGTCTGAAGGGCCGCATCGACCGTGTCGATGTGAAGCCGGACCGGCGCGGTGTGCGGATGTCCGACTACAAGACAGGCACGACGCCGCGCAATCTGCGTGATGTGACTCTGGATGGTGGGGCGGAACTTCAGCGCGCGCTCTACGCGATCACGATCCGGCAGCTCATCCCGGAAGCGAGCACCATCATCGCCCGGCTCGTTTATCTCGACACCATGGGTCCTGCGGCTGCTCTTGATGCGGACACGCTCGAGCACGCAGAGCAGACAGTGCTGCGGTACATCGACATCGCGGTCGACGGGCTCAAAAGTGGAGCGGCCTATGCCGGGCCGGACGCCTTTGCAGGCTACAATGACCTCAGGATCGCACTGCCGGCAGCACTCGACCGCTATCGCGGACGGAAACTGGAAGGTTTCAACGCCGCTCAGCAGCAGCTCGTACCACTCTGGACGGAGCCGTGATGCTGAGCGATGCCACCGAACGCAATCGTGTTCTCACCGAACTCGACAGGACGCTGCTTGTCGAGGCGGCGGCGGGCACGGGCAAGACATCGCTGATTGCCGGTCGCGTCGTCATGCTGATGCTGGATGGAACACCGCCTCGCAGCATCGCGGCGATCACCTTCACCGAGCTGGCCGCCAGCGAACTGTCGCTGCGTATTCGTGAGTACGCCACGCAGCTGCTGGCGGGTGAAATTCCGAAGGTCCTGCGCGGCGCCGTCACCCTCGAACTGCTCAACGACAAAAGGGATATCCTCAGCTCGGCCGTTGACGCCTTCGACGAGATGACCGCGTGCACGATCCACGCCTTTTGTCAGCAGATCATCATGGCCTACGCCGTCGAAACGGAGCTCGACCCCGGATCGCAGATGATGGATGCACCCACCGCGGATGCGATGTTCGAGAGGGTCATCTCTGGCTGGCTGTTCGACCGCCTCTCTCACGGCTTGCAGGAAGGGGAGGATCCCGTCGCTGTCCTCTCCAAGTTTGAGCCGCTAAAGGTCGTCAAGGACAGCTTCGACCTTGCCAAGCTCAAGCTGGCGCATCCCGGCGCCAGCACAGTTCCGGTCGATCTCTCGTTGCGCAAGGACATTGACTTTGTCGAGAGCGTCCGCGCATTTCGACGTTGGTACGCAGCCTACCCCAAGGAGCGCAGCACCGGAGCATTGATCGAGGAATTCGAGACGCTCGCCGACTTCTATGAGAACTGTTTCGAGACGGAACCGACCTTCGCCCAACTGTGGGAACTTGCCGATCCGCCGCGCACGCCCTCGATGAAGTGGAACGCGTTTACGTTCACCGAGCCGCGCAATCTTGGTCGCTGGAAATCGGCATATGGAAAAGACGACGGGACGGCACTCTGCCAGCAGGCAGACGAGCTCTTCCATATCTGTGTGAACCGGTTTTCTGATCTGCTTGGCCAGATTGGCGATGCCATGGTCGGCCAGATGTCTCGTGCCCTCGATCCGGTCACGGAGCTCTACAGGCAACGCAAGGAAGACGCCGCTGCTCTTGATTTCGATGATCTGCTGCTGCGCGCCCATACCCTGGTCACCACCAATGATGTGGTGCGCGCCGCTATCGGTGAGCGCTTTACGCATATCCTCGTCGATGAATTCCAGGACACCGATCCGATCCAAGCCAGTATCCTGTTTTCGATCTCGGCGCGTAGCATGCCCAAGCGATGGCAGGACGCGGACCTTCGCGATGGAGCGCTGTTTGTCGTCGGCGATCCCAAGCAATCGATCTATGCCTTCCGTGGCGCCGACATTGATAGCTACAAGCAGGCGAAGCAGGCCATTGCGCGTTTCGGGGACGACCGCATCATCCATGTCGGCGCCAATTTCCGCTGCCAGCCAGGCATCATCGACTACGTGAATAGCGTGTTCCAGCCGGTACTCGACGCAGACGGACAGCCAAGCTATGGCGCACTCGCGGCGACCCGCGAGGGAGCGCTGCACGGACTCGCCTGCGCGTCGCATGTGGCCATAGGCGACGGCCAAAAGGCAAACATGGCGCAGCAACGGGATGACGAGGCGGTCGTCATTGCTCAGATCTGCTCTAAGCTCATCGGCGCTTTCGATATCGAAGATGAGCACACCGGAAAGCGCCGTCTTCTCGAGGCAGGTGACATCGCGCTGTTGGCTCCGACCGGCACAGAGCTCTGGCGCTACGAGCGCGCCCTGGAGGCGCTCGGGATTGCCGTTGCATCGCAGGCCGGAAAAACGCTGCTCCTGCAGCAGGAGACCCAGGATGTGCTGGCGCTGTTGCGGGCACTCGCGGATTCGCGCGACCGGCTTGCGTTCGGCGCCTTCATGCGCGGCCCGATGGTCGGCCTCACGGACGAAGAACTGCTCGATATCGCCGAAGAGGTGCATCAAGCCGGACCGGATGCCTCTCCTACGGGACTATTCGACATCACGACCCCACCGACGTTGGTATTACATGGCGTCGCCCGCTCCGTCTTGGAAACGATGCAGAAACTTCGCGCGCGCGTGAACATCACGACGCCGCGCGTGCTCCTGGCCGAGGCAATCGAGCAGCTCCAGTTGCGCGTCGCGCTATCGGCGCGCAGCGGCAACAATCGTGCCGCGCGCGCTCTCGCCAACCTCGATCAGATCATGGAGCTCGCGCGGCCCTTTGACGTTCGGGGGCTCCGGGCTTTCGTCCGCCATCTCCAGTTCGACTGGGATCGACGGGCCGCGCGTCAGGAAGGAAGGATCGACGCCTCGAGAGACGCGGTCGAGATCGTAACCATTCACAGCGCGAAAGGCCTGGAATGGCCTGTGGTGATCCCAATCAACATGGGGACACAAGCAAGGCCACCGGAGCGATTTGTGCATCGCCGCTCCGACAACACACTTCACTGGGTGATAGGGGGCGTTTCCTCCTCGGCCCTTACACTTGCCCGTGAGGAGCAGGCGTGGCGTCAGGCGCTTGAAAATCAGCGCATGTGGTATGTCGCGTGCACGCGCGCCCGCGACCTGTTGATCGTGCCTTATCTTTCCTCTGCAAGACCTGCTGCCTGGTCGAAGCTGGTCAATCTCCGATTCGACCTCCTCGAAGAACTCAGGCTCCATATGCTCGGACCACGACGCACAACCGGCCCCGAGGCCGAGGTGGCGGCACAGGATGCCGACACTTTCGCGCGGCAGGCTGCGGTTGTGCGGACAGCGACGCCGGCACTGCGCTGGGTGAACCCTAGCGTGCATGATACCGACCGGGCCGAGATCATTACCCCTGCCGTGACAGTCGAGCCAACCAGCACGTTCGACTATGTCGAGCCGATCGGCGCCGGCAGGATTCGGGGGCTGATCCTGCACAAGCTTATGGAAGAGCTCTTGACCGGGGAACTTTCGGCACAGGATGATATTGACTCCCGCGCCGAGCGCCTTCGCGATGAGCTTCTCGCCATCGAACCCACGGATGAGCTGCCGGTCCCCGGCGAACTCGCGGCGACTGCGCTCAAGACATTTCTGCTTCCGTATGTGCAGGATCTTCTCCCCTTCCTTGTACCGGAGCTCTCCGTTTGGGGCGAACCGGCGCCTGGCGACCTTCTCGCCGGCCGTGTCGATGCGATCGCTATCGAGGATGGCAAGGTCATTGAGGTTCTGGACTGGAAAAGCGATCGCGACACTGCGCTGCACCGCGCCGCGTATGTCCAGCAGCTGCAGGGCTACCTTCGGGCAACTTCGGCACCACGGGCCGCGATTGTGTGTAAGCGGCGGCTGGACCCCACCTGTTCGCTTCCGTCTTGATGCTGG
>SWCF01004235.1_pt1 | contig 44039 bp, 41 predicted proteins | sample 4690081 | NCBI WGS metagenome assembly SWCF01 (sample SAMN10267280, study PRJNA491770) | bioreactor metagenome | isolation source: DHS bioreactor inoculated with | place: Japan: off Shimokita Peninsula
GGGGGGATTCCCCGGTTGCGTTACAGCATCCGGGCGCGGGAATCCACTTCCCAATGAGGCTTTTGTCAGCTGTAGTTGTCGAAGCCACAGATTGGATTGTCGAGAAGCCCCTTCAATATGGAAAATGTCTCGGCGACCCTGGCCCGGTGGTTGGGCACGGTGAAGGCGAGGCGCACCCGATGCAGGGCAGGGCCGGACCGCTCGACCTTGAATTCGTCCTCGTCGTCGATCAGCACGCCTTCTTCGGCGGCAGCGTTCTTGAAGGTGCTGGCAAGCCAGGGGTCGGGCAGTTTCAGCCACAAAAAGGGAGTGTCCGGCCGGGAGGTGAACTCCTGGCCGGCAAATGCCGCTCGCGCAAGCGCTTCGCGTATCCGTATCTCCTCGGCGACCTTGCGATGAATGGCGGCGCCTTCGCCCGAAACCACCAGCCGCGCGGCCAGTTCTCCAAGCAGGAAGGGCATGCCTCCCGTGATCATCTTGTGGGCGATCAGCACTCGCGACGCAGTATGCGGTGGGCAGGCGAGCCAGCCTCCACGCACGCCCGCCGCAACTGATTTCGACAGGCTGCCGATGAGGAAGGTGCGCTCGGGGGCAAGCGCTGCGACAAGCGCCGGCGTCTCCGTGAGAAGGGCACCGTAGATATTGTCCTCGATCAGCCAGACATTGTGCCGCCGCGCGATCTCGACGATGGCGCGCCGCCGCTCCTCGGGCATGATCGCCAGTGTGGGATTGTGCAGGGAGGGGACAAGAAAGGCGAGCTTGGGATGCTGCTGGGCGCAGACCCGTTCGAAGTCCTCCGGCACCATGCCGTACGCGTCGATGGCGACGGCGACCGAGCGTCGACCGATTACATTGGCACTGCGGGCCACATGCGAATAGGTCAACGCCTCATAGGCGGCCCGGTCACCGGGAAGCGTCATTGCCGCGATGACAGCGAGAATGCCGGCATGGCCACCGAGTGTGGGAACGATGTTCTCAGGCTCAGGCCGCCAGCCGGCCTGGGCGAGCCAGTCGCAGCCGGCTTGAAACCAGCTTGGCGGCAAAGTGCGCGTATAGCTTGCGATCTCGGTGGGGTGTTCGTCGAGGATTCTGGAGGTAAGGCTCCTGATCGCTTCCGCCTGGCCGACATCTGGCGCAGCCGTTGAATCCATGCGTTGCTTGCCAGGCTCGATGATCATGCTTCGCGTTCCGGCGAAGGGCTGGTTTTCAGTCGCGGGCAGGGGAAGCTCGTTCTGCCCGCGCGGCAGCACATAGGTGCCGCGCCCGACTTCGCCGCTGACCAGCCCGCGTTCGCGCACCAGCGCATAAGCGCGGCTTACCGTGCCGATCGTCACGCCGATGTCATAAGCGAGGTTGCGTTGTGGCGGAAGCTTCTCCCCGCTCGCCAGCACGCCCGCCTCGATGTCGTGCTCGATCTGATCGGCAAGGCGCGCATAAAGCGGTCCCGACCCGGCAGAGAGATTTGGTAGCCAATTTGTCATGGTGACAATTCTCTATATTGTATCATTTTTCGAGTCAATTAATTGATGCAATCCTTCCAATCGGAAAGATTTGCGAGCAAATCAATGGGTACAATTGATACAATCAAGGACTTGGGCGACCCCGCTACGCGGCGGGGTGCCATTTCAACGCTCATCGGGCGCAGCGTTGAAACGCTGGTTTTGCATGCGAGCGCGATGATGGCGAAGCGCCGGAGCCGGATGCACCTTCTGGATCTCACGGAAGAGCAGTTGCGCGATATCGGTGTCAACCGTCGCGAGGCGCGTCTCGAAGGGCACAGGCCTTTCTGGGATTGAGAGCCTGCGAGCTCTATGCCCCGTGGCGCACAGCGCTGCGGCGCGCGGTCATGCGGTCGGCGGCAAGAGCCAGAAGGCCGATGACGGCAAAGAGTATGGCGATCCCGCAAATCGTCACAAAAACGCTGGTCCATCCCGAAATGGATGCATTCAGGAACGGATAAGGCACCTCGCCGGCAATCGGCGCGCGCGCCAGCACATAAGCGGCATAGGCGATTGGATAGAGAAGCCAGGCCGCCACATGATGGAGCGAGAGGCTTCCGTCTCTACCGGCCACGAGCCACCACATGATGAAAATCGCGGGCGTCGCATAGTGCAGGAGTATATCGCACAGCAGGAACAGCCCCTGCGGCTCCCAGATCGACGACAGGAGCGCCCAATAGACCAGCGCCACCACGCTGATTGCAACGGCGACGCCGCCGCGTATGGCCGGAGACGCGAAAATGGCGGGCCAGGCGAAGAGAGCGGCCGCGTGGGTCAGTACAGCGGCGAGATTTGTAAGGATCGTGAAGAAAGAGAAATAGAAGACGATGGAACCGACCAGGCTGCGCCCTGCTTCCATTGAGGCGGGAATTGTGAGCCCGAATTGCAGCGCAAGGGCGACGATGCCGACAATCAGACCGATAATGTTGAGAAGTCGTCCCAAGCCCGCATATCCCTCGCCAAATGATTGGGTTTTACCGCGACGGATAGGCGCAAACGCTGTCCCACCGTCCGGCGTCTCAAGCACCATCACGATTTAGAGCAATTTGGGGGCAGCTGGAAATAGCCGATCTCACAGAAGAGGCGGCAAACTTGCGGCCTGAAACAGTTTCACGCCTTATGGGGATGCCGAACCGTTGGATTTCCACGGTGTCCGCGCAAATGCGGTTGATCGAGAAAACACTGTATCTCTTGTGCTCCCGATCTCTTGTTCGCCCGGCAGGACGCTCAGCTCTCTAGCACCTGTCGGGACCGCTTGCCCAACGTGTGACATCCGCGTTGACGCGTGCGCCTGTAGCGCCTGTCGCCAGCGGGCCGTAGGTGATGATGCGCGGGGGCGTGCCGGATGCCTCTATGACAAGCTGGGGCAGGCCCTGCCGGTCGCTGGATTTCATGATGAGGAGGCGAGGGCGTCCTGCGGTCGTGTCCAGTTCGGGTATGAGATGCAGCCCGCGAAACTGCCGGTCTCCGGACCGCATCCAGCATTTCGCGCCCGCATTGTTGATATGCTGGAGAACTGAGACGGATGTTCCGGAATTGACGCCGAGCGATAACGGCGTTCCTGCGGGCCCGCCCTGGCAGGCCGACAGCGCGAAAAGCACAACAATGGCAGCGCCTTTCAGCAGAGCCGGTGTTCGTGAGGAAGAAGAACCGCGCGAGGCGGACGGGCCCATCAGGCAGCCTTCCCCAAAAGGCCTTCGAACAGCGCTCGCCCATCGGAGCCGCCATGCGCCACCTCGATGAGGTTCTCCGGGTGCGGCATCATGCCGAGCACATTGCCCTGTTCGTTGATGATGCCGGCGATATCGTCGAGCGAGCCGTTGGGATTGGTGCCTTCGGCATAGCGGAACACCACCTGGCCCTCGCCTTCGATCCTCGCCAGCGTCTGCGCGTCGGCGAAATAATTGCCGTCATGATGGGCCACGGGGCAGCGAATGATCTGGCCCGGCGCATAGCCGCGCGTGAAAGCCGTGTTGGCGTTGGCGACTTCAAGCTTCACTTCACGGCAGACGAAGCGGAGCGAGGCGTTGCGCATCAGGGCGCCGGGCAGGAGGCCAGCCTCGAGAAGAACCTGGAAGCCGTTGCAAACGCCCATGACCAGTACGCCCTTGCGTGCCTTTTCGGCGACCGCCGCCATGACGGGCATGCGTGCGGCGATCGCTCCACAACGCAGATAATCCCCATAGGAAAAACCGCCCGGAATGACGATCAGATCGACATCGGGTATCTCGGTCTCGGTCTGCCAGACCGTCTGCGGCGCCTTGCCTGAAATTTTCGTCAGCGCCGCGATCATGTCGCGGTCGCGGTTGAGGCCGGGAAGCTGGATGACGGCTGATTTCATGTCTTGTGACCGCTGCGGTTCCTCGAGGGGCGTTGCGCCCGTCCTGGTTGAAGATGTGCAACCCTAGATGATGGCGACAGAGTAATCCTCGATCACCGTATTCGCCAGCAACTTTTCACACATGGCCTTGAGTTCGGTCTCGGCCTTCGCCTTGTCGGAACCTTCCAGCTCCAGATCGAACACCTTGCCCTGGCGAACGCTCTCCACACCGGCAAAGCCGAGAGCGGCGAGCGCGCCACCGATGGCCTTACCCTGCGGGTCCAGAACGCCGTTCTTCAACGTCACGGTGACGCGGGCCTTGATCACGACAAAACTCCCTGATGTCCGGTCTGCGCCTGCTCTAGTGGCGCGTCTTGCTGTCTTTGGAGGAAACGAGCACGGGGCCGCCGGGGCGGGGCGGTTCGTTCTCGTTCATGATGCCGAGACGGCGCGCCACTTCCTGATAGGCCTCGACCAGCCCGCCCATGTCGCGGCGGAACCGGTCCTTGTCGAGCTTGTCCTGGGTGGCGACATCCCAAAGGCGGCAGGAATCGGGAGAAATCTCGTCGGCGACGACGATCCGCATCATGTCGTTCTCCCAGAGACGTCCGCATTCTATCTTGAAATCGACAAGCTGGATACCGACGCCGAGGAACAGGCCGGTCAGGAAGTCGTTGACGCGGATGGCGAGCGCCATCATGTCATCGATCTCCTGCGGGCTGGCCCAGCCGAACGCCGTGATGTGCTCTTCGGACACCATCGGGTCGTCCAGCGCGTCGGCCTTATAGTAGAATTCGATGATCGAGCGCGGCAGCACCGTGCCTTCCTCGATGCCAAGCCGCTTGGCCAGAGAGCCTGCGGCAATGTTGCGCACGACGATCTCGAGCGGAATGATCTCCACTTCCTTGATCAGCTGTTCGCGCATATTGAGCCGGCGGATGAAATGCGTCGGAATGCCGATGCGGTTCAGATGCTCGAAGATATATTCCGAGATCCGGTTGTTGAGCACGCCCTTGCCGTCGACAATCTCGTGCTTCTTCTTGTTGAACGCCGTGGCGTCGTCCTTGAAGAACTGGATCAGCGTACCGGGCTCGGGGCCTTCATAGAGAATCTTGGCCTTGCCCTCATAGATGCGGCGACGACGGTTCATGGCTTTTCCTGGTCCGTTGCCTTGACGGGGAGACTTCCTGCGGAAGCCTCGCAGCGTGGCATTGCAAAAAGATGCGGCTTTTCACGCGGTCTCTAGCGCAAACCCGACCGTATCACAATTGCCATTTCTCAAGAGCCAACGGGATTCTCCCGCCAGCAAAGACGTTCATGCCCGCATTGAGCGTATTGACCCGGCCATGGCCTTCTGGTTTTTGCTTGCCAACTGATTGTTTCTGCGCACCGATATAACGGGTGCCGAATGGAGGACATGGAGATGGCCAGCATGAAAGACCGCCAGGACGCTTTTGAAAACAAGTTCGTCCATGACGAGACCCTGAAATTCAAGGCCATGGCGCGCCGCAACAAGTTGCTGGGCCTCTGGGCCGCCGAAAAGCTGGGCAAGACCGGCGATGACGCGGAAGCCTATGCGAAGGAGGTCGTGAAGGCCGATTTCGAGGAGGCCGGTGACGAGGATGTGTTCCGCAAGGTGCGTGGGGACTTCGATGCGGCAGGCATCGAGCAGTCCGACCATCAGATTCGCCGCACCATGGACGAGCTTCTCGTCCAGGCCGCGGAGCAGGTTCAGAGCGAGTAGGAAGCCATCATGTCGCTTGCTGCGCGCCTGAAGGCTGATGAAGCTGTTTTATCCGCCTGGTCGACCATTCCCGATTCGCTTGTTGTGGAAACGGTGGCCGGGCTTGGCTTCGAGGTCGTCACGCTCGAAATGCAGCATGGCGGTCACCATGAAGACAGCGTTCTGCGGGGCATCCCGGCCATTCGGCAGGCCGGCGCCCATCCGGTCGTCCGGATTCCGGTCGGCCGGTTCGATATGGCGAGCCGGGCACTCGATTTCGGCGCCGAAGCCGTCATTGCACCGATGGTGAATTCGGCGGAGGATGCGCGGGCCTTTGCCGCCGCCATGAAATATCCGCCCGTCGGCATGCGCTCCTGGGGGCCGACCTTCGCCATGCCCCGCGCGGGCGCAGCCAGTTCGCAGCAATGGCTGGAAACGGCAAACGGGCAGACGCTCGCAATCGCCATGATCGAAACCCGCCAGGCACTTGATGCGCTGGACGATATCCTGGCCGTGGATGGGATTGATGGCGTGCTCGTGGGGCCGTCCGATTTCTCCATTGCCTGGACGGACGGGCGCAAGGTTGATCCGGCGCTTGAGGAGATGATGCCGGCGATTGCCGACATCGCGGCCAGGACGCGGGCTGCCGGCAAGCACGCAACCATTTACGTGGTGGATCCCCGCCTGGTCGGGCGCTATCACGCCATGGGCTTCCGTTTCTTCGCCTTGGGGTCCGAAGCCTCCTACATGGCAAGAGGCGCCACCTCGATGATCGAGACGGCGCGCGGTTCGATAGCTTGAGAGAAAGGCCGGGATCAGCTTTCGGGCTTGATATAGGTCGCGATTTTCCGGCCCGCGGCTAAAAAGCGGGTCGGATTGACGGCGTTGCCCGAACGTCGCACCTCGTAGTGCAGGTGCGGACCGGTGGAGCGTCCTGACGAACCGACTTCGCCGACGACGGCACCTCTCGTCACCGTCTGCCCTTCCTTCACCTCGATCTTGCTCATATGGGCGTAACGGCTCGTCAGCCCGTTTCCGTGGTCGATCTCGACCATGCGGCCATATCCGCCATTCCATCCTGCCTTTATGACCTTTCCGGCCCCGGTGGCGTGCACATTGGTGCCGCGCTGGGCACGGAAATCGATGCCCGAATGATAGGCGGGGCGCCCGAGAAAGGGATCGCGGCGCGTTCCAAACGTGCTGGAAACCTGTGCGCCGGGCGCGGGATTGGATAGCGGCATCTTGCGGGCGGCCTGCTTCAGTGCGTTGAGCTGAGAAAGGGCCTCGTCGAGTTCTTTCACCTGGTCTTCGAAGACCTGTTCGCCGGCAAAAGCGAGGAGCGGTCCGCCCACATCCTGCTGACCATAGTTCTCCGCAATTTCGATGCCCGCATCTTCCAGCGCATCGGCAATGACACCTGCGGTCTGGTAGGCATCCTCGGCAAGTGTCTTCACATTGTCGATCTGCTCGGCTTCGATCGATTTGAGAGCCTGATTGAGCTCCACGAAAAGCCGGTCAGCCTTGTCCGCTGCCGAGATCTTGTTGGTTGCGCTTCCCTGGCGAAGCGGCCAGGGAATGTTTGCCGTGGGTGTGGGGGCGAAGGCTGAAGCCGCAATCCCGGCTGTCTTGAAGGAATCAACCGTCGATTTGGCGTCCGCCTTTACCTGCGGACGCGGAGAGGGCGTTGGCGTCGCTCCGGCCTTGCCGTTGATTTGATCGATGATCGGGCCGAGGCGGCTTTGGCGTTCGCTGAGCTTGTCCTGGCGCGCGATAAGCTCCCCCACCTTTTGCTGCATGAACTGCTGGTCAAGGAGCTGGCGGCTCGTCACGCGGTCGAGCTGCGCGCGCAGCGATGAAATGCGATCCTCGTAGGATTGCTGCATGCGCGCCTGGCGGGCGACATTGGCCCCGATCAGATCGTCGCGCAGCACGAGATAGGACGTCGACAAAATATAGCCGATCGCCAGGGCTGCGAGAAAAGAGCCCGCACCGGCAGCCATCCATGGGCGCACCGTGAAGTGCCGGATATCGTCGCCATGCGCGATGATGATCGTGTGAGGATCTTTGCGTTTTCCGAAGACAGCGGATTGTTGGTTTAGGCCCACGGGATCAACATCCAGTAATGGTAGAAATGTTGATCCCGATTACAATTCATTAGGGTTAATAAAGGCTTTCGGCGGGAAGGCTTCAGCCCGATTTGGAAAGCTCCTGCGCGGCGTCCAGAACTGCCTGCGCATGGCCGGGCACCTTCACCTTGCGCCATATTCCCGCAATTCGGCCATTGGTGTCGATGAGGAAGGTGGAACGCTCGACGCCCATATATTTGCGGCCATACATGCTCTTTTCCACCCACACGCCATAGGCTTGCAGCGCTTCCTTTTCCTGATCGGAGGCGAGCTGTACATCGAGCTCGTGTTTCGCCTTGAACTTGTCGTGGCTTTTTGGACTGTCGGGAGAAAGCCCGATGACGATGGCGCCGATGGCATCGAATGCGCTGCGCAGCGCGGAAAAGTCGATGGCTTCTGCCGTGCAACCGCTCGTATCATCCTTGGGATAACAGAAAAGAACGACGATCTTTCCGTGTAAATCTGACAGTTTGACCTCACCGCCGCCATCGCTTGGCAGGGAAAAGTCGGGTGCTTCGCTTCCTTTGACGAGTTCGGCCATTTTCTTTCCCCTGTTTGCGGCTAGTCGGTCGAGGGCAGAGATATAATGAGCTCCGTGGATTCGTCCATGGCGGCTGTGCATTAACGGGAACCGGTGTGGATCAGGACGGCGCATCTCACAGGAAGATTCGCTTCAAACGCAGAGACATCAAGGCTCTGAAGAAGTTTCCCTCCGCGAAGGGTCGCGCGCATCGTGTGCTGCGGCGGCCGCGCCTTGCCCGCCTGATTCGCTGGTCGCTTTCAGCCGTTGTCGGCTTTGCGGTGATTCTTGCCATCCTGGTTCTCGGTATTCAGATGCTGGGTGGCAGCGCCGTCGGTCAGGATCGCCTGCGGCTCGAGGCACAGAAGGCGCTGACGGCGCTCGCAGGTTTCGAGGTCCGGGCAGACATGCAGGATTTGCGCCTCGTCCTGAGCGACAGGAGCCTTGTGGCCCTGGAGGTGCGCGAGCTCGACCTGAGCCAGGCCGAGACGGGCAAGATGTTGATCAAGGCCGAGGCCTTGCGCTTCGGTTTTCGCCTTCTGCCTTTGCTGCGTGGCAAGGTGGAGATCGGCAGCGCCGAGATCGAGGGCGCGCGCATCAACGTGGAAAACCTCTCGAGCCGCCGTTCCGAGGAGACCGACACGCCGTTCTGGATGCGGCCAATAGAACCGCGCAGCCTGCAGGGGCAGTTCTTCGACGGATTGCGGCGCGTCTACGCGCTTACGGAGCGCACCGGCACGCGATACATCACGCTTCGCGATGTCGAGGTGATGACCGGCGGCGAGGCCGGTCGCAGCGTGCGCGTCGACCTGCAGGCCTCGGTTGGCCGGACCGGGAAACTGGCCTTCGAGGGTGAGTTGGCGCTCGGCGAGCGGTCGGTGACGCTCCAAGGCGAGGCGCAACGTCCAAGCCCCGGCGGTCCGATCAGTTCCTTGTTGGTCGAAGTCGACCTTCCACGCAATCATCTGTTTCCGTTGAAACTTGCCAGGCAGACGGATGGCAACGCACCGCGTAACCGCCTCGACCAGATGACGCTTGGCCTGACCGGCTCTGAAACGGAGATTGGCAAGGGGGAACTGGCGTTCGACATCGCTTTCAAGGGATTGACCGTCGATCTCAGGGAAGATGGCGTTATCACCGGAGACGGCCAGATATCCGCCAGGGTGGTCGAGGATGCGGAGGCAATCGCCATCCGCCGCGCCAACCTCGTCATCGGGCGGTCGGAATATGATTTCAACGGCAGTCTCGGCTTGATCGAGAGCGATGCCGACGGGCGTCCGGTCTACGGTTTCGACCTCGTCAGCCGAAAATCCACGGTGGCGGCGGAGGATGTCCAGGAGGGCGAGGTGCCTTTTGCCGCGCGCATGAGCGGGCGCATAGAGGCGGCAAGCGGGCGCATCATAGGGGAGACGATTCGCATCGTCACCGGCACCGGTCAGATTTCGGCGAGCGCCTCCGTGACGCTGGAAGCGGGAAAATCTCCCGGCCTCTCGCTCGCCGTCTATGCCAGCGACCTGCCGACCGCCGAGGTGAAGCAGTTCTGGCCCTGGTTTGCGGCAACAGGTGCGCGCAACTGGGTTGTGGCAAATCTTTTCGGCGGTCGCGTCACGGAGGGCAATCTGCGCCTGCGCGTGCCTCCTGGACGCCTGGGGGACGGTCATCCACTGCGCGACGATGAGGTGAGCGGGGAATTCAAGGTTTCCGGCGCACGCTTCGACATTGCCGGCACCATTCCACCCGTGCGCGACGGCATCGGCATGGTGGCGTTTCAGGGGGTCGATGTGGATGTCTCCATCGAATCTGGCACCGTATATATGCCGAGCGGCCGTACGGTCGCCGCCAGCAACGGAACGCTGGCGATCCGCAATGCGAATGTGAAGCCGCGCATCGGCAAGTTGGGGATCGACGTGGCGGGCGATGCTCCCGCAGTCGTTGAACTTGCGTCCTATGAGCCGATCGATGTGTCGAGTGTTTTGGACCTGTCGCCGGGCGATGTGACGGGAACGGTCAAGGGGCATGTGATTGCCGACATTCCGCTCAGCGACGGCATACCGCGTGATCGCCTCGGATGGCGGGTCCAGATCGATTATGAAAACCTCTCCATTGCCAAGCCCTTCGACGGACAATCGGTTACCGAAGCCAGGGGCACGGCGACGATAGAGCCGCAACGGGCGGAGATTTCGGCCGCTGCCCGGCTGAATGGCGTTCCTGCCCGGCTCGAACTGGTGGAACCGCTCGGCAAGGCTGTGGGAGGGCGTCAGCGAAAGATATCGCTGACCCTCGATGACGCCACGCGCAAGCGCATGATACCCGGCCTGGAGGATATACTCTCCGGACCGACGGAGGTCGGCTACGAGGACCTCGGGGAGGGGCGGCGCAAGATCAGCGTGAAGCTCGATGCCGCCCAGCTGTCGCTTCCCTGGGTCAACTGGCGCAAGGGCGCGGGCATTCCCGGTTCGGCGACATTCGTCATGGAGGAGAAGAACGGCGAGACCTCGCTCAGCGATTTCGTGCTGCAGGGGCAGACATTCGGCGCGCGGGGCAGGCTGACGATTGCAAACGGCTCGCTGATGTCCGCCCGCTTTGACAGTGCCCGTCTCAATCGCGGCGATGATTTTGCCGTCAGCGTGGACAGACGCGGAAAATCCTATGCGGTTTCGATCAAGGGCGATGCGTTCGATGCCCGTTCGGTGATCAAATACTATCTTGGCAAGGGCGGGCAATCTTCCGCCGGCGACGATGCCGGTTCAGGCAGCGGGCTGGAACTGACGGCGAGCCTTTCTGCCGTCTCGGGTTTCAACAGCGAAGTTCTGCGGGCGGTGACGCTGACTTATGCAAGTGCCGGCAATGCGCCTGGCCGGTTGAAGGCCGGGGCCACGACGCGCGCGGGGGGCAAGATCACCCTGTCGCGCGGCGACGGCGCGGTCGATGCCACCTCCACCGATGCCGGCGCGATCATGCGTTTTCTGGACTTCTACGCCAATATGGAGGGTGGCCAGATGCGCCTCGCCTTGAGCGAGGCGGGGAGGGTGCTGTCAGGCAGCGTCGCCGCGCAGGACTTCTTCATCGTCAACGAACCGCGCCTGCGTTCGCTTGTCGCGGCCACGGAGACGGGGCCTGGGACTGGGACTGGAACTGGGACGGGCGACGCGAAGGTTGATGCCACGCGGGTACGCTTCGAACGCGGCTTTTCCAATATTCGCAAGACTGGCGGAAGCCTTGATCTGACGAATGGTGTTCTGCGCGGTCCGTTGATCGGCACAACATTCCAGGGGCAACTGTTCGATGCGAACAACAACGTCTCGATCACGGGCACGTTCATGCCGCTCTATGGCATCAATCGGATTTTCGGAGAAATACCGCTCTTCGGCAACATATTGGGCAATGGCCGCGATCGCGGCCTGATCGGCATCACATATCGCCTGTATGGAAATCTCGACGCCCCGCAACTCGACGTAAACCCGATCTCCGCCATTGCGCCGGGCATCTTCCGCCAGATTTTCGAGTACCGTTAGGCCTGTGCTCTCTCCGCCCTCATTTTCACGTTTTGCTTCAACGAAAACGGGAGCCACAAGGCTCCCGTCGACATCAAGGCAACGCAGGCGGTGCGATCAGACCGGGCGCAGCAGGACGTGTTTCTTCTTGCCAAGTGACAGCTTCACCACGCCCTCCGGCGTGAGGTCGGCCATATTCACGGTCTGACGTTCGTCGCCGACGGGTTTGTCGTTGAGCCGAACCGCTCCCCCTTTCACATGGCGTCGCGCTTCGCCGTTCGAGGCGGCAAGACCGGCGGTGACGAAGAGCGAGAGAATGCCCACGCCGGCTTCAAGCTCCGCCGCCGCGATTTCAACGGTCGGCAGATTTTCGGCCAGCGCACCTTCCTCGAAGGTCATGCGCGCGGTTTCCGCCGCCTCGTCGGCTGCGGCCCGGCCATGCAGCATGGCCGTCACTTCCGTCGCAAGAACCTTCTTCGCCTCGTTCAGCTCCGAGCCCTGAAGGGCACCAAGCCGGGCGATTTCATCGAGCGGCATGCGCGTGTAGAGCTTGAGAAAGCGTTCCACATCCGCATCTTCGGTGTTGCGCCAGTACTGCCAGAAATCATAGGCGGAAAGCATGTCCGGGTTCAGCCAGACGGCGCCGTCGGCGCTCTTGCCCATCTTGGCGCCCGAAGAGGTCGTCAGGAGAGGCGAGGTGAGGGCATAGAGTTGCGGGGAGCCCATGCGATGTCCGAGATCGATGCCATTGACGATATTGCCCCACTGGTCGGATCCGCCCATTTGAAGGCGGCAGTCGTAGCGCTTGTTCAGCTCCACGAAATCGTAGGCCTGGAGGATCATGTAGTTGAATTCCAGGAACGACAGCGACTGCTCGCGATCGAGGCGCAGCTTCACCGAATCGAACGAGAGCATACGGTTGACCGAGAAATGCCGGCCGACATCGCGCAGGAACTCGATATAGTTGATGCCGAGCAGCCAGTCCGCATTATTCACCATCACCGCGTCCCGCGGGCCGTCGCCGAAGGTCAGGTAGTTGGAGAACACTTTCTTGATGCCGGCGATGTTGGAAGCGATGATCTCCGGCGTCAGGAGCTTGCGCGCCTCGTCCTTGAACGAAGGATCGCCGATCATGCCCGTGCCACCGCCCATCAGCGCGATGGGGCGATGCCCGGTCTGCTGCATCCAGTGCAGCATCATGATCTGGATAAGCCCGCCGGCATGCAGGCTGGCCGCCGTCGGATCGAAGCCGATATAGGCCGTCACCGTCTCCCTGGCGAAAAGGTCGTCGAGACCCGTTTCGTCGGAAATCTGGTGAATGAACCCGCGTTCGCTTAGCGTGCGCAGGAAATCGGACTTGAAGGCGGTCATGGTCTTTCAGGCTCTTTGGATGCAGGCCGGCGCGCGAGGCGTGGCTTATTTGAGGCGTTTGGGACGGGCTTCGGAAAGTTCGCCGCGCAGGCGTGCGTCGAGATAGCCCGAGCATTCCTCGACGAGAAGGTCGACGGAATTCGAATAGAAATGATTGACGCCCGCCAGCGTCTTCTGGGTGATGGTGATGCCCTTCTGGGACTGCAATTTGTCCACCAGGCCCTGAACGTCGCTCGGCGGGGCGACCTTGTCGGAATCGCCATGAATGATCAGGCCCGACGACGGGCAGGGGGCAAGGAACGAGAAATCATAAAGATTGGGCTGCGGCGAGATCGACATGAATCCCTCGATTTCCGGCCGACGCATCAACAGCTGCATGCCGATCCACGCGCCGAAGGAATAGCCCGCCACCCAGCAGCTCTTTGAATCGGGGTGCAGCGACTGCACCCAGTCGAGCGCGGCGGCTGCGTCGGACAACTCGCCGGTGCCATGGTCGAACGCGCCCTGGCTGCGGCCGATGCCGCGGAAGTTGAAGCGCAGCGTGGTGAAACCCCGGCTCTGGAACATGTAGAAGAGATCGTAGACGATCTTGTTGTTCATCGTGCCGCCGAACTGGGGATGCGGGTGAAGGATGAGCGCGATCGGCGCGTTCTTTTCCTTCGACGGCTGATATCGTCCTTCAAGGCGGCCGGCGGGGCCGGCAAAAATAACCTCAGGCATGGGTACTCCACATTGGGCGCCGTGGCGCTTTGGGTTAAACTGGGATCAGCGTCCCTTCACCCTTGACGCGACGCCAACGCCTCCATAGAAGCTAGTTTAGAATTGTTCAAAAATGATGGTCGCATAACATGCCCATCATCCTTGGCAAGCCGCGTTAAATAGGACGGCTCGCTTGGAAAATTCAAGGAAATTGCACCGCATCGGTCAAAACTTGGCCTAGATTGCGAAATGCAGACGATACGGAGCGACGGTAGAGCGCAGAAGAATGGCAGCTAAGCGCGCATATCTCGATCACAATGCCAGTGCGCCGCTTCTCGAGGAAGCGCGGGCTGCCATGCTCGACGCGTTGTCAGTGGCGGCCAATCCCTCCTCGGTTCATTCAGAAGGACGCGCCGCCCGCCGTATGCTTGAGGACGCGCGCGCTTCTGTCGCTGCGCTCGTCAATGGCAAGTCGCAGCATGTCGTCTTTACTTCCGGGGCGACGGAAGCAGCCGCTACGCTGCTTTCTCCCCATTGGACCATGGGCCGTGCGCCGCTCGTCTTTTCCCGCGTTTATGTAAGCGCCGCAGATCACCCCTGCATTCTCAAGGGGGGGCGGTTTGCGCCCGAAGCCGTTGTACAGGTCCGTGTCGGTCCCGACGGTCTCGTCGATCTTGACGATCTGAAGGCGCAGCTTGATGCGCATGACATGGCGTCCGGGCTGGCGTTGGTGGCGATCCATGCCGTCAACAACGAGACGGGTGTCATCCAGCCGATCGCCGAAATAGGGCGCATCGCTCATGCCGCCGGCGCCGTTGTCTTGCTCGATGCGGTACAGGCAGCCGGGCGTATTCCTGTCGATATTTCCGCAGGTTATGCTGATTATCTGATTCTTTCCTCACACAAGATTGGTGGCCCGAAGGGCATAGGCGCCATTGTGAGCGCGGCCGATCTGATGATGCCTGCTCCCCTGATAATGGGTGGCGGTCAGGAGAAAGGGCATCGCGCGGGAACGGAGAATCTCGCGGCCATCGTCGGGTTTGGGGCTGCTGCGCGTTGCGCGCTTGGCGCGCTTGACCATATGAACGAGGTGGCCGCGATGCGCGACAGGATTGAAGAGCTTGTGGTGGCCCATGTGCCTGATGCCATATTCTTCGGTCGCGCGGCGGGACGTGTCGCCAATACGAGTTTCTTTTCGATACCCGGCATGAAGGCGGAAACGGCGCAGATCGCATTCGACCTCGCGGGGGTGGCGCTTTCATCGGGGTCCGCCTGTTCATCGGGCAGGGTTGGGCCGAGCCATGTGCTGCAAGCGATGGGATTTGGCGAGGCCGCGAGTGCATTGCGCGTTTCCATCGGTCTTTCGACGGATGAAGAAGAGATCGGCCTTTTTGCTGGTGCCCTTGCCGGGATAGCACGGCGGCGCAAGGGAAAGGCTGAAGCTGCTTGAACGGAGTGGCAGGGACCGGATATTGGGTTCGGAATAAAATGGAGAAAAACGCACATATTTATATGTGAGCGGATGAAAGCGCCGCTTTAAAGCATTACATGAGGGACAGCCCGACGGGCTGAACCGGTGTGTGCCGCATTTGAAGACGGCCGGGCCTTGACCCCGGCATGGATGGAGAAAACGCATATGCCTGCAGTGCAGGAAACGATCGATCAGGTCCGCCGCATCGATGTGGACCAGTACAAATACGGTTTCGAGACGCTGATCGAGAGTGATCTGGCGCCGAAGGGACTGAACGAAGACATCATCCGTTTCATCTCGGCCAAGAAGGAAGAGCCGGAATGGATGACGCAATGGCGGTTGAAGGCGTTCGAGCGCTGGAAATCGATGGAAGAGCCGACCTGGGCGCGTGTGAACTACCCGAAGATCGACTTCCAGGATCTGCACTATTATGCGGCTCCCAAGAATCAGACCGGCCCGACGTCTCTCGACGAGGTGGATCCGGAGCTGCTCAGGACCTATGAGAAGCTGGGCATCCCGTTACGCGAGCAGGAAATTCTGGCCGGCGTGCGCAAGCAGGGCGATCCGAGCACGCTGGACGAAAATCCGAGCGACAACGTTTATAGCTCTGGCCGTGTCGCGGTCGACGCGGTGTTCGATTCCGTCTCGGTCGTCACGACCTTCAAGAAGGAACTGGCCAAGGCCGGCGTGATCTTCTGCTCGATCTCCGAAGCGATCCGCGAACATCCGGAACTGGTGCAGAAATATCTGGGGTCGGTCGTGCCGGTCTCGGACAATTTCTATGCCACGCTCAATTCTGCCGTCTTCACCGACGGTTCCTTCGTCTATGTGCCGAAGGGGGTTCGCTGCCCCATGGAATTGTCCACCTATTTCCGCATCAACGAGAAGAATACGGGCCAGTTCGAGCGCACGCTGATCATCGCCGAGGAGGGTGCTTATGTGTCCTATCTCGAAGGCTGCACCGCACCGCAGCGGGACGAGAACCAGCTTCACGCGGCAGTGGTCGAACTGATCGCCCTCGATGACGCCGAGATCAAATATTCGACGGTGCAGAACTGGTATCCGGGCGATTCGGAAGGCAAGGGCGGCATCTACAACTTCGTCACGAAGCGCGGCGATTGCCGGGGCCGGAATTCCAAGATTTCGTGGACGCAGGTGGAAACCGGATCGGCGATCACCTGGAAATACCCGTCCTGCATCCTGCGCGGCGACAACAGCCGTGGCGAGTTCTATTCGATTGCCGTGTCCAACGGGCACCAGCAGATCGATTCGGGTACCAAGATGCTCCATCTCGGCAAGAACACGTCGAGCCGCATCATCTCCAAGGGCATTTCCGCGGGCAAGTCGCAGAACACCTATCGCGGCCAGGTTTCGGCCCATCGCAAGGCAGCCAACGCCCGCAACTTCACCCAGTGCGATTCGCTTCTGATCGGCAACGACTGCGGCGCACATACCGTGCCCTATATCGAGGCCAAGAACGCGACCGCTCAGTTCGAGCACGAGGCGACCACGTCGAAGATTTCCGAGGACCAGCTGTTCTACGTCATGCAGCGCGGCATTCCCGAGGAAGAGGCCATCGCCCTGATCGTCAACGGCTTCGTCAAGGATGTCATCCAGGAACTGCCGATGGAGTTCGCCGTCGAGGCGCAGAAGCTCATCGGCATTTCGCTTGAAGGTTCTGTCGGCTGAGGCCGCAATAGAGTTTGGAAGATACAATGCTTGAGATCAAAAACCTGCACGCCCGCATTGCCGAGGACGGCACCGAGATCATCCGTGGCCTGAACCTGTCGGTGAAAGCCGGCGAAGTGGCCGCCATCATGGGGCCGAACGGTTCCGGCAAGTCCACGCTTTCCTATATTCTCGCCGGGCGCGAGGATTACGAGGTCACCGAAGGCGATATTCTGTTCAACGGTCAGTCGATCCTCGAGATGGATCCGGCCGAGCGTGCCGCCACGGGCATTTTCCTGGCCTTCCAGTATCCGATGGAGATACCGGGCGTTGCCACGATGGAGTTCCTGAAGACGGCCATCAACGCCCAGCGCAAGGCGCGCGGCGAGGAAGAGCTGAAGATTCCCGATCTCCTGAAGCGCGTCCGTTCGGCTGCCGATGAGCTGGAGATGGACATGAACATGCTGAAACGCCCGCTCAATGTCGGTTTTTCGGGGGGCGAGAAGAAGCGTGCCGAAATCCTGCAGATGAAGTTGCTGGAGCCCAAGCTTTGTGTGCTCGATGAAACGGATTCGGGCCTCGACATCGACGCCCTGAAGATCGTTGCCGACGGTGTGAATGCCCTGCGTTCGCCCGATCGCGCCGTTGTGGTGATCACCCATTATCAGCGCCTGCTCGACTACATCGTGCCCGATACGGTGCACGTCCTTTATCGCGGCCAGATCATCAAGTCCGGCAGCAAGGACCTCGCGCTCGATCTGGAAAAGAACGGTTACGCCGGCGTCATTGGCGAAGCGGCGTGAGGTATTCGCAATGAACCTTCATGCACAGACGACAAGGACTGCTGCGGAGGCGGCGCTGATCGACAGCTTCGCCGCCCGCATTTCCGATTTACCGGGCGATGCCGAGACTACCGTGCATCGTGACGAGGCGCTGGAACTCCTGAAGGCCGGTTTGCCGACGCGCCGCGTCGAGGCCTGGCATTACACGGATTTGCGCCGCCTCCTGTCCTCCGTTCCCGCCTACCGTTTCGAAAGCGGGGCTGCACAGATTTCCCCCCTGATCGAGCGGGCTGAGGTTTTGCCCGTTCTCAACGGTAAGGCCAGTGCTCCGCGCGGCGGCATTTCGGGGGTCGCGGTCTCGCGGCTTGCCGACCGTCTGATCGAGGGCGACCTGAAGTCGAAACTGGGTGTTTCCGACCCTTACGACACGGTGGCGGCCATCAATGCCGCTTTCGTTTCTGACGGCTATTGCCTCGAGATTGAGGATGGCGCGCAGATTGATCGGCCCATCGAGTTTCAGAACGTGCACGCGGGCGGTCAGGTCCACAGCCGTTTTGCCGTCAAGGCGGGTGCAGGCTCGAAGGTCGCCATAGTCGAACGCCAGACGGGCAGCGAGGAGGCTCTGGTTTCCAGCGTCAGCCATCTGGATGTGGCGGATGGCGCCGATGTGCTGTGGATCGTGCTGCAGGAACAGCCCGATACGGTGTCGCATCTTGCTCAGTTCACCGCGAGCCTTGGCAAGGACGCCAAGCTCACGCTGTTCATCATGAATGCCGGCGGCAAGCTGGTACGCCAGGAAGTCCGGGTCACGGCGGATGGCGAGGGGGCTTCCTTCCGTCTGCGCTGCGTCAATCTTCTGGCAGGCGAGACCCATTGCGACGTGACCATGGTGCTCGATCATCTGGCCGCAGATACGTTCTCCACGGAAACGATCCGAAATGTCGTCACCGGCAAGGCAGACGGCGTGTTTCAGGGGCAGATTCGCGTTGCCCGCGACGCGCAGAAGACCGATGCCAAGATGGCCTGCAACACATTGCTCCTCTCCGACGACGGCAGTTTCTCGGCCAAGCCCGAGCTTGAGATTTTCGCCGACGACGTGGCCTGCGGCCACGGCGCGACGGTGACGGAAATCGAGGCCGATCACCTCTTCTATCTCATGGCGCGCGGTATCGACGAAAAGACGGCACGCGGCTTGCTGGTGAAGGCTTTCCTGGCGGAGGTCATCGAGGAGCTGGAAGACGAGGCGGTTATCGAGTCGCTTGAGGATAAGCTCGACGCCTGGTTCGTGGAACACGGGTGATGGTGAGGCGGGGTTGAACGGCGGGCGGCTGCCTTGACCCTCTTGGTTCGACACTTCACCAGGAGGATGAAGGCAGGGCGGCGTGACGCCGGTTGCGGCGGTTGAGCCGATATCCGTCGCCAGCTCCCATCGCGGAGCGCCAGCCCTCATGGTGAGCTTGTCGAACCAGGAGAATGGTGAGCTTGTCGAACCAGGAGAGCGGTATGCCAGGCACTGGAACGGGAAGGTTTGAGACAGTGGACCAGACGGTCGAAAGCAAGAGCTACGATGTCGAGGCGATCCGCCGCGATTTTCCCATCCTCGCACGGGAGGTCTATGGCAAGCCGCTCGTTTATCTCGACAATGGCGCCTCGGCGCAGAAACCGCAGTCCGTCATCGACGCGGTGACGCATGCCTATACTCAGGAATATGCGAACGTCCATCGCGGGCTGCATTTCCTCTCCAACGCGGCGACCGACGCCTATGAGAAGGCCCGCGAAACCGTTCGCCGTTTTCTCAATGCGGGAAGCACCGACGAGATCATCTTCACGAAATCGGCCACGGAGGCAATCAACACCGTTTCCTACGGATTCGCCGTGCCGAATATCGGTGAGGGCGATGAGATCGTGCTGTCCATCATGGAGCACCACTCGAACATCGTTCCATGGCATTTCCTGCGCGAACGTCACGGCGCGAAGCTCGCCTGGATACCCGTCGACGCCGATGGCGTGTTGACGGTCGAGGCTTTCGAGAAGACCCTGAGCCCGCGCACAAGGCTGGTGGCGATCACGCACATGTCGAATGTGCTCGGCACGATCACGCCCCTGAAGGACATTATTCGCATTGCCCATGGGCGCGGCATCCCTGTCTTGGTGGATGGCAGCCAGGGCGCGGTCCACCTGCCGGTGGATGTGCAGGACCTCGATTGCGATTTCTATGTCTGCACGGGCCATAAGCTTTACGGCCCCTCGGGCATTGGCGTTCTCTATGGCAAGAAGGATCGCCTGAAGGCGATGCGTCCCTTCCAGGGCGGCGGTGAGATGATCGAGGATGTGACGCTCGACAATGTCACCTACAACGATCCGCCACACCGTTTCGAGGCGGGAACGCCCCCCATCGTTCAGGCTATTGGACTAGGCGCCGCCCTTGAATATATCGAGAGCGTCGGTCGCGAGGCAATCGCCGCCCATGAAGCGGAATTGGTGCGCTACGCCCACGAACGGCTCGGCCACATCAATTCACTGCGCATTTTCGGCAATGCGCCGGGCAAGGGCGCCATCGTCTCGTTTGAACTTCAGGGCATTCATGCCCATGATGTTTCGATGGTGATCGACAGGGGCGGCGTGGCGGTGCGGGCTGGTACCCATTGCGCACAGCCGCTTCTGAAACACTTTGGCGTGACATCCACCTGCCGCGCCTCATTCGGCATGTATAATACGATGGCCGAGGTCGATGCCTTGGCTGAAGCGCTTGAAAAAGCGCGCAAATTTTTCGGGTGACGATCATGAGCGATGCATCGCAGGACGAAATGAGCGAGGCCGCGCCGGAAGGCGAGGGTGTTGTTACGGCTTCGGCCATTCCTCAGGAAGAACTGGCGCGGCTGACCGACGATATCGTTGGCGCCCTGAAGACAGTCTACGATCCGGAAATTCCCGCGGACATCTATGAACTTGGATTGATCTACAAGATCGACATAGAGGACGACCGTTCGGTCAAGATCGACATGACATTGACGGCGCCGGGATGTCCCGTGGCCGGCGAAATGCCGGGCTGGGTCCAGAACGCGGTGAGCTCCGTGGAAGGTGTCGGCGATGTCGAGGTCAGCATGGTGTTCGATCCGCCCTGGACGCCCGACCGCATGTCGGAAGAGGCGCAGGTCGCCATCGGCTGGTATTGAGGCAACCCTTGCAACCGGGCCGAAACTTGACCATCTTCTAGAAAACCATCCGCGAGCCTTTCACTCGCTGTGAATGGAGAGACCCATGAGCCGATTTCAAGTTATGACGATCACCGATGCCGCCGCCGAACGGGTGCGTGACATCATGGCCTCGCGCGAGGGCGCGCAGGGCGTGCGTGTTGGCGTGAAGAAGGGCGGCTGCGCCGGCATGGAATACACGGTGGATCTCGTCACCGATCCCAACCCCAAGGACGACCACGTCGAGCGCGAGGGTGCGCATGTCTATGTCGCTCCGGAGGCTGCCCTCTTTCTTCTGGGGACCGAACTGGATTTCGAGGTGACCAAGCTGCGGACCGGATTCACCTTCAGGAATCCGAATCAGACGTCCGCTTGCGGTTGCGGCGAATCGGTTGAGTTGCAGCCCGCTGAGCTCAAGGAGCTTGCCGAGGCTCGCGGCGCGCTCTGAGGCGGCTGACGCCCGTCCCCATTGTCACACCAGAGGCAGGGAGATGGCCGGATCACCTGGTTCCGGCATTCAACGAGGGCGCCTGCGCCTTTGCCGATTGATCGCTGATGGTTCGAGTGTCCCCGGCAGGCCCGATCTGCCGGGTTTTTCGTGTGTGTCCGGTGCCGGCAAAGAATAATACTTGACTATAATAATCATATTTATACCTTGCGCGGTGTTACGGCTTCGCCGCCCATGCGGCTGCCGCTTGCGCCAGCAAACATGTGCCTGACCCGCGTGATGAGCCAGCCTTTGTCCAGATCGACTGAAGGGGGCTCGAATGCTTATGCGCGCAAGGCGCCATCACTTCCTGCCGGCTACGGCCATGGCGCTGGTCATGACTGTGGGAACGGCACACCACACATTTGCACAGGATGACCGGCAACAGGCCGAACCGGGCAGCAGGACGCTGCTCCAGAAGCTGATTGTCTCCGACACGGTTGGCAGCGGGGACCCCTACAGCGAAGCAGCGGCGGCAAGCACGGTCGACCGCGAAGCGATAACGGAGCGTTTCGGTGGCGATGCCAACCAGGTTGTCCGTTCCGCGGCCGGGACCTTCACGCGCGCTCCTTCCGACCAGCCTGGCCTGACGGTCAATATCCGAGGGTTGCAGGGCATGGGCCGTGTCAACACCATGATCGACGGTGTGCCGCAGACGTTCCGCAACCTGTCGGGTCATGGCGGCACATTCGACGACATGGCCTATGTCGATCCGAATCTCCTGACGAGTGTCGATGTTCACCGCGGGTTGGTTTCCGGCGCCGAGGGAATGGGCGCTCTTGGAGGGGCCGCCAATTTTCGCACCATTGGCATCGAAGACGTGCTTTTGCCCGGCCGCGACCAGGGCGTGATGACGACGTGGCGCGGTGGAACGAACGCCTATGGCTGGTCCGGAATGATCGCTGGCGGCTTGCGCGCGCCCATCTTGCCCAATGGGGAAGGCATGGCGAGTGTGATGGGCGCTTTTTCCTATACGGAAAAACGCCGGTTCGAGAATGGCGACGGCATCGAAGTCCCGTTCGATCCCAGCCAGAAACCCTCGTCGGGCCTGATCAAGGTGGAGCTGAAACCCAATGACACGCACGAACTGAAGCTTGGCGGTCGCTGGTATGACAACGGGTTCTATGTGGAGAGCGGCGGCTACGACTGGTCGGTGAACAACCAGACCTATACCGCCAACTACGCCTATACGCCCGGAGACCCCTTATGGGACCTCCGGGTGAATGCCTACCACAACATCACGAAGCTGGATTTTGACGGTATCGGAGGCGTTTTCTCCAATCGTCACGGCGTCAACACCGCAACCGGTATTGACGTCAGCAATCGCAGCAGGACGAACTTCGGCAATACCGACCTGGAGTTCTATTATGGCGCTGCCTATTCCTCGGACGATTACGAGGGCAACGATCAGCGCGGGGCCAATCCCGACGGGCGTCTGATCAAGGGCAGCCTGTTCGGCGAAGCCTCGCTTACCCGTGGCATCGCGGGCCTGAAAGGCGGGTTGCGCTACGATCGCTGGCAGTTGAGCGGTGTGCGCGGCTATACGCGGCCGGGGTTTGGCGACTGTCCGGCCGGCGGCGGAAACTGTCCGGGGGAATCGGCGAGCCGCTCGGGCGATGAATGGAACCCGAGCATCACGGCGACCTTGAAGCCTCTCGACTGGATGGAGCTATATGCCACCTACGCGCATACCTATCGCGCGCCCACCGCGTCTGAGATGTTCTATCCCGGTGGCCACAATTTCAATGGCAGCGGCAGCCCCATCGAGAACAATCTCGACCTCACCGCCGAGACGATGCGCGGTATCGACATAGGCGTGAACGTCAAGGCGGATGATCTCTTCGTGGCCGGCGATGCCTTTCGGCTCAAGGCCGGATATTTCCGCAATCGCATCAGGAATTTCATCACCTATGGCATGGACCAGAAGCCCGGCGAGGTCTCTCCCACGATACGGTGGGTCAATCTGCCGGGCACGACCACGATGAGCGGTTTCGAACTGGAGGGCGGATATGATGCGGGCTTCATCTACGCGAATTTCTCGCTGACCGTTGCCGACACCGAACAGCCGCTGCCCTATTTCGCAGGCGTTGGAAACGATGTGGGCCGGCTGCCGGACGATTTCGCGACCATCGACATCGGGACGCGGCTGTTCGACCGGAGGCTCACCCTTGGTGGGCGCATGCGCTATGTGGGCGACAGCGTGCAGGTCTTCTTCGACGAGGCCAATTCGATCCACTTTCCAAGCTATGTCCTGTTTGATGCCTATGGCTCCTGGCAGTTCAACGAGAACGCCAAACTGTTCTTCTCGGTCGAGAACATTGCCGACAAGAGCTATATGAATGCGATGGGCGGCTTTGCGGATAGCTACAATGGCGTCAACACGGGGCGTGGCCGCACGTTCATCGTCGGCGCGACGGCCCGTTTCTAGCCGTATTGTGATGCGATCATAAGCTTGAGCAACGTTCCCTGCTCTAGAACCGGAAAAGCCGCCGTGGGGTTTCCACGGCGGCTTTTCTTCTGGAACCTGCAAAGGCTGTTCAGCCCTTGATGCCGATCTTCATGAAGGCGGGAACATCGTCGCCGAATCCCACGACCGAATTGTCTTCCTCGCGCTCGCGGCGGTGATCCTGCTTGCGGGGCCGACGTTCGGCCTGAGCGGATCCATCCTCGTGGCGCGCCTTGCGCTCGGTGTTTTCCGCCTTGATCGCTTCTTTGCGGCCTTGCCTGGCATCGGAGCTGCGGCCCGTGTTCGCACCCGTGTCCGGTGCGTCGTTCTTCGGGCCGCGTTTGCCGGCCCGGCCGCGCGGCTTCTCTTCCGCATCGTCCTCGGGCGTGAGAGTGGACAGGTCGCCGTCAAGCCATTCGGTCTCCTGGCCGATCAGCTTGCTGATCGAATCGACATATTTCCTGTCGGCTTTCGTCACCAGGGTAAACGCCTTGCCCGAGCGGCCGGCACGGCCCGTGCGGCCGATACGGTGCACGTAATCCTCCGAATGGATCGGCACGTCGAAATTGATGACATGACTGACATCGGGAATATCGAGGCCGCGCGCTGCGACATCCGAGGCCACGAGCAGCTTCAGCTTTCCTTTTCTGAAACTCTCGAGCATGGCCATGCGCGCACGCTGGTCCATGTCGCCGTGAAGGGCGCCGGCATCGTATTCATGCCGTACCAGCGACCGGAAGAGGGTGGCCACCTCGCTTTTGCGATTGCAGAAGATGATGGCGTTCTTGAGCGTATCACCCTCGGAATCGATCAGCTCACGCAGCCTTGCACGCTTCGACCACGGCTTGGAGCCGCATTTCACCAAACGCTGGATGATGCTGGTATTGGTGGTCGCCGGACGCGACACCTCCACCCGAACCGGCGCCTGCAGGAATTGCTCGGTCAGCTTGGTGATCTCCGGCGGCATGGTCGCGGAGAAGAAAAGCGTCTGACGGGTAAACGGGATCAGCTTGCAGATGCGCTCGATATCGGGAATGAAGCCCATGTCGAGCATCCGGTCGGCTTCGTCGATGACGAAGATGTCGACGCCCGTCAGAAGCAGTTTGCCGCGTTCGAAGTGATCGAGCAGTCGGCCAGGCGTGGCAATGAGCACATCGGCACCCCGTTCCAGCTTGCGTTCCTGTTCATCGAAGGAGACGCCGCCGATCAGAAGCGCGATGTTGAGCCGGTGGTTCTTGCCATATTTGACGAAATTCTCTTCGACCTGTGCGGCCAGTTCGCGTGTCGGCTCCAGGATCAGAGTTCGCGGCATGCGCGCGCGGGCCCGTCCGCGTTCCAGGCGGGTGAGCATCGGCAGCACGAAGGAGGCGGTCTTTCCGGTTCCTGTCTGGGCGATGCCCAGAACGTCCTTGCCGGCGATGGCATGCGGAATGGCGCCTGCCTGAATAGGCGTCGGCTGCGTGTAGCCCGCGTCCACGACGGCGGACAGAACCTTGGCCGAAAGGCCCAGATCGGAAAATGTCAACGCTTCCTGAGCGGTCTCTTGTTCTGCTGGCACTTTTTGGCTGTCTTTTCTGTGGCGGCAAAGCCGCAATTGTCGGGATTTTTTCCCGAATCCACGGTGGGCCTACGGCTTGCAGAGCCCAATGTCAACAGAACAGTTGCCCTTAAGGCAGTTGTCGTTCAGTAACGGAACTGCTCTGAAAGAATGCGTTCGTTCCATGAGTGGCTCTCGTCAAACAGGACGGTAACGGTCTTGTCGACCGATTCCCGCACGGTGACGGAGATCACCGACTTGATCTCCGTGTGATCTGCAACGGCATTCACGGGCCGTTTCCCCGGCTCCAGAATATCGAAACGAACCGTAGCCTTGTCCGGCAGCAGGGCACCGCGCCAACGGCGCGGGCGGAAGGGGCTGACCGGCGTGAGGGCAAGCAGAGGCGCATCGAGCGGCAGGATCGGTCCATGCGCCGACAGATTATAGGCGGTGGAGCCGGCCGGCGTCGCGACCATCACGCCATCGCAGATTAATTCCTCCAGCCGAACCTTCTCATCCACCGAAATACGAATCTTTGCCGCCTGATAGGATTGGCGCAAAAGAGACACTTCATTGATCGCGAGAGCTTCCGATTCCTGCCCTTCCGCGTCCAGAGCCAGCATCTGCAAGGGGCGCACTGTCTCGGGGATGGCCGCCTGGATTCGCTCGCGCAGGCCCTCGTCGCGGTATTCGTTCATGAGGAAACCGACCGTGCCGCGGTTCATTCCGTAGATGCGCTTGCCCGAACCCATGGTCTCGCGCAGCGTCTGCAGCATGAACCCGTCGCCTCCGAGCGCCACCACCACGTCGGCATCTTCCGGCCGTTCCTGGCCGTAGAGGGCGGAGAGATGCGCGACCGCCTCGCGGGCGTCCTCGGTGTCTGCGGAAACGAAGGAGAGGGCCAACGGGGAATTGGTCATGTCGGTCTTGGGCCCCTTGAGATGCACGGTTTCAACGGGTTAGCACGGGGCTGCGCCGCTGCAAAGGGTGCGCGGGCGCATTGGATGCACACAGAGAAGCGGTTTGCTGGCAAAATAGGGATTGGGGTACTTGTGGCATGGTGCCCCCGGCAGGATTCGAACCCGCGACCCCCTGATTACAAATCAGGTGCTCTACCAACTGAGCTACAAGGGCATTGGCGCTCCGTTAGCATAAACTTCGGCGGAGTGAAATGAAAACTGCCGCGCCGCCCCCAGTTCGTGAAATGTAAGCTGTGTTCGGGCGGGAAGAGTGCCCGATACGTCGCGGCTGCGCCTGGAACGTACGTTCTGCCGCTTCTGTGCCAATGGCGCGCAACATCATTAAGTTCGCAAGAAAATCTCTCCGGCAGCCGGAGAAGCCGATGTTGTGGCGAATGGTTGTGAAGGCATTGTACTTGCAAATCAGGGCGCATTGTTATTGTCTTGTCTTTGAAGGCCGACAGCAAGCGGCTTTCGGCATTCTCAATTTGCCAGCCAAAGAGAGCCAGCAATGAGCACGAGAGATCATTCCACCACGCGGCGCGGCTTCCTTCAGTCGGCCGCGGCGGGTGTTGCCGTTTCGGCCATGACACACCCCGCCATGGCACAGAAACAGCCCCCTGTTGCCCTCGAAGAGTATTCCCCGACCTATTTCACCGCCGAGGAATGGACATTTATTCTCGCCGCCACCGCACGCCTCATTCCTTCGGATGGCGATGGGCCGGGCGCGACCGAGACGCGTGTGCCTGTTTTCATCGATCTTCAACTGGCGGGCGATTTCGGAAAAGCCGCCGACTGGTACATGGAAGGCCCCCATGTTCCCGATGCTCCAGCCCAATTCGGCTACCAGTCTCCACTCGCGCCGGCCGAGGTCTATCGCGCCGGCATCGCCGAATTCGACGAATGGTGCCGTCAGAACCACAATGCACCCTTCGCCGAACTTGACGCTGCCACCCAGGACGCAGCTTTGACGGCGCTTCAGAAGGGCGAGGTGAAACTTGCCTCCACGCAGGGAGCGAGCTTCTTCGGCCTGCTTCTGCAGAACACGAAAGAGGGCTATTTCGCCGATCCGCTTTATGGCGGCAATCATGGCATGGCCGCCTGGGTGCATATCGGCTTCCCCGGCGCGCGCGCCAGCTATCTCGAATGGGTTGGCATAGACAAGCCATATCCGCTCGGACCCGTCAGCATTTCCGGCGAGAGGGCTTGAGCATGGCGACCAACGCACCGAAGAAGGATGTCGTGATCGTCGGTCTCGGCTGGACCGGATCGATCCTGGCGATGGAACTGTGCGAAGAGGGACTTGAGGTCCTTGCGCTCGAACGCGGCGATGACCGCGACACGGTTCCCGATTTCAAATATCCGGAAGTCGCGGACGAATTGAAATACGGCGTGCGCTACGGCTTCATGCAGAAGCCGCGCAATTCGACGCTGACGGTTCGCCGCACGCTTGAAGAGACGGCGCTTCCCTATCGCATGCTGGGTTCTTTCCTTCCGGGCGATGGCGTCGGCGGAGCGGGCATCCACTGGAATGGCCACAACTGGCGCCCCATGGTGGAGGAATTGCGCCTGCGCTCCTACGTGGAGGAGAGCTTCGGCGCAGACATCATTCCCGAGGACATGACGATCCAGGATTGGGGCGTCGATTACGACGAGCTCGAACCCTATTTCGACCGCTTCGAGAAGATTGCCGGCATTGCGGGCCAGGCGGGCAACATCAATGGCAAGATCATCGAGGGCGGCAATCCTTTCGAGGCGCCCCGGTCCGGCGATTTTCCGATGCCGCCGCTTCCCCAGACGGTTGATGCGATGATGTTCGCCGATGCCGCGCGCAAGATGGGCTATCACCCGTTTCCGCGTCCGGCGGCCAATGCCTCGCAGGCCTACACGAACCCATATGGCATGCAGCTCGGCCCTTGCAATTTCTGCGGCTTCTGCGAGCGTTTCGGCTGTCTCAACTATTCGAAGTCCTCACCGCAGACCTGCATCCTGGCTGCCTTGAAGCGCAAGTCGAATTTCTCCTACAAGGTGAATTCGGAAGTCCTCAAGGTCGAGCTCGCCCCCGATGGCAAGACGGCGACCGGCGTGACCTATGTCACGGCGGAGGGCGAGGAGGTTTTCCAGCCAGCCGATCTGGTGATCCTGGCCGCCTACCAGTTGCACAATGTGCATCTGATGCTGCTTTCAGGCATCGGTCAGCCCTACGATCCCGCGACGGGCGAGGGCGTTACGGGCAAGAACTACGCCTATCAGATGAACGGCGGCACCTCGCTCTTTTTCAAGGACATCGAGTTCAACCCCTTCGTCGGCGCCGGGTCGAACGGCATGGTGATCGACGATTTCGCCATCAACCAGATCGATTTTGGCAAGGAAGGCTTCATCGGAGGCAGCTACATCAGCTCCGGTACGACCAACGGCCAGCCGATTCGCTCCATGCGGCTTCCGCCCGGCACGCCTTCCTGGGGAGCTGCCTGGAAGCAGGCGACGAAGGAATGGTACGGGCATTCCATGTCCATCGGTTCGCATGGTTCGAACATGACCTATCGCGACACCTATCTGGACCTCGATCCCACCTACAAGGATCGCCATGGCCGCCCCCTGATGCGCATGACGTTCAACTGGAAGCCGAACGACATCCGCATGACCCAGTTCATGAAAACGAAGATCGAGCCGATCGCCGAGAGCATGAACCCCGATATCATGCAGTCGGGCTACAAATCGGAAGGGGCCATGTATGACGTGCGGCCCTACCAGACGACGCACAATGTGGGCGGGGCTATCATGGGCAGCGATCCGAAGACATCGGCTCTCAATCGCTATCTGCAGAGCTGGGACGTGCACAATGTGTTCGTGATGGGCTCCACCGCGTTCCCGCAGAACCTGCAATACAACCCCACCGGCATGGTTGGCGGCCTTGCCTATTGGTCGGCGAATGCGATCCGCAAGGACTATCTGCCCAACCCGCGGCCGTTGGTCTGAGGAGGCATGGCGATGAAAACCTTTCTCAAGATCATCGGACTGCTGGTTCTTCTGGGGCTCGTGGCCGTGGCGGCCATTGCCTTCGTGCCGATCCGCGCGACCCCCCCGCAGGGGCAGGTGGCCGCCGATTTCAAGCCGGCCGAAGGGCAGGGGGAATACGCGATGCGGCTTGCCGATTGTGCCGCCTGCCACACGGCTGAAGGCGGCAAGCCCTTTGCCGGCGGGCGGCCCATCGAAAGTCCGTTCGGCGCCATCTGGTCGACCAACATCACGCCAGACCCCGAAACGGGCATCGGCGGGTACACACTCGATGAATTCCGCCATGTGCTTTACGATGGCGTGCGTCGCGATGGCGCGCATCTTTATCCGGCCATGCCCTATGAGAATTATCGCATGGCCTCCGAGGAGGATGTGCGGTCGCTCTACGATTACTTCATGAACGGTGTGGAACCGGTGAAGAACGAGGTCAGGAAGACCGCGCTCGACTTCCCGTTCAACCAGCGCTGGGGCATTCGCGTCTGGGATTGGGTGGGGCTCGCCGCGCCCGGTTTCAAGCCGCGCTATAACGATCCTGTTCTCGACCGGGGCGCCTATATCGTGGAAACGCTCGGCCACTGCGGTGCCTGCCACAGCCCGCGCACCCCGATTTTTGCCCAGGATGGAACCGATGGCACAAGCGATCGCTTCCTGCGTGGCGGCGAGATTGCCGGATGGTCTGCTCCGGATCTGCGTGGCGCAAAATCCGCACCTCAGATATGGAGTGCGGCCCAGCTCAAGGCGTATCTCGCTTCCGGTCGCAACAATCATTCCGCGGTCACGGGCGAGATGTCGCTGGTTGTCGAGGATTCGCTCCAGTATCTGACGGATGAGGATCTCGATGCCGTGGTTGCCTATCTGCGCCACATCGGAGACGGCGATGGCGGCAAGGAAGAGCAGCCTGCCAGCGGTGAAAAGCCTGCCCCTGATGCGACCACGGCGCTCCTGAACTCCGCCGATCCGTCAATGGATCTGGGCCCGCGCCTTTATCTGGACAATTGCGGTGCCTGCCATTTCACCAATGGCAAGGGTGCTGATGGCGTGTTCCCGGAGCTTGATGGCAATTCGCTCGTGACAGCGGATCAGGTGACGGGGCTTCTGCACGTCATTTTGAATGGCTCGCGCCTGCCTTCGACGCGCGAACGCCCGGCAGATCTGGCCATGCCCGGTTTTGGCAAGCGCCTCTCGGATGAGGAAGTCGCAGCTCTTGCGACCTTCCTGCGCGGGGCCTGGTCGAACAAGGCTGGCCCGGTCGACACCGCGACCGTCGCGGCAAATCGGACCGGCGGTTAGTCGCCGCCAGCGGCTTCCCCGCTCGGCAAGTTCCGGGCGGGGCAGCGCGATTTGATAAAATGGATTAAAAGCCGCTGGAGTTTTCCTCCAGCGGCTTTTTTGATGAAAAATACGCAGGAACAATGGCTTGAGGCTGTTTCTCAGCGTCCTTCCAGCAGCTTTCCTGCGCTTGAAGGACGGTCTGCGAGAAGAAAATTCAGGTGGGTCCATCCGACTAACGGCGCATGTGTGTTTTGTTGTTTGAACGGGAAGGTTTCGCTTGGCGCGCGCAGCTCGACATCGAACGAACGGGGCCTGAAGCCCGTGTTTTTTGCGCGCCGGAAGAAGAGGATTTACCGGTTCGGTCGCACTTCAGATTTGATTTATAAGATTATAATTATTGAATATCTATTTAATTTTATTTGAGAAATTAAAATAGGATAATAAAAGTCATAAATAATTGATTCCCTGTCGAGTGGTGCCAATCATGATGCACGATGTCGTTTCGACCGGCATGCGCTTGTTTATAAGACGCCTCGCAGCTGTTGCGCTCCTTCTTGCCCCCGGCGCGCGGGCAATGGCCGCCACGGCGACCGGTTCGCTGAATGTCACGATCACGATCCAGGCGGAATGCACGGTGGTTTCTGCCAGCGATCTGGATTTCGGGACCCATGGCGTGGTCGATACAAATCTGGACCAGACCACAACGATCAGCATCCAGTGCACCAGCGGCACGCCCTATGCGGTGGGGCTTGATGCGGGCACAGGGTCAGGGGCGACGCTTTCCGCGCGTCTCATGAGCGGCCCGGCTTCAGCGACCGTGCAGTACAGCCTTTATCGCGACGCAGGCCGCAGTCAGGTCTGGGGCGATACACCCGGTGTCGACACGGTAGACGGCACCGCCAACGGAAGCGCGGAAACGCTGAGCGTCTATGGCCGCGTGCCTGCACAGGCGACGCCGGGAGCAGGGACCTACAGCGACACGGTGGCCATCACCATCACCTATTGAGAAGTGGAGAAGACGCCGATGCGGTTCAATGGGGTGCGTGTCGTTCTTCTGGCGGCATTTCTGGAGCTGATGGCTGTCGCCGGTTCCAGGGCGGCTACATTGCGTGTTGCACCGACCATGCTTGATCTCGTCGCGCCTGACAGCGCCTCGGTCCTGCAGCTGCGCAACGAGGCGGCGCGGCCTCTGCATGTGCAGATACGCGTTTTTCGATGGCGGCAGGGACGCAACGGAGAAACGCTGGTTCCAACCGAAGCTGTCGTGGCAAGCCCGCCCGCCACGCGGCTGGAGCCTGGAATGACCTATACGGTGCGTGTGGTGCGAACGCTGAAAATGCCCGTGCGTGGCGAAGAGAGCTATCGCGTCCTGGTGGATGAATTGCCGGACCCGGCGCGCCGCCGGGCGGGCACCGTCAATCTGGTGGTGCGCCATTCCATTCCGGTTTTCTTCAGGGCGGCCGATGCCGCGCCCGCCAGCGTTTCCTGGTCCTTGGCGCGCGCCGATGGGCAACTGCACCTTGTTGCAAGAAACGTGGGAGGATCGCGGTTGCGTCTTTCCGATGCGCTCCTCACCGACCGGGGGCGCCCGGTGGCGCATGCAAAGGGCTTGCTTGGCTATGTCCTGCCGGGCGCGATCATGCGCTGGCCCCTCGTTCCCCTGTCGAAAGCCGGCAAGGGCCCTTATCGTCTGAATGTCCAGAGCCATGTCGGTCCTCTTGAAGCGGCTGTGTCGGTCGAGCCTCGCTAGCGCGGCCTTGCTGGCCACGTGCGCGGCTTGGGCTCCGTCATTTGCGGACGTGCTCCATCTGGAGGTCTTCCTCAACGGCGCGCCCACACGGCTGATCGGGCAATTTCACGAACTGCCCGACGGCGCGCTCGCCGCAAGGCCTGAAGAGCTGCGCGAATTGGGCCTGAACATCGAGCCGGGCGGCATGGATGGTCAAGAGATGCTGCGGCTCGATGCGCTGCCAGGTGTCGTTGTCGCGTTCGATGGTCAGGCTCAGACGCTGCATATCGACGCGAAGGCCTTCGCCCGCAAGGCGCACCTCATCGACCTTGCTGTGGAGGCCGAGAAGCGCACGAAGCCTGCCTCTGCCTTTGGAGCCGTGCTCAACTACACGCTTCTGGCCGGGACACATTCGCTGGTCAGCGACGGCGCGCGCCTTCTCAAGGGAGTATCGGGGAGTTTCGAGGCGCGCCTGTTCAGCCCCTATGGTGTGGTGAGCCACAGTTTTATAGCGGGCGCGCTGGATGGCGAGTTGCAGGGTATGCGCCGGCTGACAACGCGTTGGACCTATTCGGATCCGCAGCGCATGCTTGCCTATGCGGCGGGAGACCTCGTCACGGGCGGGTTGGCCTGGACACGGCCCGTGCACCTCGGCGGCTTCCAGATGCGCCGCAATTTTGCCCTGCGGCCCGATCTCTTGACGCTGCCGCTTCCATCCTATTCGGGAACAGCGGCCGTCCCTTCGACAGTTGAGGTCTTTGCGCGAAACACGCGCACCTTTTCCGGGCATGTGGGCGAGGGGCCGTTTCGCCTCGTCAACCTGCCGGTGGTGGCGGGTGCGGGATCTGCGCGCATTGTCTTGCGTGATGCCTCGGGCCGCGAGACGGAAGAGACGCTGCCGTTCTTCGCCTCCAGCCAGCTTCTGAGAACGGGCCTTCTGGATTTCTCGCTGGAAGCAGGGTTCGCCCGCAGGGGATTCGGCACCGGAACCGATGCTTACGACCGTCGCCTCGTTGGCGTTGCCAGCGCCCGTTACGGCCTGAACGATGCGCTCACCATGGAGGCGCATGTGGAGGGCGGCGGAGGTCTTTTGAACGGCGGTCTCGGATTTGCCTTCCCCCTTGCAAGCGTCGGGCTTGCCTCCCTGTCCGCGTCAGCAAGTACGGGACCGGCCGGAACGGGATATCAGGCAAGTGCGGGCCTGGAACTCGCAATCGCCGGCTGGACATTGCGCGGCTATGCACAGCGCGCATTCGGCCCCTATGAGGACCTGGCCGCACTGACGGCTCTACCCACAAGTCATGGCCCGCACAGGCATTTCAGCGCCGGCGTTCCACGTGCGCTTGATCAGCTGGTTGCAAGCATTCCGCTTCCCGCCTCCGGATCGGCGATGAGCCTCTCCTTCACCCATCTGAAGGATGCACGCCATGAAACAAGTCGCATTCTGGGCCTCACCTACACCCAGCGCCTGTCGCGCCGCGGCAACCTCTTCGCATCGGGTTTCGTCGATATGGGACAAAAAGGCAGTTTCGGGCTTTTCGCAGGGATTTCCTTCACGTTCGACGGTGGTGTCACTGCTTCCAGCGGTTTCGAACACAGTGATGGGGGAGGCCGTCTCGTCTCGCGCCTGTCACGGCAGGAAGGAACGGACACGCATGGTTTCGGCTGGCAACTGGTTTCGGCGGAAGGGCGCCGGCCCGAACGCTCCGCCACGTTGACACATCGTGGCAGATACGGACGCGGTGAAGCGACATTGCGGGAGCGTGGTGGAGATGTCGGCCTTTCGACGCAGTTCGAAGGCGCCATCGCCATTGCCGGTGGCGGCATCTTTGCAACGCGTCGGCTGGAGGATGCGTTTGCCGTCGTCGATGCGGGGGCGCCAGGCATACCCGTCCACCATCAGAACAGGCCGGCAGGCCGCACGGATGCGCGAGGGCTTCTTCTGGTTCCCGATCTTGTTGCCTTCGAGGACAACACGCTCTCCCTCGATCCACGCGGATTGCCCGTCGATGTGACGTTGCAGGAAACGAGCAGGACGGTTGTTCCCGCCGAACGTTCCGGCGTCCTCGTTTCGTTCGGTGTGTCGGAGCGACCGCGTGCGGCGGTGGTCGGATTTGTCGACGCGCGGGGCCTGCCCCTTCCTGTAAGCGTCACGGGACGGTTGCAGGCCACCAACGCGGAATTTGTGGTTGGTTATGATGGCATGGCCTATCTGGTCGGTCTCGCGAGCAGGAATGTCGCCGAAATCACTCTGCCTGGCGGCGTGTTGTGCCGGGCGCGCTTCGCTTATCGGGAGCGGCCCGGAACACAGCCCCGTCTGGAGAATGTGCCATGCTTGTGAAAACCTTGCTTGCCACCCTCATCCGGGCAGGTTTCCCCTTGTTTTCCGGGATATTGCCGGCATGCGCCCAAAGCTGTTCCTTTTCCGTCGGCAATGTCAGCTTCGGCACGGTCGATACCTTGGCGGGCGGCCAGGTGAACACCACGGCAACCCTGTCCGCCAGCTGCACCGGCCTTTCGCTGACCCGCATTCTCATCTGCCCGAACATCGGCACGGGCTCCGCCGGAGCGAATGCCACGTTTCGTCAGCTTTCCTCAGGCGCCGGTACGCTCGACTACCAGCTGTATTCCGACGCCGCGCGCACCGCGATCTGGGGATCCTATTTCTGGGCCTATCCGGCACGCCCACCCAATCTTGCGCTGACACTGGGAGCACTTGGAACGGGGTCGCAGAGTTATACCATTTACGCCGCATTGCCGTCAGGGCAGTCCTCGGCTGCTGCCGGTGCGTATCTGTCAGCCTTTTCCGGCGGTGATTCCGTATTCTACTACCGTTATTCGCTTCTCAGCGACTGTTCGAACCAGTCGGGCATTCAGGCGCAACCGACGTTTCAGGCAAGCGCTACCGTTGCCGCCAACTGCCTGGTTTCCACCCAGGATGTGAATTTTGGCGCGCAGGGCGTCCTGACAGCCGATGTCGATGCGGCAGGCGCCGTCTTCGTCACCTGCACACCCGGCAGTGATTTCACCATCGGGTTGGGAGCGGGGGCGGCTGGCGGCGGGCCAACTGCGCGGGAAATGCGCAAGGGCAGCGAGAAGGTGGTCTACGGTCTTTACCAGGACGCGGCCCGCAATCTGCCTTGGGGGGATGGTGTCGTGCCGGGAGAAGCCGCTTCAGGGACCGGAGACGGTGCTGCGCAAAGCCTTGGCGTATACGGGCGCGTTCCCGCCCAGTCGACGCCTTCGGCGGGAACGTATTCCGATACGGTCGTGGTGACGGTCACCTACTGACCAGTGGCGGCGAGATGCTGCCGGGCGGCATAGAGCGAAACGGCAGCCGCGTTGGAAACGTTGAGAGAACGGATTGGCCCCGGCATGTCGAGCCGGGCGAGGGCGGTCACCGTTTCGCGGGTCTTCTGGCGCAGACCCTTGCCCTCCGCGCCCAGCACCAGCGCGATACGGTCGCCCGAAAAGGTCGTTTCCAGCTGTTCTGGGCCATCTGAATCGAGGCCGATGGTCTGGAAGCCGGCTGCGTTCAGTTCGTCGATGGCCGTTGCGAGGTTGCGCACGGCGATGTGGTCGATGTGTTCGAGCGCTCCCGAGGCTGACTTGCCGAGCACGCCTGATTCGGCAGGGCTGTGGCGGGCGGTCGTCACCAGTGCGTCCACGCCGAAGGCGACGGCTGAGCGCATGATCGCTCCCACATTGTGGGGATCGGTGACCTGATCGAGCACGAGCACGAGTGCCGCACCTTTCAGATCGCCCAGCGGGCGCGTGGTGAGCGGTTCCACCTCGATCAGGACGCCCTGGTGCACGGCGTCCGTTCCGGTCAGTCGATCGATATCGCGCGGCTCCACCGTCTCCACGGGAAAGGGAAGGGTGTCCGGATCGGCGAGGTCGAGCCTGGCTGCAGCATTGCGCGTGATGCGCATGGAGCGGATGACGCGGCGCGGATTGTCCAGCGCCTCGCGCACCGTGTGCAGGCCGTAAAGACGCACGAGCCCTTCGGGAACGGGCTCGCCTCCCGCCGCCGATTGTGGTTTCGGGCGTGTGTAAGGGGCGGGGACGCCCTGCTTTTCCTGCGTGCGCTCGCGATGCGCCCGCCTGAGGCGTGCGTAGTGCGAGTCCTTCGGAGTGCGGTTGTTTTTGTCGTCGCTCATTCCGCTTCTATAGTGCGACATGGGGAAAAGGGGAACGGGATTTGCTCGCCGAAAAGTTTTTCGTGCCGGAATGATGACAAGCGGTTGACAGTGCATGTCTGTCTGGCCATAAGGCGCATCGTTGAAATCGGCCGGCGGGTTTTGCCGGTTGCGGGTTTCGGCACACATCGCACGGCTCCGGCGGTATGACGGAGGGGTGTCCGAGTGGTTAAAGGAGACGGACTGTAAATCCGTTCGCTATGCGTACGCTGGTTCGAATCCAGCCCCCTCCACCACCGCCCCGGAAGCCATGCGAACCTTACTCGCGGGTATAGCTCAATGGTAGAGCAGCAGCCTTCCAAGCTGAATATGCGGGTTCGATTCCCGCTACCCGCTCCAGACACCGATGCATTTTCAGCGAACGCTTGAAACGGCGCCGATAAGCGGGCAAAACCTCCGCCGGAGCACGGCTCTGGCGCAAAGGGGCTTGTAATCTTGCGCCTTTGTCGTTAATCGCCCCGCATCAAAAACCAAACACTCCACGCCGCCCAAGGGAAATTGAGATGGCCAAAGGTAAATTTGAGCGTACGAAGCCGCATGTGAACATTGGCACGATTGGTCACGTTGACCACGGCAAGACGTCTTTGACGGCAGCGATCACGAAGTTTTTCGGTGAGTTCAAGGCGTATGACCAGATTGACGCCGCGCCGGAAGAGAAGGCTCGCGGGATCACGATCTCGACGGCGCACGTGGAGTACGAGACGGAGAACCGTCACTACGCCCACGTTGATTGCCCCGGTCACGCGGACTACGTGAAGAACATGATCACGGGTGCTGCGCAGATGGACGGCGCGATCCTTGTGTGTTCGGCCGCCGACGGCCCGATGCCGCAGACGCGCGAGCACATTCTTCTGGCCCGCCAGGTTGGCGTTCCGGCGATCGTTGTTTTCCTGAACAAGGTCGACCAGGTTGACGATCCGGAGCTTCTGGAACTGGTCGAGCTCGAGGTTCGCGAGCTTCTGTCGTCCTACGACTTCCCTGGCGACGACATTCCGATCATCAAGGGTTCGGCGCTTGCTGCCCTTGAAGACTCCAACAAGGAGATCGGTGAGGACGCCGTGCGGGCTCTGATGGCCGAAGTGGATCGCTACATCCCGACGCCGGAGCGTCCGATCGACCAGCCGTTCCTGATGCCGATCGAAGACGTGTTCTCGATCTCGGGCCGCGGTACGGTTGTGACGGGTCGCGTGGAGCGCGGCGTGATCAAGGTTGGTGAGGAAATCGAGATCGTCGGCATCCGTCCGACGTCGAAGACGACCTGCACAGGCGTGGAGATGTTCCGCAAGCTTCTGGACCAGGGCCAGGCCGGCGACAACATCGGCGCACTTCTTCGCGGTGTCGACCGTGAGGGCGTTGAGCGCGGCCAGGTGCTTTGCAAGCCGGGTTCGGTGAAGCCGCACACGAAGTTCAAGGCCGAGGCCTACATCCTGACGAAGGAAGAGGGCGGGCGTCATACGCCGTTCTTCACGAACTACCGTCCGCAGTTCTACTTCCGCACGACGGACGTGACGGGCATCGTGACGCTGCCGGAAGGCACGGAAATGGTCATGCCCGGCGACAACGTGACGGTGGACGTGACGCTGATCGTGCCGATCGCCATGGAAGAGAAGCTGCGCTTCGCTATCCGTGAAGGCGGCCGCACCGTCGGCGCCGGCATCGTCGCTGCCATCACTGAGTAATCGCTGCAAGGCGGTCTCTTTGAGAAGAATTGAAAAGGGCGGCCCTGTGCCGCCCTTTTTGCTGTGAAGCGATTTCCGGGCCTGTGCCGTGGCGGATCGCAACTTGTGTGAAAACAATTGCGCAAGACCGGTGAAAGAGCACGCAAGCCCCCTTTACAGACGGCGCGTAAGCTCTTAGGAAGCGGCCTGCCTACGGCGCACGGCGCGACAAGGCGGATAGGGGTATAGCTCAGTTGGTAGAGCGGCGGTCTCCAAAACCGCAGGTCGGGGGTTCGAGCCCCTCTGCCCCTGCCATCCGGTTGTTGTGTGAAAGACGGAAGAAGACGGTTTACGGGCAGGGGCTTGCAAGAATCGTACTTCACCTCTATGTAGGACCAATAGACACGCGGTGCGTGGAGCCGGGAAGCCGGCTTTACGCGCCTTTGTCGTATGTGTGAAATACGCTGAGCGATTCGGTTTCGACGCATTTCCACAATCGCCCGAAGCCTTTTTGAGGCGGATGGGATGTCCGGGTTCTTCCCCGGTCTTTCGGCTTCCCCGGTTTCGGGGCAATGAGGAACAAGAGCGGCAGATGGCGTCGAAAACCACGAATCCTTTCACGTTTCTTCAGCAGGTGCGGTCGGAGACCGCGAAAGTTACCTGGCCCTCGCGGCGCGAAACGCTGATTTCGACGGTGATGGTCATCGCCTTTGCCACATTGGCGGCCATTTTCTTTTTCGCTGCCGATCAGTTGATGGCCTACGCCATCGAGCTGATCCTCGGCATCGGTGCGTAATACTCGGACGATTGACGGAGTGCGATTGAAATGACTGCGCGTTGGTACATCGTCCACGCCTATTCGAATTTTGAGAAGAAGGTTGCCGATTCCATTGAGGAGCAGGCGCGGCAGAAGGGCCTGAGCGAGAAGATCGAGCAGGTCGTCGTTCCGACCGAGAAGGTCGTGGAAGTTCGCCGCGGCCGCAAGGTCGATGCGGAGCGCAAGTTCTTCCCCGGCTACGTGCTCGTGAAGGCGCAGCTCACCGATGCCGTATTCTCGATGATCAAGAATACGCCGAAGGTGACGGGTTTTCTGGGTGACTCCAAGCCGGTGCCGATCACCGAGGCTGAAGCACAGCGCATCCTGACGCAGGTTCAGGAAGGCGTGGAGCGTCCGAAGCCTTCCGTCACGTTCGAGATCGGCGAGCAGGTGCGTGTGGCCGATGGTCCCTTCGCGTCCTTCAACGGTCTCGTTCAGGAGGTTGATGAGGAGCGCTCGCGTCTCAAGGTGGAAGTTTCGATCTTCGGGCGCGCTGTGCCCGTCGATCTTGAATTCGGTCAGGTCGAAAAGGGCTGACCGGAGCTCCCGGTGAACAGCCGGGGATAACGGTGGAAGGGAAGGCGGCTTAGCCGGTCGTAATTTCCAGACCACCAGACTGCAGCGCCGGCCCGTTCCTTTCGGGAATGGTCGGCAGAACGACAAGGCAGATGAGAAATGGCTAAGAAGATTGCAGGCCAGCTCAAGCTTCAGGTTCCGGCAGGTTCGGCGACCCCGTCGCCCCCGATCGGCCCTGCGCTTGGTCAGCGCGGCATCAACATCATGGAGTTCTGCAAGGCATTCAACGCGCAGACCCAGGAGATGGAGAAGGCGTCCCCGATTCCGGTGGTTATCACCTATTATCAGGACAAGTCCTTCACCTTCGCGATGAAGACGCCTCCTGTCAGCTACTTCCTGAAGAAGGCGACGAAGCTGAAGTCGGGCTCCAAGGAGCCGGGCAAGGTTGTGGCCGGTCAGGTTACGCGTGCCCAGGTGCGCGAGATCGCTGAAGCGAAGATGAAAGATCTGAATGCGGCGGATGTCGAGGCGGCCATGCGTATGGTCGAGGGCTCGGCGCGCTCCATGGGTCTCGAAGTGGTGGGCTGACGATATGGCGACGAAACTTTCCAAGCGCGTGGCCAAGGCCCGCGAAGGCATTGACCGCAACAAGGAATACGCGCTCGACGAGGCAGTCGCGCTGCTCAAGGATCGTGCGACTGCGAAGTTCGACGAAACCATTGAAGTTGCGATGAACCTCGGCGTTGATCCGCGTCACGCAGACCAGATGGTGCGCGGTGTTGTCAATCTGCCGAACGGCACGGGCCGTTCCGTGCGCGTCGCCGTGTTCGCCAAGGGCGACAAGGCCGATGAGGCAAAGGCAGCCGGCGCCGACATCGTCGGTGCGGAAGATCTGCTTGAGACCGTCCAGAAGGGCGAGATCAACTTCGATCGCTGCATTGCCACGCCGGATATGATGCCGCTGGTTGGCCGTCTGGGCAAGGTGCTCGGCCCGCGCGGCCTGATGCCGAACCCGAAGGTGGGCACGGTCACGACCGACGTCGCCGGCGCCGTCAAGGCGTCCAAGGGTGGTGCTGTCGAGTTCCGCGTCGAGAAGGCCGGCATCGTGCATGCGGGCGTCGGCAAGGCATCCTTCGATGCCAAGGCGATTGCCGAGAACGTGCGCGCCTTCGCCGATGCGGTGATCAAGGCGAAGCCGGCGGGCGCCAAGGGCAACTATGTGAAGAAGGTGGCTCTCACCTCGACCATGGGCCCGGGCCTGCGCATCGACGTGTCGAGCCTCGCCGCGTCGTAATGAATGAGGAGGACGTTCCGACGTCCTCCCAAACCCTTTCCAGGCCGGTTCGGCCTGGAAACCGGAAGGAGACTTCCGGAATGTCCTGTCCGAGATTGCAGGCGGATTTCCTTAATTCCGCATGGGGCCTGCATGAGACGGGTAAGGCCGGAAACCGGGGCATGGCCCCGATGGAAGGTTCGAACCGTGTTGGCCTTTTGTCCGATACCGGCTTGCCGGTTGGCGAAAGGGGGCAGGATCCTCGAGCGTCGCTTGGGCGATCCCAGTTTGCGGATGCCCTGCGGCAAAAGGCAAACCGGCGGATATTTCCTTCGGGAATTTCCGTCAAATGGAGAAGGCAGTGGACAGAGCGGAAAAACGCGAATTCGTCGCGGACCTGAATCAGGTGTTCAGCAACACCGGTTCGGTCGTCGTCGCCCACTATGCCGGTCTGACCGTGGCGCAGATGAACGATCTTCGTTCCAAGATGCGTACTGCGGGCGGCACCGTCAAGGTTGCGAAAAACCGTCTCGCCAAGATCGCCCTTCAGGGAACCTCGTCCGAGAGCATTCAGGGCCTTTTCGAAGGCCAGACACTGATCGCCTACTCGGATGATCCGGTTGCCGCTCCCAAGGTCGCCAGCGACTTCGCCAAAGGCAATGACAAGCTTGTCATCCTGGGCGGAGCGATGGGTTCGACCGCGCTCGACGCCGATGGCGTGAAGGCTCTTGCCTCGCTGCCGTCGCTGGATGAGCTGAGAGCGAAGCTGGTCGGCATGATTTCGACGCCGGCTACCCGGATCGCACAGGTTGTCAACGCGCCCGCGGGTCAGCTCGCGCGCGTTTTTGGCGCCTATTCCAAGAAGGACGAGGCGGCGTGATGCCGGTCCTCAAGACCAACAACACAGTTCGAACTCATAAGGAATATGAAAATGGCTGATCTTGCTAAGATCGTTGAAGACCTGTCGAACCTCACCGTCCTCGAGGCGGCTGAGCTTTCCAAGATGCTTGAAGAGAAGTGGGGCGTTTCCGCTGCTGCTCCGGTGGCCGTTGCCGCTGTTGCCGGCGGTGCCGCTGCTGGTGGCGAGGCTGCTGAAGAGAAGACCGAGTTCGACGTCGTTCTCGTCGACGCCGGCGCTCAGAAGATCAACGTCATCAAGGAAGTCCGCGGCATCACGGGTCTCGGCCTGAAGGAAGCCAAGGACCTCGTCGAAGGCGCTCCGAAGCCGGTCAAGGAAGGCGTGTCCAAGGACGAAGCCGATAAGATCAAGGCCCAGCTCGAAGGCGCTGGCGCGAAAGTCGAGCTGAAGTAATTCAGCTCCGGCCCGCGCGTCGCATGGCGCGCGGGTCGGGACCGAAAACTATGCGAACCTCTTTCCTGTGGGCCGCAAGCGGCCTTCAGGAAACGGGTTTTATCCGTTTTTATGACGAGACCGCCTGTTGCGGCGGTCACGGTTGTGCAGGCAAGCCAGGCAGGGCAAGGAGCAACGATGGCCGAGACCCAAACGTTTAATGGTCGCAGGCGTGTACGCAAGTTCTTCGGGAAAATCCCCGAAGTTGCGGAGATGCCGAACCTTATCGAGGTTCAGAAGGCATCCTATGACCAGTTCCTGATGGTCGAGGAGCCCCAGGGCGGGCGTCCGGACGAGGGGCTGCAGGCAGTTTTCAAGTCGGTCTTTCCGATTTCGGATTTCGCCGGCACGGCGATGCTCGAGTTCGTCAGCTACGAATTCGAAGATCCGAAATTCGACGTGGACGAGTGCCGCCAGCGCGACTTGACCTTTGCGGCACCCTTGAAGGTGACGCTGCGCCTCATCGTGTTCGATGTGGATGAGGACACCGGCGCCAAGTCCATCAAGGACATCAAGGAGCAGGACGTCTACATGGGCGATATGCCGCTCATGACGATGAACGGCACCTTCATCGTCAACGGCACCGAGCGCGTGATCGTCTCCCAGATGCACCGTTCGCCGGGCGTCTTCTTCGATCATGACAAGGGCAAGTCGCATTCTTCGGGCAAGTTGCTCTTTGCCGCGCGCGTCATTCCCTATCGCGGTTCCTGGCTCGACATCGAGTTCGATTCCAAGGACATCGTTCACGCCCGCATCGATCGCCGCCGCAAGATTCCCGTCACCTCGCTCCTGATGGCGCTTGGCATGGACAGCGAGGAAATCCTGTCCACCTTCTATAACCGTCTGACCTATGAGCGTGACGGCGATGGCTGGCGCGTGCCTTTTTCCGTGGAGCGTTTCCGTGGCCTCAAGGCGACGACGGAACTGGTCGACGCCGATTCCGGTGAAGTGGTCGTCGAGGCGGGCAAGAAGATCACCGCCCGCCAGGCCAAGCAGCTTACCGAAAAGGGGCTGAAGGCGATCCGCGCCACCGAGGAAGACCTGCTCGGCAATTATCTGGCCGAGGACATCGTCAATCCCGAAACCGGCGAGATTTTCCTCGAGGCCGGCGACGAGATCGACGAGAAGACGCTGAAGGTCCTGCTCGACACGGGCGCCGATGAGGTGCATTTCCTCGACATCGACCATGTGAATGTGGGCGGTTACATCCGCAACACGCTGGTGGCCGACAAGAACGAATCCCGCCAGGAAGCGCTTTTCGACATCTACCGCGTCATGCGTCCCGGCGAACCGCCGACGCTGGAAACGGCCGAAGCGATGTTCCAGTCGTTGTTCTTCGATTCGGAGCGCTACGATCTTTCGGCCGTGGGCCGCGTGAAGATGAACATGCGACTGGAGCTGGACTGCCCAGACACCGTGCGTGTTCTGCGCAAGGACGACATTGTCGCCGTGGTGAAGACCCTGGTCGAGCTGCGCGACGGCAAGGGCGAGATCGACGACATCGACAATCTGGGCAACCGTCGCGTCCGTTCAGTCGGCGAACTGATGGAGAACCAGTACCGCGTCGGCTTGCTGCGCATGGAGCGCGCGATCAAGGAGCGTATGTCCTCGATCGAGATCGACACGGTCATGCCGCAGGACCTGATCAACGCGAAGCCGGCGGCTGCCGCCGTTCGCGAGTTCTTCGGCTCCTCGCAGCTCTCGCAGTTCATGGACCAGACCAACCCGCTCTCCGAGATCACCCACAAGCGCCGCCTGTCGGCCCTTGGACCGGGCGGTCTGACGCGCGAGCGCGCCGGCTTCGAGGTTCGCGACGTTCACCCGACGCATTACGGTCGCATCTGTCCGATCGAAACGCCGGAAGGCCCGAATATCGGTCTGATCAACTCGCTGGCCACCTTTGCCCGCGT
>SWCF01001244.1_pt1 | contig 42933 bp, 39 predicted proteins | sample 4690081 | NCBI WGS metagenome assembly SWCF01 (sample SAMN10267280, study PRJNA491770) | bioreactor metagenome | isolation source: DHS bioreactor inoculated with | place: Japan: off Shimokita Peninsula
ACAAAATGGAAAAATTAATTGAAGGAAAGTACGCTTTCTTATTTCAAGGGGTTGGTGCAGAATACCAGAATTTTGTTCATCAGTTGGATGAAGAACAGAAGGAAATATTAAACTATTACTGCTCAATTATTCGGCACGAAATCAATATGGATCTCTGGAATTACTTATTTCATGGGATAGAAACTAATCATGACAAGATGTTTACCGATTGGATTGCCATCTACACCTGTGACTATATCGTGTATCAGAGCTATGCCAGCTATCAACTTAGACCTGCTTTGATGTTAGGCTACAGTATGGGTTTAATCACGGCTATGGCTTGTGGAAGGTCGATCTCCTTTGAAGCTGGTCTGCATATGCTTTTGCGTATTTATCAATATCCAAAGCTTGCCCAGAGAAAGGGAGAGTCCATGGGAGTGATCGTAGGAATGAGCTGCCAGAATGTGGATCAAATTATTAGGGAAAATAACCTACAGCTCCTGGTGGAAATTGCCAGCGAAAATAATGGGTACTGTATTGTAATATCGGGCATGGAAAAGGCCGTTGATCAGACTATGAAGCTTGCAGAAAGCAAGGGGGCCCTTAAGGTTAAAAGTGTAAACGTACCCTATGCCTTCCATTCTCACTATGCTGCCAACGGAATTGAAGCCTATACTAAGTTTGTTTCCAGTCTACAGGTCTATGACTGTGAAATTCCTATTATATCAAGCTTTAACCAGGCTATACTACAGAAATCCCCTGACTTAAAACAAGAGCTCATCAAAAATATGACGGGGCGAATGAATTGGAAAACTTCCATTGAAGAAATTGCCAGTCGAGGAATTTACAGCTTTATAGAGGTTAGCCTGGATGATTCTGTTGTTAAATTTTCAAAGACTATTAATCTGGACTGGCACTTCTTTAGCTTTAAAAAGGTGCAAAAACTTAAGAAAAACTATGCCAAGCCCAGGCCGGTACTTAGTATTCAAGATGCGTAGGTAAGATAAATAGCTGTCATCGTATATCAAATTTTATCGAAAATTAACGGAAAATTAAAAAAATAAGAGATGATAGTAATAAACAACTAGAAAAATAAATGGGGAGTAAAGAATGGAAAAAGTGAAGGATAATCATATTGTTTATGTGGATTTGACAAATCAGAAGATTACCAGACAAGAGATTACGCCGGAGATGAGAAAAAAATATATTGGCGGAATTGGAATCAATACCAAGCTTTTACTGGATTCAGAGGCAATGTATCATGATGCCCTCTCAGATAAAAATGTACTTATATTTGGAGTAGGCCCAGCAGTGGGAACTGGTCTATTGGCTGGAAATCGTTGTACCATCACCGCAAAGAGCCCCATTACAGATCGATACGGGGATTCCAATATTGGGGGAGACTTCACGATAAAAATGCGTTCTGTGGCCATTGATCATCTAGTGTTTACAGGCAAGGCCAATCATCCTGTTTATCTGTTTGTTAATAAGGACGATGAAATCTCCATTCTAGATGCTGCTGATCTTTGGGGAATGTGGACCGATAAGGTGACGGACGTATTAATGGATAGACACGGTAAAGGTTGTGAAGTAGCCTGTATTGGGCCAGGGGGAGAAAATCTGATTCGGTATGCCAGTGTCATCATGTCTAAATGCCATGCGGCAGGGAGAATGGGTATGGGATGCGTGATGGGGGCTAAGAACCTCAAGGCCATTGTAATTGAAGGAAAGAAATACAAGCCTCCCATCTATAATCAAGAGAAAATTAAGGAGATCAGGGATTTATGGATCAAGAATTGTAAAGGCTCTGTGGTATCCAAAATGGGTAGTGTAAATGGGACCCTCTTTCTATTAGAGACCTACGACAAGGATAAGCATATTCCCGTTAGAAACTGTAAATCTGCCCATGATGAAAAAACAAAGAATATTTACCCGGCGTCCTTTAAGGCAGATTTCCAAACCAAGAGAAAATCCTGCTATGCTTGCCCTGTAGGCTGTTCCAAAGAATATGAAATTAAAGAGGGAAAGTATAAGGGGGAAAAGGGAGATCGAATTGACTATGGGGCGGCAGTCAGCGTGGGTCCTAATCTAGGAATCTTCGACTGGGCAGGCATTATCCATTTAAAGCTGTTAAGCGATTATCTGGGAGTAGATACCATTGAATTGGCTGGTGTTATAGGATTAATCATTGAATGTCTGGAAAGAGGCATTATTACAGAAGCGGATTTAGATGGAAGAACCATAGCCTTTGGAGACGATGAAGAGATTGAGTATCTTATCCATAAAACCATCAGTCGTGAAGGCATAGGTGATGTCATTGCAGAGGGTACCTATCGGGCAGCAAAGCGGTTGGGGGCAGAGGATTATGCTTTTTGCATTAATAAATCTACCACAGGAACCCAATCTAAGGACCGACTGGCCTGGTCACTGGGCTATATTACCTCCACCAGGGGGGGTGACCATTTAAAAAATTTCCCCTTTACCATGCTTTCAGGAGGCTATTTTGCCCAGATTGTGGCTAAATATATATTCAATGTAGATGCAAAAAAGGTGATGGCCCACCCCGACCAAAAAGGAAGAGTTGTATGGTGGCATGAAAACTACAAATATATTGTAGATTGTCTTGGAATCTGTATCTTTGCAATCCATGGGCTGCCTAACACAGGAAATGCCTTTTTCCAAGACTTTGCCGAGATCATGAATAATCTGTATGGCTATGATTTAACCGATAGAGATATATTTTATGCAGGAGATCGTATCTATCAGCTGCAAAACGCCTTCAATGTCAATTGCGGACTTACCCTGGAGGATTACCAATGGCCTGCCAGAAAAAAGGATCCAGATATAGCAGATGATTACATCAAAGAAACCACCATCGATTTAAGGGATGAACCGGGGATGCTGCCAGAATATTTTCTTTACAGAGGCCTTACCCCCGATGGAAAACCCACAGCTAAACGGTTCCAAGAGCTAGAGCTGGAGGATTACCTGGAAAGCACAGGGGTAGTGGATTATGATGCCGTTAAATCCATGGAGGTGCTGCTTTCAGGAGTAGGTCTAAACATTAAGCTGAAGCTGGGAGACCGTATCAAGGGCTTTCTGATTTCCCAATTGCTTTGCCGACTATTAGATTTGAAGGACAAAAAAGAGAAGAAGCAATATCTAAAGGAAAAGGCCTTGGCCATCAAAGATAATGATGAAAAACAAAGAAAGGAGACAGTGCAATGAAAAACGTAACACCAGAATTGAAAGCAGAATTGAAACACATGATTTACGAATTTTTTTCTGAGGAATGTGAGGTGGAATTAAAGGAGTTAAATGAAGAAACCAGCATTATTGATGACTTAGATGGAGATTCATTGCTCTTTGTTGAACTGGTGGAATTGATGAAAAAGAAATACGACCTTAATATTCAACTGCAAGCCATCGGGAAATATCTACTGAAAAATCCTGCTGAAACCATTGGACAAGTAATTGAAACTGCCTGTCTCATTTATGAGCATGAAAATGAAATTGTGAATTTAGGGTCAGCCCTGTAATGAAGTCGCCAGAGCCAAAAAGATCAGGTGTGATTTGCTTTGAGGTAAGGGATCAAATTGGAATATTGACAATAGATAATGGTACCCAAAATAAAATCAACCAGGCAGACTTTTTAGAGACAGCTCTTTTACAGGAATGGTTAGACAAGGAACAATGCAGGGGATTAATTATTCAAGGGAAGGGAAGACATTTTTCTGCGGGGGCTGATGTAGACAATATAAAGGCTAATATGAGTGACCCGGACTTTTTACAAAACAGCCTCAAAAAAGGGAAAGAAATGCTGAATTACATAGAGAAGCTACCGATTATTACTGTGGCAGCAATTAGCGGTGCCTGTTTTGGTGCAGGTCTGGAAATCGCTCTAAGCTGTCATTATAGAATTTGTACTGCCAACGGAATGTTAGCCCTGCCGGAATCCAATTTAGGCATCATGCCAGGTTTGGGGGGAACCCTTCGCCTTGCCAAAAAAATTGGTAGAGAAAAGGCCCTGGAAATGATTTTGTCTGGAAGAACCGTTGCACCTGAAGAAGCATTGACAATAGGATTAATCGATCAAGCGGTTGCGAATAAAACCCATCAGGAAGCAGCAATAAAGCTGATACAGCAATTAACCCAGGGGAAATCATTACAGCAAATCAATTATATAGTACAATCGGTTAACAATGGAATATATGAAGCAGAAGAAGTGGCACTGGAAAAAGAGGGTCAGCTATTCATTGATCTGGTGAAGAATTTTAATGATTAAAAAAATAATGAGGAGGAATTACCATGAAAAATTTAACAACAGAAGTAAAGGAAGAATTAAAGGCTTTAGTGTACGAGTTTTTTGCTGAGGAATGTGAGGTAGACCCGGGGGAGCTGAATCATGGAACCTCCATAATAGATGATCTGGATGGAGACTCCCTTTTGTTTGTGGAATTGGTCGAGCTGATGAAAAAGAAATATGGACTAAATATTCAACTGCAATCCATAGGAAAATATTTGTTAAGAAATCCTGCTGAAACCATCGGAGAAGTCATCGAAACGGCCTGTCTTTTATATGAGCACGAAAACGAAATCGTTAATTTAGCCACCAATTAAAAGGAATTTTTAAGATCAAAAACTTTTGAGGAGTTTTCTACATGCTAAAAAGAATAAAAAATTATTTTTTGACAGAGGCACCGCCGGAATTTGATTTTCCCTCCTCCCTTTTCATTAAAACAGAGGAAGCAAGTCTTGAGGATTTTGTACAGCAAATCTATGATACAAAAAAATTCCGCCGGTGGGTAAGCTTTTTCCCCTTTGTTTGGCTGCGTTTTGATCAAGATAAGTGTGACGAAGGCTGTACAGGAACCTTTTATTTTTTCCCTCCCTTTACCTATCGGTTTACCTTTGTAGAGGTAATTCCCAACAGGCAATATAAGGCTAAGGTCTGGGGATTAATCGAGGGTGAAATTGCAGGACACTTTACGGCAAAGGAAGATGGCGTACTTTATGAGCATCCTTTTCGCTTTCGGGCCGTCAATCGTCTTGTACACATCTATTACTGGCTGTTTATTAGGCCGCCCCATCTTCCCTTTATGGCCTGGCGGTATGGAATATTAAAGCGGAAGCTAATAAAAGAAACCCAACGGAAAAGAAAGGAAAAAACCAATGAAGCATGAGTATTACCTAGAGGTAAGGGGCTACGAGCTGGATTCCTTTAACCATGTGAATAATGCAGTCTATCTAAATTATTTAGAAGTGGCCCGCTGGAAATTTTTACAGGAAATTAAATGGCTTGATTATATGCTGAGGGAATCTCTTCAGGCAATCGTAATCGAGACAACGATAAAATATATTGGTGAGTTGAGGGTCTTTGATAGTGCTGTGATCAGAAGTCAGTGGCACTACGAGGGGAATTATCTTATTGCCGGTCAAGATATTTTTCGTGAGGACACGGGCAAAAGGGTAACTAAGGCAAGTGTAAAAATGCTCATGGTCTCTACGGACCGAATTATCCACGAATTACCACAGTTTATAAAGGATGAACTGGACAGGGGAAAGGAGCTATGATGATGGAAAAGGGAGGCTCCCATCTTAAAATCGTAAACACCATCTGTTTTTTGTACATTAGTGATTTGACAGACCTTCTGCCCTATAAAGAAATGATAGAGAATAATATGAAGGATGGCAGTACTACCACCTTAGCTGTGATCGATCAAGGGAAAGCAACAGAAGAAAACCTTGATAAGGACTTACAATCAAAAGTATACCAATGGCTTAATAGCAGTTCCTATCTTTCTATAGCGGTGGCAGGAGGCCAGTGCAGTCAAGGATTTTTAACGTTGATGATGGCTTCAGACCTTCGATTGGGTGGGGCAAATCTATCAATTAAATTTCCTTCAAAGGAGTCAGCATCCCCATTTGATTTCCAGGAACGCTGTAGGCTGCTTATGGGAAGGAAAGGGAAAGAAAAACCTTCGTCGTACAGCCCATTGCTAAATCAAACCCTGGGGGCCCAGGAGCTGTATCAAAGGGGATTTATCAATAGAATCATTGACATGGAAAAAGCAAATGAGGAATTACAGTTATTTGTCAATGGGCTTCTGGAGGGGAGAAATGGGGAGCAAATCCAAGGGATTTTAAACTCCTTTAAGCACTATAAGCAATTGGGATTAAAGGTTAACCGTCAGCTGTTGCTAGAGCAGGAAGCCAAGGAATTCTGCAGGCTGATCATTAAAGAATACGAAAAAAGCAGGTCATCCTATGAAAATTGAAGGAAAAAAACTATATCTTGAAATTAAAAACAATATAGGGCACCTGGTCATCCATGATCCTCCAGCCAACAAAATGACCCCTGAATTTTTAAGAGAGTTTATTCAAATGGTTCGAGGGCATGTGGCTCCCCAAGGGTTGAAGGGAATCATCATCAGGGGCCATGGACGGCACTATAGCTCAGGGGCCGATGTGGAGCAGCTAAAGGAAATCGTGGTTCAACAGAGTATCATTGATGGTGAGGGAAACCCTGTTGCCTACCCTGTCTGGTATGTGGAAAATCGTACCGCCTTTGACTATTTTAATGGCGTAAACATCCCGGTAATTAGCAGCATTAATGGACTATGCTTTGGTTCAGGCTTTGAACTGGCCCTATGCAGTCATATTCGCATCTGTGGCACAGGGAGCTTGATGGGCCTGCCCGAATCAGCCTTTGGTCTTTTACCGGGGGTAACGGGTACTTTAAGAAGCTTGGAGCTGATAGGGTTAGGGAGAGCTCTGGAGCTGGTGTTAAGGGGAGAGACCCTTTCGGCCCAGGAGGCCTTGGAAATTGGCCTAATTGATGGGATTGTAGATAAAAAGGAAACCCTCAGCTTTTGTGAAGGACTAATGGATTTTATCCTGAATCAGGAAACCTCCTATGATAAAGCTAAGGGCATGGAATATGTAAAGGCCTTTCAAAGGGCCTATCAGCAAATTAATCTAACCCAAGGAAAGGAATTGTAAGCTATGGAAATGCATGTAAAGCTTTTAGGAACAAGTGCGTATCTTCCTGGGGAACCAATTAAATTTGAAGAAATAAATAACTATTTAGGAAAATTTACAAAGGCCCCCCTTAAGCTTCAAAAATGGGTAGAAAGAATTCAGCCTATTATGAAGGAGATGCTAGGAATCGAATACTGTCACTATGCCTTTAATAATGAAACAAGAACCTTTGATGAAGATAATCTCAGTTTGTCAGTAAAGGCGGCAGAAGGGGCCCTAAAGGATGCGGGCCTTGAAGCAAAGGACATTGACCTCTTAATCTTCGGTGGTGCCTATTCCCACCAGCTTCCCCCCTTGTCCACCAGGATACAGGAGGCCCTGGGAATTGAAATTTGTGGAGAATTTCATATACATTCCAATTGTACCTCCGTCTATAAGGCAATTAAATTGGCCCATAATCTATTAAAATCAGGGGAGTATAAAAACGCCCTGGTCATTTCCTCCCATGTGGCAAGCTCATGCTTCATACCAGAATTTTATAACCAAGAGAAGGTGACCAAAGAGGATATATTTTTGAGATGGTATCTATGTGACGGGGCAGGGGCCTTTGTCCTTTCGGCAGTGGAAGAGAAGAACTGCGGTTTTTATTTGGAAAATACCTATGTAGAATCCGCTGGGGGAAAAAAGCGTTCTGCCATGTCCAATAGCTATCCCAGCCACTGGAGCAATCCTCTGGTTGATTACGAAAACGGAGCCCACCACGTGAGACAAATCTACTTAAATGAGATGAAGGAATATGCCCTAGAAGCAAATGATAGAACGATCTTTTATAACGCCTTGAAGAGAATGCTAGACACTCAACAGATTGATCTATCAGCCTTGAAATACTTTGTCGTCAATATGCCCTCAAGGGCAGTGCGGGAAAGCATTATGAAGGAATGTACCGAGCTGAACATTAGAATGGATCAGTTTTACAGTGCCATTGAAGAGGTTGGCTACGCTGGGCCGCCGGCAGCCATTACTTCTATCGATACCCTGTTGAAAAGCAACAAGGTCTTTCAAAATGGGGACTTAATCTTTAGCTTTGTAATGGAGGTTAGTAAGTTTATGCAGGCTGGATTTACAATACAGTACTTTGAATAAAATCATAAGGCAGGCGATAAAGGATGAACATATTATTGGTAAATCCCCCGATTCCCTATAAATTTAGGATGTTTGAATATGCCGATGAAGAAGGTAGAAAGGCCATTGCCAGAAGGGTCCTGGTAGGGCCGCCCTTGGCTCTGAACGAGCTGGCAGCCGTGGTTCCTGAAGAAAATGTCATGATTCTTGATCAAAAAGCCGAGCTGGATAAAAACCATAGCTATGATCACATTGAAGCAATCATTAAAGAAATGGAGGACTTTAAGCCCCAGGTGATTAGCTTTACCTGTCTAACAGCCCAGTACAATTCCGTTATGAAGCTGTTAGAGATTGTTAAGAAAATCAATCCCAAAATCCTTACCATAGTTGGCGGCATACATCCCTCCTCCTGCCCTGAGGATTTCATTGGATCTAAGGCTGATATTTTAGCCCTTGGTCTGGGAAAATCCAGCTTCTATCACGTGGTACAGGAATACAAGGCCAGGGGAGAACTGGCAGATTATTCAAAAATTCCTGGCTTGGGAATCAATCAAGGGAGCAGCTTTTATTTCACAAAGCCCCTGGCTAAAATAAGTTATCAGGAATTTAAGCGGGACTTTTTATTAGACAATGCATCACCCAACAGAACCTTAACCGATAAATATGATTATCGAATTCCTCATCTTGATAAAAAGGTTCATTATGTAAGCACCTCCCTGGGATGTACCCACCGCTGCAACTTTTGCTACCTTTGGCAGATGACCGATGGACGATATTTTCATCGGGAGGTTGACTCCATCATTAGAGAACTGAAGGAAATGGATCAGTATCCTGTAATACGGTTTTGTGATTCCAATACCTTTGGTGATATCAAAAAAGTAAGGCACCTCTTTACCCGCATTATTGAGGAGGGTCTAAACAAGCATTTTTATATCGCTGATGTAAGGACTGATACGGTGATTCGATACCCTGAACTTATTGAATTAGCTGCTAAGGCAGGCCTTAAGGTAACCATCTGCGGTCTGGAGGCCACCAGCGATGAAGAGCTGGCCCAATATGGAAAGGATAACACCGTAGCTAACATTAAAGAGGCTTTGAAAATACTAAATGAAGCGGGAATCTACGTCAGTGGAAACTATATTATTCGACCGGATTATGGTGAAGCAGATTTTGATCGGGTAGCTCGTTTCGTTGAAGAAAACCCCATATACAACTCAGGCTTTACCATTTTAACCCCCTTCCCAGGTACAGAGCAGTGGGCAGAACTGCAGGACCAGATTGTCATACGAGATTACGATTACTACAATTTAACCAACGCAGTTTTAAAGACCAGGCTGCCTGAAAAGGACTTTTACGATAGACTCACAGCATTGTATCGACTGAGTGGAAGATCAGCACAAAAATATTTTTCAATCTATGGCAATCAAGACCAAAGAAGAACGATGCCCAGAAAGGAAGTAAGCCTATGAATATTGGTATTATTGGTGATGGAAAAATGGGAAAAGACATCTTCAATTATTTTTTCCAGTATAATCATCAGCTTACCTTATTATGTAAAAGGCAGGAGCAGGTAGATATTCTTAGGGCCTCCATTGAGAAGCAGCTGGCCAAAGGCCTTAGGCGGGGTTATCTAAGTGAGGAGAGCTATAGGGAAAAAAGGCAGAGCTACGTAATTTCTGCCAATTATGAAGCCATCAAGAACTGTGACCTTATTATTGAATCCATAACTGAGGATAAGGAGCTTAAGCAGGGGCTATTTAAGGACCTGGAAGCAATTGTAAAGCCCCAATGTATTTTGGCAACCAACACCTCCTCCATTCCATTAAGCGCAGTTTTTGAGAAATGCAGCACCACCCATCGATGCCTTGGAATTCATTTTTTCTATCCTGTCAAAGTAATAGAAATCGTTGAAATTAACAAGATGAAAGCGACAGAGCCATTCTATACAGAGGTGGTTCTGGATCTACTGAAAGGGGTAAACAAAAATCCTTTGATACTGGAGGAAGAGGCCAATATGCTCCTGACAAAAATGTTTACCACCTTGATTACTCAGATTTACAGAATTTATGAAGAGGGCTATCTTACGGCAGAGGCCATAGACAATCTTTTAAAGGAAAGGCTTCTAACCTTTGGCTTATTTGAAATTATTGATTCCACAGGCTTAAATATTATCGTCAAAAGTATTGAAAATTTTATTGAAGAACGCTATCAAAAGCTCTACATACCCCTATACAAAAAGGCTCAAAGACTGATAGAAGAAGGCTACGGAGGGGGAACAGGGAAACTGGGATTAAGGGCCTATGAACTGGAGTATCCCACAAGCCTTAAGTTCCTTCCGGATCAAGGAGCCTATGGTGAAGAAATTATCAAAAGGCTTAAGGCCTTATTAATTAATGAAATGGCCTTCTATATCAGGCTTTATGGGATAAATCCCCAGCAATTCAATGATGCGGTTAAGGAGGTTTTTGGGTTTCACCATTCTCCATTTGAAATGCTGGAGGAAATTGGGGAAAAAGCGTTTATGACCATTTTAAAGGAAAGCCATCAAACCCTGGGAGACCAAGTATATCAACCAGAGGACTTATCGGTTTTTTTATTTCATGGGTAAGTTCGTTTTTTACCTTACACTAAGCCATTAAGCCAATTGCATAATTATGGAGAGGAGGGATTAGTTTGTTGATAAACAATGGAAATAGAACAGTGATAACGGGAATGGGGATGGTATCCTCCTTGGGATTAAATTTAGAATCAAATTGGGAAAATTTACAAAATGGCAGATCAGGGGTAAAAAAAATTACCCTGTTTAATCCTGATGACCATGAAACGCAAATTGCAGCTGAAGTAAGCCAGGACGTTGAAGCCATAGCGGGAAAGTTAATTTCCCGAAGGGAAAGAAAGCAGATGACCCGTACCACCAGAATGGCCATGGTGGCTGCCCATGAGGCCATTAGTAGCAGTGGAATTGACTTCAATCAATATAATCCTTTAAGAATTGCTGTCATTATGGGGGTCATTACTACCTCCTATCACCAAATGGAACGGCAGCAATCCGATGCACACATTATTGTCAAATCTATGCCCAATGCCCCCAGTGCCTGGATTTCCTTGAAATATGGTCTGGAGGGACCAAACTTTAATGTCTCTACCGCCTGTGCGTCCTCTGCCTATGCCATTGGGCTTGGTCATCAATTTATCAAATCAGGCCTTGCAGACATTGTCATCGTGGGAGGAACCGATTCCCACATTGAACCGGAATGTATTAAAGGGTTTAATCAAATTCTGGCTATGTCAGTTCAGAATGAAAAGCCCCAGGAGGCCTGCAGACCCTTTACCCTTTCCCGAGACGGCTTTGTTATGGGAGAAGGGGCAGGGGTTATGGTACTGGAGTCAGAGGAAATTGCCCTTAAAAGAGGGGCAAGAATTTATGCCGAGGTGGCAGGCTACGCCATTACCAGTGAGGCCACAGATATTACCGCCCCGAAGGAAGATGGAGTCGGTATGGCCAAGACAATGGAAATGGCCCTGGAAAATGCAGGGGTAAGCCCCGAAGAAATAGATTATATCAATGCCCACGGTACCTCTACCTTTTTAAATGATAAATACGAAACCCTAGGAATCAAACAATGCTTTGGAGAAAGGGCAAAGGAAATTCCCATTTCTTCTTCAAAATCAATGCTGGGCCATACCCTTGGGGCCGCCGGGGCCATAGAAGGGATTATTACGGTATCAAGCATTTATCATTCTACCCTTACGCCAACCATTAACCATCATGATCCAGACCCGGAATTAGATCTGGACTATATCCCCAACCAAGCCCGAGAGAAGCAGATCCGTGCGGCCCTGTCCAACTCCTTTGGCTTTGGAGGGCATAATGCAACCATTGTTTATAAAAAATATAGCCGTTAAGAAGGAGCGAAGGCGATGAGACAATACTTAATTACCGGGGGAGCAGGATTTATTGGTTCTAATTTTGTACGTTATCTATACTCCCATGAGGAAGATGTGAGGATACGGGTGTTGGACAAGCTGACCTATTCGGGCAACATGGATAACCTTGAAGAATTTATGGGACGAGGAGACTTTGAATTTGTCCATGGTGATATTTGTGATCCTATTATTGTGAAGCAGGCCATGGCAGGGGCTAATGTGGTGGTGAATTTTGCCGCTGAGGTGGCGGTGGATCGTTCCATTAAGGATCAACAATCCTTTTTAAAAACCGATGTGCTGGGGGTCCATGTGCTTTTGGAAAATGCTCTGGCAAATAAGGGGGAGATACAACGGTTTATTCAAATTTCCACCGATGAAGTCTACGGTCAAATATTGGAGGGGAGCTTTTCAGAAACCTCTGAATTAAAGCCCCGAAACCCCTATTCTGCCTCCAAGGCCGGTGGAGAACGATTGGCCTATAGCTATTATGCCACCTACGATCTGCCCGTTATTATTACTCGAGCTTCTAATAACTATGGGCCCTGGGCCTATCCCGAGAAGGTAATTCCCCTCTTTATTACCAATTTGCTGGAGGGGCTCAAGGTTCCCCTATATGGGTCAGGAAGCCAAATAAGAGACTGGCTCTATGTGGATGATCACTGTAGTGCCATCTATCATTTGATCAATACAGGAACTAACGGTGAGGTCTATAACGTAGGGGCAGACCAGGAATATACTAATTTAGAATTGACAAGTATGATTTTGGGGCTTCTTAATCGAGGCCCGGAGGAAATCAATTACGTGGCTGACAGGCCAGGCCATGATTTCAGGTATAGCTTAAACATATCAAAATTAAAGGCCACGGGCTGGAAACCGGAGTATGATCTAAAAAGAGGATTGAAAAAGACAGTGGATTGGTATGTTTCCCATACAGATTATTGGAAAAAGCTGAAGGAGAAGCTAGATAAAAGATATATCAGCGGCTTCTGGGGAAGCAAAAAATAAAGAAAGATCAATAAGGGAGGTGTTATCTATGCGTGGTGTTATTTTAGCAGGAGGCCATGGCAAGCGGCTGCATCCGTTAACTCTGGTGACCAATAAGCATCTATTACCAGTTTATAAGAAGCCCATGATCTATTACCCCCTGGAAACTCTGGTTAAAATCGGGATAAAGGAGATACTCATCGTAACCTCTGGCGAATACCTGGGACACTTTTTCAGACTTTTACAGACAGGTAAGGAATGGGGCGTTAAAATCCATTATGCCATTCAAGAGGGAAGCGAAGGTACCGGGGCTGCCCTCCTCTGTGCAGAGGAATTTGTAATGGAGGATAATTTTGTTGTGGTTCTGGGGGACAATATTGTTGTCGAAAATATCAAGGGCTTTGTAGATGATTTTGAAATAGAACAGAAGGAATTTCAGGCCAAGACCCTAATCACTAAGGTCGATAATCCCAGTAAATACGGAGTTGTGGAATTTAAGGGAAATAAAATCACCAGGCTGGTGGAAAAGCCCCAGGTTCCCTTTTCTAATTATGTGAATACAGGACTATGGATTTTCAAGCCTGAGGTTTTTTCTCTGCTGTGGCAGCTGAAGAAAAGTAGAAGAAATGAATATGAAACCACTGATGTATTAAACCTCTACGCCGAGCAGGGCCTGTTGACCTATGGAATGCTTCAATCAAAATGGACCGATGCAGGAACCTTCGAGCAGCTCTATCAGGCAACCATACTCATGCGAGAGCTGGAGGAACAGAAGGAAAAGGAGGAAAGTATCCTTGAAGAAAATAATGTTTGTTAACTTTCCTGCCTCGGGTCATGTAAATCCTCAGCTAAATATGTGCAGAGAATTGGCCAAAAAGGATATCAAATTACTTTACTATACCTTTGATCAATATTTCCCTAGATTTAAAGGTATTCACAATATAGAGCTAAGGAAATATCCTGACGATTTCAACGCATATTATCATCAATTGGCGGAGGATAAGCGGCTTCATGAATTTATTGCCTTTATCTATGTATTTTACACCCTAACAGAAAGGGTTTTGCCTTTTATGAAAGAAGAGGTAGAAAAGGAAAAGCCGGACCTGATTCTGTGTGACAGCCTTGCCATCTGGGGAAAGATTGCTGCCAGAATCTATGGTGTTCCAATGGCCTACTTTTTCTCTTCTTTGATGGGCGATTCCGTTGTCATTAAAAAATCACCCTCCTTTGCCCTGGGACTCATCAAAAGTGCCCTGTTGCATTTTCCCTATGTGCTTAAATTCAATCAAATTAAGAAACGTATCGAAAGACAATATGGCAAGGTTACTGATAAGCCCCAGGAAATCATGTCCCATCAGGGGAAGTTCACCATTGTAATGACCTCACGGGAATTTCACCCCGGGGGAGAAGAATACGGAGAACATGTAAAATTCATAGGGCCCAGCTACCGGGAGGATAGTGCCATTCCTGAGCATAAGGACAAAATCTTCATCAGCCTGGGGACCATTGCCTTCAGTGACACCTTTTGGGATGCCTGTATCGAGGCAACTAAGGGCTTGGGCTATGAAGTAGTCATATCCTTTGGAGGAGCGAAAAACAACAAAATTAGCCGTGATTCTATTCCCGAGAATGTTAAGGTTTACGATAATCTAAGTCTGGGGGAATATCGGGAGGTACTAAAGCATTCCGCTCTGTTTATTTCCCACGGAGGCTTTAACAGTATTAGTGATGCGATACTTTACAAGACCCCCCTATTGATTTGCCCCATAACGGCAGAACAGGTGAGCAATGGAAAGCTAGTAGAGCAGTATGGCTGTGGCGCTGTCTATATTGAGAAGCGCGTCAATATTAATAAGCTAAGGAATAAAGTGATGAAGGTACTTTATCATGAAGAGATGAAGTCAGGCCTAGAAAAATACAGACAGTCCTTTTTACATGCCATGGGCTATGAAAAAGCGGTAGAAGCTCTAAATGATGAGTTTGGGCTGTTTTCAACCAAGACAAATGAGCAGCCTTAATCAATTACTGCTCACCCAAATTGATAATTTAAAACAGCATTGTTGGCTGGCAAATCTCGAAAATTTCTATCCCTATGAAAGGACTTTAACCCAGTTTCTTTCTCCGGAGGAAAAAAGAAAAAGCAACGCCATAAAGATGAAAAAGAGCAGGCTTCGCTATTGCTTACGAAAGGGGATTACCCGCCTACTGTTAGGAAGCCTTATGGAACGGGACCCTAGAGAGGTAAACTATTTCTATAATTCCTACGGAAAGCCCTATCTGAACCAGGGGGAGGGCCTTAGCTTCAATGTTTCCCACTCAAAGAATTATTTATTGGTTGGAATCATAAAAGATTCCCATATTGGTGTCGATATTGAAAAAATAAATAGGAATTTGAATCATCCCCTATTGGCCCCAGAAGTATTATCTCCCCAGGAAATGGACTACTATAGGGCCTATGGAGAAGAAAAGCAGTGCTTAAGCTTTTATCGAGCCTGGGTACAAAAGGAAGCTATTAGCAAGGCCCTGGGCCTAGGGATTTCCATTGGCTTTAACAGGCTGACCGTAAGAATCGACCCTACGCTGGGAGAAGAAGAATATGTCATAGCCTTAGCACAAATGAAATACCCTATTAGAATAAGAGTGAAATTAAAGGACGATTATATAATGGCCACAGCAATTCCAATCGATTATCTATGGAGTACTTAGTAAGGGGGCAAAATATGTTATATCTAAAATTGATTTTACGAGGAATAACAAGACATAAAAAAAGAGGGCTAAAATTCTTTGTATTACTTTCAGTTTGCTTCATGATGGCCATATTGAGCTTGAGCTTTCAAGACAGCTTTTATGAAGAATACGTTCAATTAGGCATTGATGCTAGAAATGCCCATATCAATATCTATTCCCCAGAGTCGGTTTGGCTAAAGGATTCCTTTACATCAATACAAAAAGAGGGATTACCCCTGCTTGAAATTGACGATGAATTTAACCAATACGTGAATACACTGACTGAGGTTGAGCTGGGAACACCGATTATTGAAACCGGTGGAATCTTTTATACCCTAGAGGGAAAGGTCCAGTCAGGAGGGACCATAACTGGAGTAAGGGCTGCGGATTTTAAAAGAATTTTTCCCGGCATAGTCACCATTGAGGGAAGCAATGATCTAACAGTGGAGAAAGGGACAAAATCTATTCCCTTTGTAAGGTGGCTTCCTCAACGAAATGAGGTAATTCAAAATATCGGTCAATTTACAGAGGAAGATTTTAAGCTTACCGAACTGGAACTGGAGGAATTTAAGAGACTAATAAGTAAGGATTTTCCTCAGCTATTAGATAATCAGGGGTATGAAGGAGCAACGGGAACGGGTGCCTTTATTCAAGACCTAAACAAAATTCTTTCCAATCCACAGCTCTATGAGCAAATACCAGCTCAATATAGGGAAGGTCATCAGTTTCATCTAATGTACCTCATTGACCAAATTAAAACCCTATCCTTTCAAGATGAAGGGGAATTAAAAAACTGGAATAAAAGATTGCTTCAAGCTGTTTATCCCGATGTAATTGCAGAGGTTCCTGAAGGGATAGCCTTAAATAAGCCCATGGGACTCTTTGTTGAATCCACCGATGATACCAGGCCCCCAACCCTAATTCCCATTGAATTTGTAGGATATGTAGAAGGAATTCCAGAATTCTATGGCTATAACTTTGTTGAGCTGGAGGTGCTGCAAGACTATATTGATGTAGAGTCTGACCAATGTACTGCATACCTCATTCGACTCCATGACGAGGGAGACATAGGGGTGGTTATGGCAAAGCTTGAAAGCTACATTGAAGAACGGGGCCTTGATTACAAGGTGGTAGATTATCAATACATAGGAAATAAAACCCATATGCCCATTGCCATCGGCGTATCCCTGGTATTTAGGGTGCTGGTGTTTCTGTTTTTGATTATTTCAGTGTTTTTCGTATCCTATATTGTGACCATCTCTTTAATTAGAAGACGTAAGGAGATGGGAACAGTCATGACCTTGGGCATGGTACGCCTGGAAAATATTCTGGTGATTATAGGAGAAAATTTTGTAGTCATGACCATAGCCTGGCTGGCTGCTTCCATTCCCATGGCCCTTTTATTGCTATACCTATCCCAAAATGGCCTAGGGGGCATCGTATTTTTTCCAAAGGGAAAGCTGCATTTTATTTTTAAATACGATTATTTTATTCAGGCCTATTTACTAATCATGATACCGGGGCTTCTTGCCTCCATGATTCCCGCTATCAAGCTGAGGAATGTAACCATTGTGGAGCTATTAAAGGGAGAGATTAGTAGAAGAAAACTAAGTCATGGGAAGCAGTTGAAGATAAATCCATTTAAAGCAATAGATAGCAGACTGTTTTTAATGATAAAGCTGGGAATAAGGAATATTTTTGCCAATAAAAGAAGGAATACCATCATCTTTGCAATCTTCACTGCTGTCAGTACCATTTTATATTTATTTCTGGCCTTTGGCGATGGTGGGGTATCTAATTTTCGTAACGGATTCCAGGCCCTGGATAATCCTCGGTCACAAATTGTAGCTGCTAAAAGGGGCTACGCAGATCTATATAAGACCAATTCCAATTCAGAGGATTTGAAAGAAATGACGATTACAGAATATGAACCCCTTCGGGAAGAACTGCTAAAGCTGGATTATGTAGAGGATGTTTTTGTCAAAACCATCCCCGTTACCCTAGACCTGTACATCCGTGAGGAACGATTTAAAAACCTTAGCTTCCGTGGGGTTGATGAAAGCATGTTTTCATATTTAACCTCTAAAATTGATATTGTTGAGGGAAGAATGATCACTCCGGAGGATGAAAACGTGCTATTACTAAACATTGTCAATAAGCCAGAGCTTGAGATAGCGGTCAATAAGGAGGCCACTGTTTTAGGCAGTGACCATTTTAACCATGTGGTTTCTGAGGACTTCCAGGTAATAGGTTATTATCGGCCCAAAATTGATAATCCCTTTTTCACCACTCTGGTGTTCACAGATTTAGTGGGCTATAACGGGGTGTCTGGTTATACCTCCCAGGAGGCTAACTTCCTTAACATCGATTTAAAAAAGGGTCAGTCCCTTGAAAAAAGGATAGAAAACCTTAATCAATGGGCCGATTCCAAGGGATTAGACGTTGAGTTCAATGATTTCAATGACATTTATGTTCGGGACGATCAGTTATACGGTACCGGCAGAACCATGATTTCAGCCCTGACCTATCTTGTGATTTTCTTTGTGATGATCGGGATCATCAATATGATCTTAATTAACCTTTTTGATCGTCGAAAGGAAATCGGGACCTATTATTGTATCGGAGCCGAGAAATCCTTGTTAATAGGGGTTTACACAGCAGAAATCCTAATTATTAATTTGGTGGCTACGATAACTGGAGTTGCTATAGGCCTTGGATTACAAAAACTAATTAATGGCCTAAAAATTTCCTCCACTAATCCGGGGGTACAATTGGCCTTTGGGGGAAGCACCTTCTATTTGCAGTTTAATCTATCAACAGCCCTGACCCTTTTACTCAGTGTCCTATTGATTACGCTGCTGATTTCGCTGACATCCTTGCGATCCTCCCTGAAGGTTTCACCCATTGCAGCTTTGCAGGAAATTGATGAGTAGGTTGATTTTGCCTAGGAGGTGTGAGCTATGAAAATAAACTACAGAATCGTTGTCTGCCTGATCTGCCTATTATTATTCAGTGCCCTCGGCCTTTATTTGCCTAGGGGCCCTTTAACCGCAGCTGCCGATGGGATCAATCAGCAGAAGCCCAAAGAAGGGCCCAATGAAGAGGAAAATCAGCAAAGGGTTAAGGAAATCCTGGTGGAGATGGATAAAAGAATGAATCCCAATGCCCTGCTTTCAGTTGAGATGGAAGTAATTGACCAGGATCAAAGAACAAAGTATTTGATTGATATGAAGGCTAAAGACAACAACCAATACCTTTTACTACGATATTTATCGCCCCCCAGCTGGGAGAATACAGATATATTAATGCTCAAGGAGGACATATGGATCTACGACCGCAACTCAGATCGATTTATGCAGGTTCCCTCCAGCATGGCCTTTGGAGGTACCGATATTGCCCATGGAGATATGATGAGACTAAATATTTCAAATCATTATGAGGGTGAAATCATTCAAGAGGATCACGAGGCATGGATAATTGCGCTGACATCCATCAGCAGAAATGTTCCCTATCATGGAATCGAATTGAAAATTAATAAGGAAGGATACTATCCTATCTATGCAAAGCTGTTTTCTAAGACCCAAAAGCATATTAAAACCGTGGAATACGATAAGGTAATGGAGGCTAATGGCAACATAAAACCAATGAGATACACCTTTTTTTCACCCTATGAACCCGGAAAATACAGTGTTGTGACAATTTTAAATGAAAAGCTGATGGAATACCCCGATGAGATATTTAACATATGGGCCGTAAGGGCAGCCCTGGATGAAAAATATTAGCATTGCAGATTTGATGCAAAGGAAGGATGGCCTATGAGTATTATAAAAACCAATCATTTGTGCAAAAAGTATCAGATGGGAAAAAACATTATCAATGCCTTAAATGACGTTAATCTTGAGATTGAAAAGGGGGAATATATCTGTGTGGCTGGACCTTCAGGGTCAGGTAAATCAACATTCTTAAATCTGTTAGGCCTGATTGATACCCCTACCTCGGGAGAAATTATTTTCGGGGGACAAAATGTATTTCTAATGAAAAATAAAGAAATCCATCGCTTTCGTAAGGAGAAAATCGCTTTTATCTTTCAAAATTTTAATCTGATTCCAATTTTGTCTGCCTATGAGAATATTGATTTTCCTATGTTAATCAATCGAGTTCCCAAGGAGGAAAGGAAGCGTCGTATTGATCAGCTGACGGAAGCTGTGGGAATAAGGGAATTTTTAGATCATCGCCCCGACGAGCTTTCTGGAGGACAACAGCAGCGGGTTGCCATCGCCAGAGCCCTGGTTACAAGGCCAGAGGTGGTGTTGGCTGATGAGCCAACTGCCAATTTAGATACAGCTAACACCAATAATATTCTGGGGCTTTTAAAGGAGCTGCAGAAGCATGAGAAGACCACCTTTATTATTGCTACCCATGACCCTGATATTATGAAGCAGGCAGATCGGTTAATCAAAATACGGGATGGGAAGGTAGCTGCTGAAAGCAAAGGAATATTTGAGAGACCCTGAAGAAATAGAAATCGAAGAGGGGGAAATAGATTGGATTATCGGTTAATCACAAAGGAATGGGAAAAGGAACAATTTATTATAGCCTGGGAGGCCGCCTTTAATCAAAGGCTTCATCGGGATATGGCCGCTTGGCTCTTTCATCATAATGAAAATTCAATGTATGGTGTATTTGATGGGGACAAGGTGGTGGCAGGCTACTGCCTGTTGAACCAATGGATGGTCCTCAATGGCAGGGTAGTGAAGGGTGCCCTGTGTAATAACGTATTTGTCCATCCGGAATATCAGGGACTAAAGCTCTTTACCACCCTGGGCAGCTTTTCCTTAGGCCAGGCAGCTTCCCAGGGGATAGAGATGGCCATTGGCATACCTAATAAAAATGCAGTACCGGGTCACAAACGGGTAGGATGGACCTTTCTAGATGAGATCCACTTCCTGGAAAAGAAGCGAGAGAAGGGTCAGGAGACTGGAATCCCTGTAGAAATACAGCCTTTAAACAAAATTAATTACCCTCAATACAAAGTAAAGCTAGAGCAATTGTCTTATCGCCTTGCACAACAGCGTACATTTTCGGTAATCAAGGATAGGGTGTTTTTTCAGTGGCGCTACCTGGAAAAGCCCCTGGTACATTACAAAATATTGATGTATTTACAAGATGATGAGCCCCTGGGCTATGGGGTTTATAAATATTATGAGCCTACTAACAGGCTCCATATCGTCGATATGGAAGCAGCTAATGAAGCGGTTTTTAAGGGGTTGATTCAATGCTGCGATGGATTTGAAGAGTCCTTTGAACGTGTAAATGTATGGGATTCAAGTATCTACCGAAGGAGCTTTCTTGATGCTGGCTTTGTAAAAAGCACCGAAACGAATCATCTGATTGCCATTCAGCCCTATAGTCGACAAATGGTAACCCTAGGAGAGGAAATTAATATTGTGTTAGGTGATAACGAGGTTTTCTAAAGGAGAAAAGAGCCTAAGAAAGGAAAGGAAAGTCATGGATATATTAATAATTGCAACCCATCTTGATGATGAAGTAATTGGCTGTGGTGGTGCTATAGCAAAGCACATCCAGGGGGGTGACAATGTCTATATCTGTTTCCTCTGTGGTGGTACCTCGGTCCGCTATCCTCAAAAGGAGCTGGTGGAAACCCGCAGAAGTCATGCCAGAAGGGCGGCAGAGCTGTTGGGTGTAAAGGAGATATTTTTTTATGATTTTCCCATCATCATGTTAGACACCATTCCACAGCTGGAAATTGTAACTGCCCTGGAGCAGGTAATCTTTAAGATCAAACCACAAATAATTTATACCCACTCCAACGACGATATTAATGCAGATCACAGGGTGGTTCATGAGGCTTCAATGGTATGGTGCCGACCTTCCAAGGCCCCTTTTTTAAAAAAGGTTTTGTTTTACGAGGTTTTTGGGTCCAGCCGTAACTTTACTCCTAATTATTTCATTTGTATAGATGAATACATTGATGTAAAGCTACAGGCCCTTTCTTTCTATACGACTGAAAATCAAGTACAAACCAGAACCCTTGGGACAATTGAGAAGGCCGCCTTGTATAGGGGAGCTGAAATCAATGTTAACTATGCCGAGGCCTTTATGCTTTATCGTTGGATTGAGTAGTGGTAGAAAAGGGTGTGACGAAAAAATGAGAATCTTAATAACAGGAGCCAATGGTTTTATTGGCAGAAGTATCATTGAAGAATTGGGCCGGGAACATGAGATATTTGCCCTTGGCCTGGATCAGGCGTTTAAGGGGAATACCAACCATATTAAAGACTATTTTCCCCGCAATATTACACAGCCCTTTACCCTTGACCTACAGGTGGATACCATAATTCATCTGGCTGCCCTGAACCAGACTAATATCAACAGTGATTTACCCTATGACAAATTTAAGGAAATCAATGGGGTGGGAACGAAAAATGTCGCCAAGGGATTACGCTTTAACCGGTTTATATTTTTTTCAACGGCTAATCTTTATGCTAAAGAGGGTAGGCCAATTACCGAGGCCTCTCCCCTGGCACCGGGTTCCTATTACGAACAGTCCAAGTATGAGGCTGAGCTTATCTGTCAAAGGGAGGTTGAAGAAGAAAAGCTGGTAATCCTTCGTCCTGTCAATATAGCGGGAATTAAGCAGGAAAACAAAGCCATTGTTCCCTACTTTTTTTCCAGGGCAATCAAGGGAGAGTCTATCGAGGTTTTTGTTCCTAAGAATCGAAGAATACAGCTTTTATCGGTGAAGGATTTAATAAGGGCCTTGGAGGGATTGTTACTGGGGAATAGGATGGTTAAAGGAATCCTGAATTTGTCTAGTCATGACAGCATGGAGGTAAAGCAGGTAGCAGAAAAAATCATTAGTCTTTGTGGTTCATCTTCTGTCTTAAGCTGCAGTAATCCTCAAGAGGAAGCATTTTCTGAAGTTAGATCTGACAGGGTAAGGGAATTATTAGGATGGAAGGCCCAGGATTCCATTGATAAGATTATTATGGATTATGGCAAGGCTTTCCTAAGGACCCATAGCTAGAGAATGAATTTTTCAAGATAGGATATAGTTTCAGAAGGGGTAAAATAGATCATAGTAATATTTGAGTCTGCTGTAATCAGGTAGACTCTTGTTTTTTTGAATTCATTGCTTTATTTGGTCTAATCGAAATATGTTTGGGATTGACAAAAAATCCATGGGAGGATAATATATAGATATACAATACATAGATATAGGAGGTATTGGATGAAAATTAATAAGGAATTAATTAAGGGAAGCACGACGATGTTAATTTTGAATCTCCTTAATTCCGATGATATGTATGGCTATCAAATGATTAAGGAGCTTGAGTCCAGATCAGAACAAATTTTTACCCTGAAGGAAGGTACTCTTTATCCGATTCTGCATACCCTAGAAAGTCAAGGAATGATTGAGGCCTATTGGGAGGATACCAATTCAGCCCGTAAAAGAAAATATTATCGTATTACCCAGGGAGGGAAAAAGCTGCTGGCAGAAAAGGAAGCAGAATGGCAGCTTTATACTAAAGGGGTTAATCGGGTGATTGGAGGTGCTTGCCTTGAATAAGGAAGTTACCGAGTTTTTAGAGACCGTATGTCAGCAGGTTAAATCAAAGGAAGTTCATCAAGCCCTTTCAGAGGAGCTTAGAAGCCATATACTCGACCAGATGGAAACATATATGGAGACAGGGATGCCAGAGGAGGAAGCAGTCCTAAGGGCTGTGAAGCAAATGGGGGACCCAGTGGAAATTGGGAGAAATCTACATAAAACACATCGACCCAAAACTGAGTGGTCAATTATTTTATTAATTGGTGCCTTGGTCTTAATAGGCGGTGGAACCCTGTTTTCCATAGCCAGAAATGAACTTCTTATCGGCTTTTTTGCCAAACGATATTTTTTGTACACCCTCATCGGGATTGGAACCTGTATTGCTTGCTATTATTTTGATTATACCAGACTTGAAAACTATGCCCTTACCATCTATGGCGGTACCCTGCTGTTTTTATTGATCGCATCCCAATCCCCCTATAGCATCCAGGGGGTTATTATGATTAGGGTAGGAAGCTTTAATCTTTCCCCGGTATCTATCGTACTACCATTCTTCTTAATTTCCTTTGCAGGGCTCTTGGGAAGATATGGCACAGGAAACATAATGGGAATGCTAAAGCTATTGGGACTGGCAGTGGCTGCCATGGCCCTGTGCATGATTTATCCCTCTTTTCCCAGTGCTATGCTGCTAGGAAGCGGCTTTCTGGTGATGCTGACCATTGCTATTATGGATACCTCCTTTACGGGGAATCGTAGGGTATATTTATTTTCCATCTATGGCGGCAGCCTTGCAGGCGTGGTCTTAATACTGATCACCAGTTCCAAGTATCTTCGTGCAAGATTGTTTTCCTTTCTAAATTATCAAGCTGATCCCCTGGGGATGGGGTACCAGCATAGCGTAGCCAATAGGATTTTATCCCAGGCCAAGCTCTTTGGAAGGGGAGAAGGCTTATATACAATTCACAAAGGCCGAGCCCAATTTACCCTGCCCGGTGTCAATACCGAATTTATCTTTACCTACTTAATTGGTACCTTCGGATGGCTTGCTGGAATTTTAGTAGTAATCCTTATTGCCCTGGCAATTGTAAGAATGCTGATGGCTACCAGAAGCATCCATCACCGCTGTGGGAAATATATGGCCAGTGCCATTATTACAGTATTTACCCTGCAGGCCCTGGGGAATATCCTAATGAATTTTGCCCTTTTCCCCATTACCTCCTTCTCTTTGCCCTTTATTTCCTATGGGGGTGCTAATTTTACAGTAAACATGGCGTTGGTAGGGCTTCTGTTGGGAATATACCGAAGAAAGGACTTAATTTCAGCAGAGGTTAGGGAAGGCTAAAAACAAAAAAGCTTCAGCGAGAAATTATACGGGGACGATTTAATCGTCTCCTAATTGTTTTTTTGTTTGAAAGATTCATCTCAATAAAGCGATAAAGTTTCAAAAAATTTATAAAAATAATACTTTTTACACATATGGTTTTTTATTTTTGATAAAATGGATATAGGATTTTATTTTTAGGAGCAGATATAAAGAATAAGAATAAAAAGGGAGGACAAATTAATGCGGAAATTGAAGTTGGATGAGTTTATCAAATATAAGTTCTTATCGGGGATTAAGCTGTCTCCTAATTCCAGGTACGCTGGCTTTGCTGTTCATGAGTCAAACCTTGAAGAAAACAAGTATCATTCTAATCTTTGGCTATATGATATGGAAACTAGTAATGCCCTTAGGTTGACAACCTTTAACAAGGAGGCTGATTTCATATGGCATTCTGATGGCAACCACATGATTTTCTCTACCCTAAGGGATCCCCAGGATCAAAAAAGGGCTGAGGAGGGAGAAAGCCTTACCCAGTTCTATCGAATCAATATACAGGGGGGAGAAGCTCAAAAATACTTTAGTATCCCCCTTAAAGTGACTGAAATAGTAGAGGGACAAGAAGGCTCCTTTATCTTTACAGCCATCGACGGGCCTATGGAAAAGGATTTAAGTCAGCTCACCCAGGAAGAACGATCCCAGGAACTGAAAAAACGTAAGGAAGAGCAGGATTACGAGGTAGTTGAAGAAATTCCCTTTTGGGGCAATGGACAGGGCTTTACCAACAAAAAGAGAAACAGACTTTATACATACGATTTAACCAATAATCAATACCGAGTCCTATCAAAGGAAGGACATAATGTAACTTCCTTTAGTCTGAACGAAGGAAAAAATCAGGTCGCCTATATTAGCGAATCCTTTGAGGGGGTAGCTTCCCTAACCAGCGAAATTTGCCTCTATGATTTGACAACAGCGGAAGCTAAGACCCTATTGAAGGAAGGGCAATTCTCCTGTGATTATTGTAGCTTTATCAATGACGATCAACTGGTCTTCATTGGTACAGAGATGAAACACTATGGCATTAATGAAAATAGGCTATTTTATAGATTAGACCTTAACAACGGGGAGATCAATTGCCTTACCCCATCCTTGGATATGAGCTTGCATGGTTCTGTAGGGACAGACATTCGATTTGGGTCCTCAAAGCCCTATCAGGTTGATGGGGAGTATCTATACTTTATTACCACTGAATTAAACAGTGCCCAATTAAATCGCCTTCATTTAAAAGAAGGCACCCTAGAAAGATTGACCAGTAGTAGCGGTTCAATTGATGGTTATACTGTGAAGGATGACGAGATACTATTGATTGCCCTAAGGGGATTGAAGCCCCAGGAGCTCTATCAACTACAGGGAGAAAGGGAAGTACAATTAACCCATTTCAATCAATGGGTAGTTGACGAAATTCAATTGGTTGAACCCCAGGCCCTAAGCTTTGAAACGGCCCCAGGTATTACCATTGATGGATGGGTAATGAAGCCTGTGGATTTCGATGAATCAAAGAAATATCCCGCAATATTGGATATTCACGGTGGCCCCAAAACCGTTTATGGAGAAGTCTATTATCACGAAATGCAATATTGGGCCAATGAGGGCTACTTTGTCTTTTTCTGTAACCCCCGGGGAAGCGACGGCAAGGGTAACGACTTTGCTGATATTCGAGGAAAATATGGAACCATCGATTACGAGGACATCATGAAATTTACCGATGAGGTCCTAAGACAATACCCTAATATTGATCAAGATCGGGTAGGGGTAACCGGCGGCTCCTATGGGGGCTTTATGACCAACTGGATTATTGGCCATACTGACAGATTCAAGGCAGCGGCATCCCAAAGAAGTATATCCAATTGGATTTCTAAGTTTGGCACCACAGACATCGGATTTTTCTTTGTGGATGATCAGCAGGGCGGTACCCCTTGGAATAATCATGATAAGCTATGGTGGCATTCTCCACTGAAATATGCCGATCAGGTGAAGACCCCGACCCTGTTTATCCATTCCGATGAGGACTATCGTTGCTGGATGACAGAGGTCTATCAAATGTTTACAGCATTAAAATATCATGGCATAGATTCAAGGCTGTGTATCTTTAGGGGAGAAAACCATGAGCTAAGCCGTAGCGGTAAGCCTAAGCACAGGACTCGAAGGCTTGAGGAGATTACTAGCTGGTTTAACCGATATTTAAAGGAATAAAAGGGAAGGGGCAGCAAAACCTGTAATGGGTGCTGCCCCTTTATAAAGGGTTGTTACTGTTCCAGTTGAAACTGAAAGGACGATCGCTTCCATTGTCCCTGTTGATCTAAAGATGCCTCGTGAAATTCAACTGTTCCTGACTTATCGATTAAAATAACGGTTTTAAACCTTGTTCCGTAATCAGGACTGTCAATATGGATACTGGAAAGCAGTCGTTCCATTTCTAGGGAAGCCCCGGTATGGGGAAGTTGATCATCGGGAGCCTCCTCGGTACTATCTAAGATGGCAAAGAGCTGGTCCACCTTAAAGGGGGCCTTAAGTAAGGCTTGAAGCTGGTCTTTAGCCTTGGTTACCTTATGCCAGGGTGTGTCTAGCAGGGCGTTGCTCAGACCGTAGAGACCCGGTTTAAGGGGCGTAATCTTATCCTCTATATTAGAGTAAAACCATAGCTCCCTTCGGTTGCCAAGGATTAAATTAAAGGGATCATACTCCTTCCTTTTGCGCTGAACCTCCTGAAGGTAAGGCAAAGGCCCCACCGATTGAATTAAAAAATCACGGGTTAAAAACCCCCTTGAAAGGATTGAATGGGAGGGTATCGAAAAATCTCGGTAGTTGGTTATGAAGGCCAGACTGCCTTCTTTTGTAATGCCTGTCCAGGTACCCCCCTTTTCTAAATCTATTCCTGCCAATACAGTAGGATGAGATTCCCAGTAATGGGCCCTTAGGGTGGGCCTATTTTTAAACTCATCTCGATTTCCCAGAAAGATTAGGTCGTATTGAGGATGAATTTGATAGGCCAATAGTAATGTACACATATTCTCACCTCATTCAGTAAAGTAAATGGCTTGATAAATCAATAAAAAGCCTTGAAGTTTATTATTAAAATGGTAACATAGATTATATCACAATAGAAAGTATTTTCTTTATTCTTCTGGCTTTAAAACGAGAGCCATTAGAAAAAAATACAGAATACATTACACATAAGGGTAAGGAGGATTTTTATGGAGAAAAAGGCAGCTTCAAATCTGCTTGAGGGAAGTATCTCAAGTAATCTATTTTCCATTGCATTACCCACCATGCTGGGCTTTGCCTTTCAGATGCTCTATGACCTGGTTGACATGGTATGGATTGGCAGAATATCCGCCGATGCAGTGGCAGGAGTTACAATCTTTTCAACAATGTTTTGGATTGTCAATGTTTTAAATGAAGTGATAGGAACCAGCTCTATTTCCCTGATCTCCCAAAGCTACGGAAAGGGTGATGAGGACAGAACCAGCCTTTGTATTGAACAAACCCTTACCTTTAAGGCTCTGATGGCTGTCTTGGCCGGAGTGATTTTTTCCATTATTTTCAAACCTCTGTTGGGCTTTTTTACCCAGGAAGCAATGGTCTTTAATGCGGCTTTAGAATATGGCTACATACGAATCTTCTTTCTACCCGTCATGTTCTCCTCCTATACGGTCAACACCGCCTTTCGCTGTGTAGGGGATGCTAAAAGACCAATGATTATCATGATTATTGCTGCCATTTTAAATATTGTCCTTGATCCCATTTTGATGTTTGATGTCATCCCAGGCACAAGAATTCCCGGCTTTGGACTGGGGGTATTTGGTGCTGCCCTGGCCACGGTGATCTCGGTTTCCGTCACCTTCCTGGTGGGCTTTGGCTTTATACTATCTAATAAAACCAAGGTAAGGATCAATCTAAAAAGACTGTTTAAGCTGAATTTAGAAATTGATAAGAAGCTAATTACCATCGGCTTACCCTCAGGAGCAGAGGCCCTGTCAAGGAATCTGGTGGGAATATTCACGCTGAAATTTGTTACCTTTTATGGCACCGATGCGGTGGCTGCCATGGGAATCGGCAACCGTCTCTTTAATTTTGCCTTTATGCCCCTCATCGGACTTTCTATGGGAAGCAGCTCCATTGTTGGACAATGCCTTGGCAGCGAAAATCTTCAACGGGCCAGAAGTACAGCAAAATATGCTTCAGCCTATGGGGCCCTCCTCATGTTTGTAGTATCAATAATCACTTTTCTCTTTCCTGCCCAAATTATGCGTATTTTTATCACCGAGGCGTCAGTAATTGAAGTGGGTATTCCCATGATGCGAATTATTATACCAAGTCTTATGATGTCCAGTATTATGATGGGCCTAGGAAGTGTTTTTTCAGGCTCAGGGTATAATGTTCCCTATTTAATTTCCAGCGTTGCAGGAAGGTGGGGTGCCCAGATTTCCCTGTTATTTCTTGTGGTCAACATTTTAAAGTATCCTGTGGAATGGGTTTGGGTAAGCTTTGTGGTATCTAACTTTGTTGAAATGATGGTCATACTAATCGCCTATAGAATAGGGAAATGGGAGACTATGCGTGTATAATAGAACAAGCTATATTGCACTTTTTTAGGTATTTTTTTATTGTTTATAGTAGGATATAATAATAAGATCAACTTATATGCAGCTTAGGAGTGATTGATATGCAGAAATTAAACTGGAAGGATAAGGTTTTTTATCGGACAATGCTGGCTATCGCCCTACCCATTGCCCTTCAAAACCTGATCACCTCTTCATTAAATATGATTGACACGGTAATGATCGGCAGGCTGGGCGAAACGGAAATTGCAGCCGTAGGTCTGGCAAATCAGTATTTTTTTATTTTTGTATTGCTGCTCTTTGGAATTAATAGCGGAGCGGCTATTTTTACTTCGCAATTCTGGGGAAAAAAAGATGTGACCAACATTAAAAGGATTATTGGAATCACCCTGTTAATGGGGGGAGGACTGAGTCTACTCTTTAGCCTGGGAGCCTTTTTGATACCCCAGTTGATACTTAGAGTCTTTACTGATGATGTGCAGGTGATTAAGCTAGGAAGCCAATATTTAAGAATTATTAGTTTTAGTTATTTGATAACGGCTATTAGCTTTGCCTACTCCTTTTCAGCAAGAAGTATTGGGCAAGCTAAGCTGCCTATGTTTGTCAGTGTAGTCTCTCTTTTTAGTAATGGCCTATTAAACTATGTATTGATTTTTGGAAAGCTTGGGCTGCCAATGATGGGAGTTAAGGGAGCTGCCCTGGCCACGTTGATTTCAAGATTCATTGAAACCACCCTGTTGTTGGGAATCATCTATGGACAGAAGATGGCCATTGGGGGAACCTTCAAAGAGATGCTGGATATATCAGGCACCCTCTTTAAGCGGTATATTCGTACAGGGTTACCGGTAATTTTAAATGAGGGCTTTTGGTCCCTGGGAATGACCATGTACTCCATTGCCTATGCCCGAATTAGCACCGAGGCCATAGCAGCAGTACAGATTGCCAACACGGTTCAGGGGATTTTTATGGTAGTTTCTATGGGATTAGGAAATGCCTGTGCTGTAATGATTGGAAATATCCTAGGGGCTAAGGAGGAAGATAAAGCTATAGATTACGCCTTCAGATTTTCAATTGTAGGTCCCTTGATTGGGCTTGGACTGGGCGTAATGCTGTATTTTTCTGCTCCCTTCATATTAAGCTTTTATAACATTTCAGAGCTGGTCTATGGAAATGCCAAAAATATTCTACAGGTGATGGCTTTCTTTATCAGTGCCAAAATCTTTAATACCATATTGGTTATCGGGATATTAAGAAGTGGTGGTGATACCACCTACTCTTTATTTTTAGAGATGTCCAGTGTTTGGTTGTTTGGGGTTCCAATGGCCTTTTTAGGAGCCCATTTCTTGAAGCTGCCAATCTATTGGGTAGTGGCCATGGTGTCCTGTGAAGAGGTGGTAAAGGCCCTATTCGGTATTCCCAGAGTATTGTCTAAGAAATGGGTACGGAATGTAGTAGAATTTATATAGGTAGTAAAAAGCCTGGGGCTGTTGTATAACAGTATATTAGTTTTATTGATTTCTCAATTGACAATGGCCCTAGGCTATGTTAAAATAATAGCTGGAAGATAGACAAACAGTTAAAAGGGAGTAGCTGCAGCATGCTGCGGGTAGCGTCAACATACTGACCTATGGGTCTGGTGCTATCCACTTTAGCGGAACTAAAGGAGCGAGACTTTTACGTTGAGTAAGCCAGAATTGGTTTACTGAACCTAAAGGTTTCGCTTTTGTTATTTTAAAAAAGGTGAGAGGGAGCGTTCAGGTATGGTATTAGAATTAGTAAAAGGATTTTTCTTTATTTTTATGGCAGAAATGGGGGACAAAACCCAGCTATTGGCCATGGCCTTTGCAACCAAATATCCCCTAAAAAAGGTGTTAGCAGGAGTGCTGATGGGCTCATTGTTAAATCATGGGCTAGCAGTACTTTTAGGCACTTACTTAACGCAATTCATTCCCCTGGAAATAATTCAGTTGGTTGCAGCCATGGCCTTTGTGATCTTTGGACTATGGACCCTAAAGATTGACGGAGAAGAGGAAGAAAACCCTTCTATTAAAGGTCTTGGACCGGTATTGACGGTGGCCATGGCCTTCTTTATAGGGGAATTGGGGGACAAAACTCAATTAACCGCCATTACCCTTTCCACCCGGGGGAACTATCCTCTTTTCATATTGATGGGCACTGTATTGGGTATGGTTTTCACCAGTGCCATCGGCATTTTCATTGGCAGTAAATTAGGAAAGGCAATTCCCGAGGTGGCCATAAAGATTGGTGCTGCCCTTATATTTATTTTCTTCGGTGTATTGGGATTAAAGAATACAATTCCATCTCAATACATAAACTGGTATTCCGTGCTAGTATTTTTCTTGTTCTTGGCCATGGCTATGCTTATTTTAATTAATCGAGCTTTAGCTATTACCAAAGAACAGAGTACACCCTACAGGCGGGTGGCATCTCAGCTGTATATCAATACCCAGCGAATTACCAGATCTTTAGATAATATCTGTTTCACAAAAAATGATAGTGTGTCTTGCATCAGGGCCAAGGAGACCATTGCGTTCCTAAAAAAACAATTATATGAGGCTCAAGAAAAAGAATCCTTCCTAGTAAAAAAAGAATGGGAAATTCCCCTTGAAAAAATAAATCAACAGGAGATTAAAGGATTAAAGGAAAGTCTAATGGAAACCCTTGAATCCTGTTTGGAGTGTAATAGTCATCACGGCTGTTGTATAGGGAATCAGACCAGGAAGGTGCTGGAAAATATGTTGTTTGGTGAAACAATCCCCTATAGGGGAAATAGAGATGAATATTATCGTCAAATTTTAAGAAGAGATCCACAGTTTTTTCAAGAATTAAAGATTGATACTATAAAATAAAAATACTACCCTTGTATAATCCTGCAAGAATCGGTATGATAATATAAGTATAAAACTTTCTTAGGAATAATCTAGTTTGAAGGAGAGGAACACTTCATGGAAAAGAGAAAAGAGGATACCCGAGTTGTGATTGGTATGTCGGGGGGAGTGGATTCTTCCGTAGCAGCGCTATTGCTAAAGCAGCAGGGATACGATGTCATCGGAATATTTATGAAAAATTGGGACGAAGCCGACGAGTTTGGTTACTGTACGGCATCTGAGGACTACGAGGATGTCATCAAGGTCTGTAACCAGATTGGGATACCCTACTATACAGTAAATTTTGAAAAACAATATTGGGACAAAGTGTTTACCTATTTCCTAGAGGAATACAAACGGGGAAGGACCCCAAATCCTGATGTGATGTGTAATAAGGAGATTAAATTTAAGGCCTTCTTAGACCATGCTATGACCCTGGGGGCAGATTATCTGGCAACAGGCCATTACGCCCAGGTAGATTGTGAGGGAGGAGCCTATCGTCTTCTGAGGGGGGCTGATTCCAATAAGGATCAAACCTACTTCTTGAATGCCCTAAATCAATTTCAGCTTTCTAAAGCCATGTTTCCCATTGGTCACTTACCCAAGCCTAAGGTTAGGGAAATTGCCCAGGAGTATAATCTGGCAACAGCCAAGAAAAAGGACAGTACAGGAATTTGCTTTATAGGTGAACGGAACTTTAAAGAATTCTTGAGCCATTATTTACCTGCCCAGCCCGGTGAAATTCAAACCCTTGATGGAGAAGTAAAGGGAAGACATGACGGATTGATGTACTACACCCTTGGTCAGCGAAAGGGCCTTGGGGTAGGGGGCTCTGGAACGGGAGAGCCCTGGTTCGTTGCGGGTAAGGACTTACAAAAGAATGTGTTATACATTGTACAGGGTGAGAAGCATCCAGCCCTATTTTCTGAGGGGCTTCTTGCCACTGATGTAAACTGGATTAAGGGTCAGAGTCCAACTTCACCATTAAAGTGTGCTGCTAAATTTCGCTATCGTCAGCAGGATAATGGGGTCACTGTCTTGATGACCTCCGATACCACGTGTAAAGTGGTCTTTGATGAGCCCCAAAGTGCCATCACCCCAGGGCAAGCTGTGGTTTTCTATGACGGAGACGTCTGTCTAGGGGGCGGTATTATTGATAGGGTTCTCAAGAAAAAATAGTCAATTTCCTATACTATTTTGACTATCTCCAGAGTGTTAGGAAAGGAAATCAAGAAAATTTGCATAAATTAACATTTTATGTTATAATAGTTTAATATCATGATCCAATGAGCGATTACCAATGTGAAGTATTTATGGTTAATAAGGCGAAGGGGTGAGCTGCGGTATGCTTTTTGCAGATGGCAGTAAGCTTTTTCAAGGGCCAAAACCCATAAAGAAAAACAGTTAATGAGATGGGATTCCCACGGGTCCCCCTGGGGCCAGTGGTAGGCTATCATTTTTTGGTGGCTTAAGATGAGTCTTCTAGGCGAAATCTGGGTACTCTTCCTCACGATGAGGCAGAGTACCCTTTTTTCAGCTTATAATGTAAAAAAATGTAAAATGTAGTTGTGTTAAGGGGAGGGATCTATTTGAAAAAAAGAGTAGAGGAGGAATAGAGAATGGAAATATTAAAAATGATTAATCAAAATGAGCAAGAGGATATTCTAGTAGATAAGCCCAATAGAAGGGTGATTTTCTACCAATACGAAGAAGATAATTTAGTAAATCAGCTGGAGTCCATAGAAAGCCTAGAGAAGCTCCACAATATTGAAAAGGTCAGTGTCTATGGAACAGAAGGGGAAATCAATCTACTGGAAGAGATGGATTTGACCCTGGAAGGAAAAATCGATGGCTTTTTCAATGGTGAGGATGCCTATATATATTCTCAATTTATTAATCCCAAAAGAAGTATCAGTCCCTTTAGAGAAAAACAGGAGCAAATTATTCAGTCAGCCCAAAATAAATATGAGGGGGAAGTGGAATTTAATCTGCCCTATCAATTTCAGCTCAGAAATGCTGAAAAGCAAGATGTAATGGAAATGGCCCAGGTTTATGGTCAGGTCTTTCAAACCTATCCAACCCCTATGAATGAACCAGGCTACATTAAAAAGGTAATGGAGCAGGAAACACTATTCTCCCTTGTGACCCATGACGATCAAATTGTAAGCATTGCTTCTGCTGACATTAATTCTAAGTATAATAATGCAGAGATTACTGATTGTGCTACCTTGCCAGAATATCGGGGAAAAGGCCTATTAAGCTATATTATTAACCACCTGGAAAGACGGCTTGAAAAGAAGCATGTGCCTAATCTGTTTTCTTTGACTCGAGCAAAATCTGCAGGAATGAACCATGTTATCGCAAAGCATGAGTATGAGTATCGAGGAACATTGGTTCAAAACTGCAACATTTCAGGGAGCTTTGAAGACATGAATATATGGGTTAAAAACCTATAGAAAAATAGAAGAATAATTTAATAGATCCTTCCTTTAAACCCCTCTGCTTTGATATAGAGCAGAGGGGTTTAGTATTTTTTTATTGATAATGGACATTTTATGTAGTAGGACAAAAAAGTGGTAAATATAAGGAAGCTGTAGTATGATAAATAGTAGGACTTGTATCAAACCTATGTCATTATTAATAAGAGAGGAAGATGTTAATGAGTACACAAAATCCCATTGTCACCATAACCATGGAAAGTGGAAATCAAATTAAGGCAGAACTATACCCTGAGGTTGCCCCTAATACTGTGAACAATTTTATTTCTTTAGTAAAAAAGGGCTTTTATAATGGGGTTATTTTCCATAGAGTAATTCCTGGCTTCATGATCCAGGGGGGAGACCCCCAGGGAATTGGTGTAGGAGGACCTGGTTACAGCATTAAGGGAGAGTTTTCTAGTAACGGCTTTAAAAATGATTTGAAGCATACAAAGGGTGTGCTTTCCATGGCCAGGTCTCAGCATCCTGACTCAGCAGGCTCTCAGTTTTTTATTATGGTTGCCGATTCTCCCCATCTTGATGGACAATATGCGGCCTTTGGTGAGGTAATAGAGGGAATCGAAGAGGCCGATAGAATAGTCTCAGTAGAACGGGACTTTAGAGATAAACCAGAGGAAGACCAAAGAATGAAGGAAGTAACAGTAGAAACCTTTAGTGTAGAATATCCAGAGCCCGAAAAGCAATAAAATACGAATCATAAGCCCCAATTCAGGTAGGGAGACAATGAACCTCTTCTAGCGATGGGGCTTTTTTTATCAATCCATGGGAAGAAGTAGATTAATTAATTTAAAACATCTAAAATTTGTTGTATGATAGAAGTAAATAATTTAAATGAAGGAGAGATTTTGATGAAAAAGGTACTGGAACGTTTTTTAAAATATGTAAAATATGATACCAAGTCTGATCCTGATTCAGAGGCTTGCCCCAGTACAGGGGGCCAATATTCCTTTGGAGAAGATTTGGTAAAGGAGCTTTTGGAAATTGGATTAACCGATGTTTCAATTGATAAGAATGGCTATATCATGGCTACATTACCATCTAACATTGACAAGAAAGTCCCTACAATAGGGTTTATTGCCCATATGGATACCAGTCCTGATATGTCCGGGGAAAATGTGAAGTCCCAACTGGTTGAAAATTATGATGGGAAAGATATTATGTTAAATCAAGAAAAAAATATCATTCTTTCTCCAAAGGATTTTCCCGATTTAAAAGATTATGTGGGAGAAACCCTGGTTACAACCGATGGTACAACCCTCTTAGGGGCTGATAATAAGGCAGGAATTGCAGAGATTATTACGGCAGTAGAATACTTAATCGCCCACCCAGAAATTAAGCATGGAGAAGTAAAGATTGGATTTACTCCCGATGAGGAGATTGGCAGAGGGGCAAACTTATTTGATGTGGAAAAATTCAACGCCGATTGGGCCTATACGGTAGATGGAGGGCCTGTAGGGGAGCTGGAATATGAAAATTTCAATGGGGCTGGGGTGAAGCTGACCATTAAGGGCAGAAATGTACATCCAGGGTCAGCAAAAAATAAAATGATTAATTCCGTATTAATTGCCATGGAATTGAACCAGCTACTTCCCTCCCAGGAAAGGCCAGAGCATACAGAGGTTTATGAGGGATTTTTCCACTTAAATAATATGAGCGGCGATGTGGAAAAAACCGAGATGCAATATATTATCCGAGACCATGATAAGACAAAGTTTGAAAAGAAAAAGCAGCTGATGGAAGAGGCTGTTAAGCTGATGAATCTTAAATATGGAGAAGGGACAGTTACCCTTTCCATGAAGGATCAATATTACAACATGCGGGAAAAGATTGAGCCTGTCATCGAGATTATCGATCGAGCCAGAAGGGCTATGGAAGCAGTGGGAGTGACTCCCTTAGTGAAGCCCATCCGTGGAGGTACTGATGGGGCAAGATTATCCTACATGAATCTACCCTGCCCCAATATTTTTACAGGGGGTCATAACTTCCATGGTAAGTTTGAATATATACCGGTACAAGCTATGGAAAAGGCCGTTGAGGTTATTGTAAAGCTAATCACCGATCTGGGTGAGGAATAATAAAAATAAAAAGGGAGTCATCAGAATAGATGATTCCCTTTTTGAATTATTCAGTTTTAATTGCCTCCAGGGCACTAAGCTTCATGGCTCTTCTGGCAGGGTAGAAGCCCGATAGCAATCCTACCAGGGTAGAAAAGCAGATGGTAGCCAAGGCGAGCCATAGGGGAATAATTGAGATTTTTGTTCCCATCATTCCCATTCCTAAAATAGGAATATTAGCTCGATTTAGTAGATATGAGCCACCATAGCTGATACCAATACCTAATATTCCGCCGCTTAAGCCAATAATCCCTGCCTCCAACAGAAAGAGTCGTCTAATGTCTGTTAAAGCAGCACCAATTACCTTCATAATCCCGATTTCCCGGGTTCGTTCATAAATAGACATGATCATGGTATTGGTAATACCTAGGGCAGCCACCAGTAGGGATACAGCTCCGATTCCTCCTAACACTGCCTGGAGGGTGGAAGCAGTATCCTGCATGGATTCCAGCATATCGTTCAAGCTGTGAGCATTGTAACCCATTTCTTGAATCTGTTCCTGAACCCTTTGTACTTTATCGATGTCCTCCACCTTAACCATAATTTGCTGATAACCCTCTTGTGTACCGCCGAAACTGTTATTGTTTTGTCCTCTGTTATTTTTCTTGTTTTCTTCAACAAGCTTTTTCAATTGTGTTATGGGCATAAAGACATAATAGTCCTTTTCATAATCCCCTGGGCTTAATATTCCAACTCCATTAACAGAATACACCTTTGGTGGTTTGTTTTTAGATTCAGAGGAACCCGAGGGAGTGGAGGAACGTCTTCGTTCACCATAGCTCATATCAAAGGTTAATTCCAAACGATCATTTAACACATCAACCTTTGGTTCTCCATCACCGGAGTCAAAATAATAGTAACGGCCTGTCTCCTTGGGATTATAGAAATTTTGAGGCATTGAGCCCCCAAAGACAAGATGTAGAGAATCTTCACTTTGAAGCAGCCTTCCTTCAGAGACAGTAAAATCGAAGGCCTCCATGGTTTCTGGCACGATTCCCCTTATGGGAACATGGGCAATATACTTTCCCGCAACCATTTTCATATAGGATTCCATTATCGGAGTCACTGCTTCAACGCCATCAATTGTATAAAAGCTAGCAACGGCCTTGTCATCCAATGTAAGAGATTCTCCGGCACGGGCACCACTGCCTCCATAATAATCAAAGGAAGGGTTGACTGTAATGACGTGAAGATTTCCCATCTGACTGACTTCTTCCTTGAAGCTCTCGGTCATCCCAAAGCCCAGCGAAACCATGATGACAATAGAAGCTGTACCAATTATCACGCCCAGAACGGTTAAAAAGGTTCGAAGCTTTCTTCTCCAAAGGTTTCTTAAGCCCATAATTACTAGATCAATAGACCTCATCTTCAGCCATACCTTTCTTCTTCTTTTTTCTTCTCCAGATAAAAATTCCGCCGCCGACAGCAAGAACAATCACTGTTCCCCACAAAATTTTACTCTTTATCAGCTTCTTAAAGAAGGACTGCTCTTCTTCCATAGGTGGAAACTCACCTCCTGGGGGGAACTCCTCCTGAGGCATTTCAATGACATTAGAGGTGATAGGTTTGATGATTTCTACATATTCGCCGGCAGAATTCTCATAAGAGAAAATTACATTTCCCTCTAAGGGGCCCGGTTCTGAGGGAATAATCGTCCCTTCAAAATAATCACTGTAGCCTGATTCAAAATTTCCTACAAAATAGGAACCATTTTGCACATCAAAGTTTCCTTCTATCTTAATCATCATGTTACTGAGGGTCACCTTACCCATATTATAGAATTCAACAAACAAAGGCATTGGTTGTCCTAAAAAGGTCTCTGATGGTAAAGAAAAATCACTAACCTCTAAACGGGATTGCTGTACAACGGGAATCCCAATTAATTCTGTTGCTTCGTATTTTTCTCCTGAAGAATCCTCGTACTCAAAATTTGCTGTAATGGTGTAGGTCTTAGGCTTGGCATCAGGTACAGCATAGAGCGTTAGAAATTCTTGAACCCTTCCCTTGGGAGGAATATGATCAATATAAAAAGTGTTACTGCTATTTACTGGTGTAAAAACATTTCCGCTTTCTTCAGTGGTTTCGTTGACGGTCAGGAAAATTTTGATGTTCTCAACAGTCTTTGTCTGATTAGTATTTAGGAAGGAAAGCGATAAATCAAAGTTTTCTCCTGCCGGAACAATTTGAGGTGTAAAGCTATATTCATCAATAATGATCTTCGGTGTTGTATTACCGCTGCCCCCTTCAACATTGATTCCTACATATTGTTGAATCGTCTCTTTGGTTTCCTCAGAGCCCTGATCATATTCCACCTTTATTAATAGGGGATGATTTTTTAGGGCAGCTTCTGAGGAAACGTAGAAATTAAATTGTTGATTGCTGGTTTCCTTACCAGATAAATTGTTGATTAAACGAATATTCTGGCTCTTAGGCAGTAAAGCCTCTTGACCGTCTACAGATACCTTGACATTTCTGGCTGCAGTTTCTCCTGTATTAGTGACATCAAAGCTTATTAAGAAGGAATCGTTGATTCCGATACCTCCTTGGGGAGCATCGATGTTTGTAATTTCTACCTGGGGCCCACGACCCAGCTCATTACCGACTGTAAGGAAGAATAATTGTTCCTCTGAATATTCAGTATTGGCCTGGTCTTTATAATTAAGCTTTAGCTTCAGGCTGTGATTTCCATTGGTTAAGCGAGAAGAAGCATGGAGATTGAAAATGGCATATACTTCACTGCTTCCTTTAATTTCTTTGAAAAATTGACTGTTACCGCCGTTAACAATGGTAAAGCCGTCGTTCTCTAAACCGTCAATTGAAAGTGCTACATTTCTTGCTGTTAGGTTTCCATTATTCTTCAAGTAAAGTACCACCTGTACAGGTTCCCCAGCTTCAATTTTCTTAGGGGTTGTCTCTAATCGGCTTAATAAAAGCTTAGGATGAGATTTTTGATTAGTGACGGTTATGTAGACTGTTTCAGTGTGTTCAAATGCAATTCCATGGGCATTAACAAAATCAAATTTAATTTTTAAAGGATGTGTTTTTGCCTGGGCATTATCGCTAACTTTTATTTTGAAATTTATCTCTGTATTTTTATTTCCTGATAAGTTTTTAATTGTACGCTTCATATTAGAAGTTTCTAAAAGAAACGGCTCACCCTCAGTTTCTTGGAAAAGTGGTGTAACCACAATATGTCTAGCAGAATAATTGCTTATATTCTTTACAACAAGGTCTAAATCTAATACTTCCCCTGCACTTATAGCAGGAATTTTTTGTCCGTCGAACACCAGTCGAGGAATAGCTTTAGAAGGGTCTGGTACTGAATCAGAGCCAGAGCTGCCTTTGTCAGTGGAGCTTTCCTTAACATCCTTAACACGAACTGAAATAGGTTCTGCTGGTGCTTTAGTGCCATCGGCTTTAGTATAGATCACATCAAAATCGAAGTATTTACCTGATCCATAATACTCTAAATCAAAGATGATTTCACCTGTTCTATCAGATTCAATGTCTTTATTAATTACTTTTATATTGTTTTTTCCAAAGGCAGTGCTTTCAAAATTTTCCACTTCTATATTATGTATCGCTTCACCTGTTCCGTTCTTTAAAATAACCTTATACTCAAAATCATCGTCTTCATATATTGTGTCGTCAATTTTTTCCTCTGCAGAATTTATTTGATAATGATTACTTGGTGCAAGTCTCCCTGCACCAAAGCTAAAGCTCACCCCCTGTGGCAGCAATAAAATACAAACTAATAAAACCGTTAAAAATCGCTTCACTTTATAAAGCCCCCTTATGTAAATTAGATTGTTCAATCTTTTCAATGTTCCCATCCCGAATATAGACAATTTCATCGGCATAATGGGCGATCTCCCTGTCGTGGGTTACGATTACCAAGGTTTGATTTTGTTTTCTGGCCATGGTGGTAATCAGGTCCATAACTTCCTGGGAGGTTTTAGTATCCAGGTTTCCTGTAGGCTCGTCGGCAAAGACAATCTCTGGGTTGCCAACAAAGGCCCTGGCAATACTAACCCGTTGTTGCTGTCCTCCACTCATCTGATTGGGACGATGCTTTAATCTTCCCTCCAGACCAACGGCCTTTAGCAGATCAACAGCCTGTTTATCTCTGGCAGATTTTTTTACTCCCTTAAAGGTTAAGGGAATACTGACATTTTCTAGAGCTGTAAGCATGGGCAGTAAGTTGTAGGACTGAAAAACAAAGCCAATGTAACTTTGTCTAAACTTGGCCAACTTTTTCTCAGTCATTTTTTCAATGGAAGTATTTTTTATTTTAATCTGCCCCTTTGTAGGCTTTTCCAGACCGGCCAACAGATTTAAGAGTGTACTTTTCCCTGAGCCTGAGGTTCCTAAAAGGCAGTAAAATTTTCCCTTCTCCATTGTTAAATTAATGTTATTTAATGCGACAATTTTCTCATCTCCCATTCTGTAAAACTTGCTGACATTTTTTACTTCAATAATATTCAATACAGTCACCTACCTAAGCCTTTATGATACTATTTTACGATTATTTCACATAAAAATAAAGGGGTAATTGGCAGCATTTGGTTAAGGAGTTATTACGAAATAATGAAGAAATAGTAAAGATATGGCTTAAAGCTAGGAATCAGCCCATTTTATGAAAAACGTACCAAATTTTTTTTTCTGACAACTTTAACATGAAAAAGAACCATATTGTTTTCTAATATTTGAAACACCAAATTTCCCCCAGAGAATATTATAGTAGTACAGTTATTTTAAGACTGATTTTTTTAAGAAGGAGGAAGGAAGATGTACCATTATAATCCCTATTATCCGCCACTTATGCCCGGGCATTATGGGATATACCCAATTCCCTTTATGCCCCCCTGTGTCAAACTGGCAAATGCCTATGTTCCCTATCAATGCTTTACTCACGCTTTTCCTATTGAAGAGGCACTAGAAAAAGGAACCCTGTTCCCTGAGTTATACCAACCCTATGTCATAGAGAAAAAGGAGGATAAAGTATGTCCGATCGAGCAGCCATGCTAAGACAAATCCAAGCTGTAGAATTTGCAGCATTGGAATTAAATCTTTATCTGGACACCCATCGTGATGACCAAAGGGCCCTTATGGAATATAATCAACAGGCAAATCACCTGGCCATGCTAAAGCAGCAATTTGAAATGCAATATGGCCCCCTTTTAAATTTCGGTTTTTCTCAAGGGGGATACTTCTGGAACTGGCTTGACAGCCCATGGCCCTGGGAAGAAGGGTACTATTCTTAAGAAGGAGGAAAGAGAATGTGGATCTATGAAAAAAAGCTGCAATATCCTGTTAGAATTTATCAATGTGATATTAGAATGGCAAAATACTTATTAACACAATACGGAGGACCCGATGGAGAATTATCCGCTGCGTTACGATATTTGAACCAGCGTTATACTATTCCCACTAACGAAGCAAAGGGATTACTTACTGATATCGGTACAGAAGAACTAGCCCATGTCGAAATTATCTGTACCATGATTTATCAGTTAACTAAAGATGCCAGCCCACAGCAAATGGAGGCAGCAGGCCTGGGGGGGAATTATGCCATCAGAGATAACGCCCTGTTCCCAACAGATTCAAATGGTGTTCCCTGGACAGTCACATATTTCCAAGCCCATGCCGACCCCATAACCGACTTACATGAAGATATGGCCGCAGAGCAAAAAGCCCGGTCAGTCTATGAGCATTTACTGAAAATGACCGATGACCCCGGTATGAAGGATGTACTACAGTTTTTAAGGGAAAGGGAAATCGTACATTATCAAAGGTTTGGCGAAGCCCTTCGGATTGTTCAGGAGTATCAGGAAAGTAAAAAGTTCTATTAATGACAAGACCAGAATTTTTCTGGTCTTGTTTGCTGTTAATATTTTAAAGAATAGCTAAGTTTTTGAGGTTTCGAGGTATCCGTCAATTACAGACCACATATTAAATAAGTCCTATCTATGATAAGATCATCATAAATAGGACTTTTGATATTATTATGATTTTTTAAATGATGTCCTGCATTCTTCCGGTAAGGTTTCTGACCAAGGAAGAAGATGATCCAGTGCGTCTAGTTTAGTAAGCTTTGTATTTGGAAGCTCTTCAAATAAATATTGTAGATAGTAGAAGGGGTTTAGTCCGTTCATTTTAGCTGTCTCTACTATGCTGTATATTATGGCGCTAGCCTT
>SWCF01004193.1_pt1 | contig 42821 bp, 54 predicted proteins | sample 4690081 | NCBI WGS metagenome assembly SWCF01 (sample SAMN10267280, study PRJNA491770) | bioreactor metagenome | isolation source: DHS bioreactor inoculated with | place: Japan: off Shimokita Peninsula
AAGTCTTGACATAGCTTGAGAAAAGTCTTTAGATTGAAAGAAATTATCTTCACTTAGTCCTTTTTCAAAAGGATTAAATTCCATACCCCAATATGTTTTATACATTTACATCTCCCCCAGTCATTTTAGAATAATCAATTACGTTTCTCTTAACCTTTGAATTATCAATTTTTTTTAGAGGATAAATCGTTTCAGATAATTTATTATCCTTATCAAATATAAATGCATTATCTAAAGTTATCGGTGAATACCTAATATTAATCCTTTGTCCTATGTACTTTGCAGGAACTTCAAATTGCAAAGAACTTAGACTTATGGTAGCATCATTATTAACTCTCCTACTTACTCGATGTAAGAAGTGTTCATCTAATTTATCAGGGGGCAAAAATTTTATTCTAGGCATATCTTGAATAAATCTGTCTCTAGGAGTTATACTTAAAGAAGAATGAATAGAATTAGAGTACTTTTCATTTAGATATCTATTGAAATCAATATTTAAAGATTCTAAAGAAGAATAATCATTCCAATTGATACCATTAATCCAGTTATCCTTTATAGTTCTGAACACACGTTCTATTTTACCTTTACTTTCTGGAGAGTACGCTTTTGTGTGTATTAATATGACTCCAAGGGATGCACATATCAAGCGAAGTTGATCATTTTTATAGGTCCCGCCATTATCAACAAATAGCTTTTTAGGAATACCATACTTTGATATAGCTTTTTTAAATGTAGTCTGCATATTAACTGAGTTGTCTTGGAAAAAGAATTCTCCATGAAGTATTAACCTAGATGCATCATCAATAAAGGTTATTAAATAAGTTTTTTTCTTTTGTCCATTAACTGTAATGACAGGACCATGGGAAGTGTCTGACTGCCAACAGTCATTAGAAAATTCCATTTCATATGCTCTCCTATCTACAGGAGCCAATTGACTTCTTTTTAGATTATTCTCCCTTATATATCTTAAAACAGTAGCTAGAGATGCCTTAGAACTTTTAATATAACCTTCCTCAACAAGTTTATGATAAATTAAGGTTCCAGTTATATAGGGCAAGGACTCTTTTAATTCATGGATTTTTTTAATAGCATTAGAATCAATATTACGGGGCTTACCAGCATCAGCCCTAGACTTAGGAATCAAAGTATCAAAGCCTCCATTCTTGTATCCTAAATACCATTTTTTTATAGTACCAGAAGAAAACCTAGCACAACCTCCACCAGGCAAAGTGTGTTCTTTAGAAGCAATCATTCTATAAAACTCACTTTTAGAAGCTGTATTATAGGTTTCATTAACCAAGGGAGCTATCAAAGAGAACCTAAATAGAGCTATTTCACGTTTTTGTTTATCTTCCATACACAAACCTCCTAACATATATTCTAATATCATGCTACCAATGCACAGGATATGAATCTATTCAAGAGTTATGTGGGTGGGGAAAATCGTTAAAAATATCCTCCAACAAATATAGGACGGGGTAGAACATTTTTAAACTTTAACATTAAAAATATCCACTTAGAGTTAAAGAAATATTGATATAAAAATTCCCAAGATGATTTAAAACAATTGATTCCAAATATTATTTTATTTGGCTTAGCAATCAAATCATGACCTAAACTTCTTAGAACTAGCAAGGCCGAGTTTAGGAAGTTTAAAAATCTTGATACAAATACATATAGCAATTGAAATGAAATAGAGTAGTGTAGACAAATATCTGACACTTTACAATCCTTAGAATAAAAGTCTGTAAGAACATTTAAAATAAATGAAAAAGAGTAAATACAATAAGGAATTATATCATTAGGTAAAATAGCATGGGTACTATTACAAGAAGAGCATTTAACTCTTAAGATAGTCATTCTTTTATCCGCCATGTTTTCAAAATCATCCATTAAACAAAGATTTCTTTCATAGTTACCGTGTCTAGTAAAAGAATGCTTTGCACCACATTTGGGACATGAATAGGGAAGAACAGAATAGTTATTTAAAATTTTTTCGTTATAATTGTTGTAATTAACCTTATAATCTATTATCATAATATTGTTGTTTATGAACTATTTTATAGTTCTATTCAGATTTGGAGAAGAACTTTAGTCGGTGCCCTTCTCCTTTTCTATTTTACAACAAAAGACAAGGATAAAGGAATATAGAATATATTATTCTAATTCTTTTACCCTTGTCTTTTTGTGTTGGATAAATAAATTTGAAATAAAGCTAAATATTTAGGAGTCATTAAAAAGCAAATCTACAAGCAAGAAGCACAGCAAAAAGAATAATTCGAGAAAGTACAGTCGAAAACATGCCTTTAGCAGTTTGTGCACCTGCGGCTTTTGTGGTGGCACCTACATAAGAAGAATTTGGCATCATGGAACTGATCATGAAAAGCCGGCTTGGCAATGTGGCAAAGCAATAAAACAAGGTAGAAAAACCTGTGGCCATTCAAAAGGCATTCATGAGAGCTTTTTAGAAGATGCTTTTGTAAATGCATATAATAAGATACAAGAATTGAATACTACTGACATTGAAGAATTCTTTAGTAATATTGAAGACGCTTTAGATATAAGTCATCTTAGGGATGAAGTGAATGAGTTGTCATCTAAAATCAAGAAGTTGGAAACAAAATCACAGACGCTCTTGGATATGCGATTAGATGAAAAAATCACAGAAGCAGACTATGAAAAGAAATACAATGATATTGAAGAAGAACTTAAAGCCTTTAGAGATGAACGAAACGAAAAATACGAAGCACTTCAGGGTGAGGAATCAATCACAACAAGAATCAACGAATTCAGAAAAGTGTTGGCTGAAAATCTAGAAATTAAAGAATTTGACCGTGATATCATGGATAGCTTAATTGACAAGATCGTTATTGGAGCAACAGATGAAGATGGGAATCCAAATCCTTACGTGGTCACTTTTGTATTCAAAGCAGGGATGAAATTCAATGAAGAATTCTACGAGAAAATTGCCAATCCATCTGGTATAATTGAAGCAGGCAAAATGTCTACTTACGCAACAAACGAGAAACAACTAGCGTGTACCTATGCCCCTAACAAGGCATGTGGAGACAGTCGTGTTGATAGAGAAGAAATAGGTTGAAATCAAGCCTTTTAAGAGTTTTTTAGTGAAAAATGAAGTGTGTTTTATGTTCCCTTAGACTATGGTTTGAGGGAATTTTTTCTTTTAGGGGGTAAGGTTTTACGCACAATAGAGACATTGAGATTAATGTGTTCTAATTTTGCGAATTAGTTTATGAAAATGAAAATTTTTCATTAGTTGGGCTATGTTAAAAGGATTAAAGCAATCATTCTGCAAAATGCAAAAGAGCTACACCGTAGACTTTCTGACCAAAAAGCGAGTAAGAGCAGTACCACATCGAAGAAAACCATGAAGCCATTATTGACCCTTTGATTTGGGAAGCGGTCCAGCTTGAGTATTACAGACGTAGCAACTACATCGAAGAACATGGAACCAATTCTTATCCACACAATCCAGATAGAAACTTCTTTGCAGGGAAGGTGGTCTGCGGTACCTGCAATCAGGCATTCACGAAAAAAAGCTGGAAGTCAAAGAACAGCTACAGAAAAGTATGGCAATGCCAGGAACGCTATAAGGTCAAAGGGGTGCAGGGCTGTACCAACAGGCACATTGATGAAGCGATTTTGATTGATGCCTTCATCCTTTCCTGGAATACACTCCTCAATAACCGAGAAGAGCTTAAAAAGAAGTGGGAAACCACCGCTGAGTTTGGAAACCCACTGGAACAGTACAGGGCTGTCCAGTTTGCAGATATCACAGAAGGGGCAAAACACACTAAAGAAATCGATACAGACTTTATCTTAAGAACCTTGGATCATATCAAAGTTTATGAAACGGGGAAGATCATAATCCGATTTTTGGATGGAATAGAGACGGAGTGTAATGGGGAATAATAAGGGATTAGCAGGCTGACTTGGATCGATGATTTGAGTTGGCTTTTTTATTAGTGATGATAATATAAAATGTAAAAACAGTTTGACATTAATAGTCGCAGGTGATAATATGAAAATGTAAAAACAATTTGACATTGCAAAAATATATCAAAAGCAATTAAATTATGAGGAGTGATTATAATGAGAAAAATGGATGAAATGGAAATGAGTATAAGTTTAAAGGCTATAAAAATTGCATACGCATATACAATTTTATTTTTAGCTGTTTGGATGATATATGATTTTGTTGAGACTGGATCAACAGGGTTGCCTTTTATTCTTTTAATATCTCAAAATATGATATTACTAAGCACTCAACTTTTCTTAAAGTGGAAGCTGGGTAAAGATGAAAAATAATATAAAGGCATTAAGAAAAGGGCTAGGACTTAGACAAGAAGATATGGCAAATATTCTTGGAGTTACAAGACAAACCATTAATGCAATTGAAAATGAAAAGTATAGTCCAACACTGGAATTAGCAATGAAATTAGCAAAATTATTAAATACAACAGTAGAAGAGCTTTTTATGCTAGATTCTTAGTGAACTATACGAGTAAATTCAAATTTATAAATGAATAAGGAAGACTGACTTGGATCAATGATCTGAGTCGGCTTTTTTTAGTTAAAAAAGTGATTATTGACAGTGATTTACTCAGATGATATACTAATAGTCAATATATCGATAATAGATATATTGACTATCGAAGTAAGAGGGTGAAATGATGGCAAGAGAACAATTAAAAAATTTAACGGAGCCTATGTATTACTTATTGCTTACTCTATATACACCTAGGCATGGTTATGAAATCATGAAAATGATTCAAGACATAACTAATAATCGAGTCCAAGTGGGTGCTGGAACGTTGTATTCTTTACTATCCAGATTTGAAAAAGAAAAAATCATCGAACAAGTTGATGATGATGGTAGACGAAAAATATACAGTCTTACAGATAAAGGCAAAGGAATACTAGAGAATGAACATGAGAGGCTTAGGGCCTTAGTAAGCGATGGAAATAAATTTATAGGAGGTCCAACTCATGAATAAAAAGAAGCGAATTCCTTTTGTTTTCACTCTCTTAGATTATAAAGCAATGGAAGAATACTTTGAGATGCAAGCAGCAAAAGGATGGATGTTAGAAAAGATAAACAGTTTTACAATGGAATTAAAAAAAACAGAACCGCAATCTATTAAATTCGCAGTAGATGTTTTTCCGTATATTAGTACCTTTGATTCCTATAATTCACAAGCTATAAAAGATTATCGTGACTTATGTGAAAAAACAGGATGGACTTATGTAACCTCATCCAATAAACTTCAGGTCTTTTATACTGAAGATATGGAAAGCTACATCCCATTACAAACTGATCCCGAAGAAGAAGAAAGAATTATAAAGAAAGCATTTTACAGTCTGGAAGTATTGCTGATGTTTATTCTTTTTCCTATTTTATTTCTTAGCCTTGGAGGTCTCTTTCCATTTCAGTACGATAAACTTTTTGTAAATAGTGATATCGTAAGAACAATAATGCTACCTTTACTCTTAATACCTGTTTCGGTATACGTGATCTATTATGGAGTATGGTTCTGGAGAGCTAAGCGCAACGTAAAAGAAGGTTTATCTTTACCAAAAACTTCTGTAAAGTCAGCAGTCTTTAGAGGCAGATTTCACTTAATTATTAGTGGCCTAGCTTTAGTGATTTATATTGCAGCGGTTATAGTAGACGCCGTTAACGGACATCCCTTCCCATTATTTTTTCTCGTAATACCATTAGCTGGAGTTGGAGTAGGATTATGGTTCAGAAAAAAAGGGTTAGCTTCTAATAGAAGCCGTAAAAAAAATATTGCAATTTTTATGTTCCTAATAGTAGGGATAGTAACCATACTTAACGTTTTTGTATTTGGTATTATAGGTTCGCAAAATAATCTTGTTCATAGTGTAATGGGAATTAGCTCTGAGGTGTCAGATGGATACAAAGTTATTCGGTTAGAAGATTTTGGACTGGAAGAGAACCCAGAGATAAAGGCTTTTTCTTAAAAATCGAGTATAATAGTACCAGAAAGTTATGAATACCATGAAGTATCATCAGAGGGTACAATACGTACACGTTACTATGAAGTTGTCAATAAGGAGATTTCAGAATATATATTTGAAGAGATGCTGAAACTAGAAGGTTCATTACTATATAGAGATATTATTAAAGCTTCAGCTTCAGACTGGGGAGTAGATAGAGCATACTATTTAAAAACAGATAAAACCATGATTCTGATTCTAGTAGACAATGTTGTTATTAGGTTAGATAATGAAATGGGATTCTCTAATGAAGATGTAGTTGATATTTCTAAAGAGCAATTAGGACTTTAAGTTTTTCGTAATATAATTAGGAATATCTTATAATTTATATTAAGAATATATATACAAATGACTTTTCAGCCCCGAGTGCATATTTGGGGCTATTTGTTTAGATTGAAAAGTGTATAAATAGGAGTTGATATAGCATGTCTGATAATAATAATCCTAAAGATAATCACTATTTAGGTTATGGAGTTGGATTTGGATTGATACTAGGTACTTTAGTGGGGGGTAATGTTTACCAATATAACCAATGGAATTGAAAAGGGGTTGCTTTTCGGGATACCACTTGGAGCTGGAGTAGGTATGATTTTAGGAATAGTGATAGGTGCAGCAATGGAGGCCAACAAAAATAAAAAATAATACAAAATGATGACTTTCGTCGCTTAAAAACAGTAGAAATAAAGGAGTTCCCTATGTTTAAGAAAATTCTTATTAATTTTAGAAGCTTTTATGGCCTTGATGCTTGTGATAAACTAAAAGACATTGATAAGTATTTGTGGCTGTTAGGCAAAGAGGGGATGACATGGCAATTAACTATAAAAGATGTCTTAAGTACGGTTCATTAAATGTAATTAAAATCCTTTACGGGATGCCAACTCATGAAGCGTTCTTGATGGCTGAAGAAGGAAAAATAAAACTTGGTGGTTGCTGCATTACTGGAACAGACCTTGAATACTACTGTAAGGATTATGAAAATGAATGGGATAGGTAAGATGCTATTGACCATGCTTATAAGGAGATAATATGCATTAAAGCATCTGTTGGCGGTTACTTCGGTGGCACTATGAAGTGGACCTAGATTTTCAAAGTAGGAAGCTTAGATGGACTCATTTGGGTACCGGTGCTGAAGATTATAATGAAAAGACAATCAGACAATCCAGCCTTTCTAGATTTATTGAAGAGTTAAAAATAGTGGGTTTACTGAACTGGAAAGCTAAGTATATATAGCCAGGTGTTTGTGATGGAACCAAGTGGAGTTTAGAAATCATAAGAAGTGGTCGAAATATAAAGAAGTATGGAGATAACAACTTTCCGGATGAGTGGGAGGAATTTTTCAAATTGATCAGAAAGGTTAATGGGAAGTAAATATTATTTATATAATTTATAGGGGGAGTCAGATGTGCGAAAAATATATTTAAGTGCTTTGATGTTTTTTTCTATTATCCTTATAATAATAACGGCTTGTTCTTCAAGTAATTTAGCGGAAGAAGTTTCAAAAACTATAGGCATAGATTTATCAAATGGGACAGTATCGCAGAGCACAGATTCTCATGGAGGTTTTCATGGTGACGGCATTACTTATATTAAAATGACATTTTCTGATAAGGAAAGCAAAACTATTGCTAAAGCAATTGAGAATAATGAAAGATGGAACAAGTTACCATTAACTGCTAATTTAAATATCGCTCTATATGGTAAAGAAAGTTCATCCGGTTCTATTGGTCCATTTGTTACGAAAGATGATGGAAAAGTATTATTTCCAATGGTGGAAAATGGCTATTACTTTTTTATTGATAGACACAATGAGAGTAAAGACGTAAAAGATGACACAGACATACTGAATCGCTATTCATTCAATTTTACTATTGCTATCTATGATATAGATAGTCAAACACTGTACTACTGCGAATTAGATACATAACCAAATGAGAATAATTTGAAATTTAGTTAATCGGTAATTGTAAAATGATGTGAAGTAAAGATTACTTTTATTAGGTGGTGTATTAAATGAACAGAGAAGATTTCGTAGAATGGTATCCAATCTTAGGTTTAGATAAAATATATGATATTGAATATATAGAAAATATAAAAGGATTAGATATTTGGCTTGTACCAGCTAATCTAAAGAAAGATTTAAATTCAAATCACAAAGTTCTGATTCATTTCGATAGTTTTCAATCCTATACCTCTATAGATGAAAGCTACAGCGAAGGGTTCTGGGTTAATTCTTCTGAAAAAGCATGGACATTTTATAAAAGTAATACATCACACTATATTGAAATTCTAAGAAGTAATAGTATTGTCTTTAAGGAGTGTATAAAAGATGTGGTTCACTATGTTATAATAGGCACAAACTCAACTTTTCACATAATTTCAGATCAAGAACCAGATATATGCCTAAAGTAACCTTAAATTCTATCTAAGGAGCATTATCTTTGATTGCAGTGGTTGTGGTAAAATATTACAAGTTAATATAAGTAAGAGACTTCGGAGGTAAAATATGAACTTAATAATAAAAGGTTCCTCACAAATGCCTTGGCATACAGATGTAAAACTCATTTTTGATGCCTTAGAAGGTCGGCAGCGAGAATTTAATTGGCTAATTACTGAGCATGAGACATATTCTAACATTTTTAATGAAGAAATTATATTGTTATCAGGAGATGAACTCACTGATATCGTTACACATAATAAAATTCAGTTTGTTTGGGGAATTTTATCTGCTTTTGATAAATCTATAGATATAGACATTTCTAATCTATCTGTAATTCCTACATTTGATGGAGAATGGAAATATGGAGGAGAAGATGTTCATCCACAGCATCCTCTAGCTATTGCTGAAATTGTTTGTGTTGACAGCAGTTACACCATATTTTTAAGCAAAGATAAAGACTTATCAAACAGATTCTTTAGACACTACTCAGATGCTCAAGATTTACACCAATGGAATAAGAGATTAAAAAATAAATAGTTTGCTAATAGGTTGTTTGCCTAATTCTGTACCATTAAGGAGTTCCCCAATTTATTTGTAGTGGTTACTCAAAAAAAAGAAGCCAATAACTTTATAGGACATATGGATAGCCACATGATTACTGTAGTGGTTAATATAGAATTTATAAAACCAGGGACATGATTATAGAGCAATATTTTTTCTCTTGATAACTTAGATACACAGGAATGGTAAGAGCAACATCATTGATAAATCACATTAACACAATAAGGTTAGGTCTAGTTAGGTCTACATATAGACTTTATATATAATAAAAATATATATATAAAAGTTTAATATACAGAACTAACCAGACCTAACCTTTTTTTAAATATGTGAAAATTAGCGGGATCTTTTCTTCTTTTTCTTAAGTTTCTTGGTTTCCTCAATCCATTGTGCAAAGATGCTCTCATCGAGTGTGCCAGCTCTTACAGCATCAAGTTTTTCTCTAGCTTCAATTCTCCACGCATCAAATTCCTCCATCGATATGGAAGAGCGGTTAAATTGTGCATACCTGGTACCATAGGCTCTTTCATAAATTTTTAGGGGATAATCCTTCTCAAGATTTGCCTTATAAACTCGTGATGGACCAATCTTATTGCAAGGCTCAGTTTCCCCAGGAGCAATTCTACTGCAGTACTCTACCTTTTTATCCGCTACCACGAAATATTTGTGACAATAGCGGCATTTCTTTATAGGTACATTGTTTTTAATCATCTGCTCAATTTCTAAAAAAAGTATCTGAAAGATATCATTAATTTTGTACTCTTCATAAAGAGTTTGTTCACCAATTCCCTTTATTTTTCTAATCTGAGCCTTTAATAAATTCTTAGCTTCAAGTGATAAGGACTTATCGTATACGTTATAATCATAAAGATCTGTTAACTGTGGCGAAAGAGTTCCATCTTTTCGGGTTAATTCAAACTTTCTAGAATAGGGGTTAGTCAAGGACAAGCACCTTACTGCGTCCAGGTCAGGTGCAACAATTGGTTTAGGGAATAAAGTATCGTATAAAGACTTTCTTTCACCAATAGTTAAATCAGATAGCTCTGGAACGGTTATGTCTAACACCCAATAAAGAAGCTGCTTAATCTGACCGTGATTTATTAAAAGTTTTTGAAAGGCGTATGGCTGCACTTTATTTACTGGAGTTTTATATTCAAGAATACCCTTATATCTACTAAAAACACGCTCCTCAAAACTTTCATATTGATCTGGAGAGGAAAAAAGATATCCACAAAGAGGAATTAGTTTTTCTCTAAACCATTCTCTATCATATTTTTCAGTAAATGTATCTTCAAATAGCATATCTTGCCGTGTATCAAATGTCCTATATATAACTAACTGGAGAAGATAATCAGCAATAGCTTCAGCCACCGCTTCACTTGCTTGCAACTTAAAATAGGGGTGAGCATCTTCTAATATAGTACAAATAGAATCGATTAATCCCTTATCAGCCTTTGTAGAGATTACATCCGCTGTATTAAGATCAATCATATCATCCATATATTTTTCAAGTAGGTCATGAATTTCATTGATCTCAGTGTGAGCAAACTGAAATAGGCTTTCATATCCAATTTCTTCTGTAAAAAGGCATTCCCCTTCTTCGCTATATAAAGAATACCCACTATTTAATAATCGGAGTTTCATAATTTACTTCCTTTCTATCCGTATATGTAGATAGTTATAATCCTGAAAATGTAGAGAGTTAAATCACTATACTTACAACAGTATATAATCCATTGACCTACTTGTCAAGTCATGCTAGAATATTTGTATAGAGTGGAAATGTATAAATAACAACTATTCACAAAACAAATTCTACATAAGCAGTTGAAAACAAGGGGGGAAAGTGGATGATAAATATTAAGATAGAAACTTTAAAGGAAATTCCACATTTAAAAAGACGATTGAAAGATCTCAAGGAAGAAATGAAAGATTTTTCTGGATACTCAGTGGCCTGTATTGGAAAAACAAAAGAACGGAGTATCAGCTATCCAGATGGAAGAATGATGTCTATTATAGAACGTCGAGATTCTTTGAAGAAAACTATGGAGCAAGTTTATCTTAAATATCTAAATGCATTGGAAGAAAACATGCAGATCATTGAATCAATTGAAGAAGTAAAAATACGTAATATATTTACGGCAAGATATGTCCATGAAAAAACATGGAGCCAAGTAGCACAATTAATAGGAGGAAAAGCGACAGCAGATTCTGTTAAAAAAATTCATGACAGGTATTTAAAGAAAGTTGGATAAAAGAAAGAAGGTGAGTAGTAGAATGGATTATCAAAATATACCCCAGTGGCTTAAGGAATTAAATATCTTCTGTGTATGGAAGAATGAAAAGCAAAGTGGAAACTTTACAAAGGTTCCCTATTCATTTGTAACAGGAAATAGGGCAAGAAGTAATTATATTAAAGACTTTGGTAAATATGAAGATGCATTAAAGGTTGTCACCAGTTATTCTGGAATAGGATTCAAAGTAAGTAAAGATATTGCAGTGATAGATATGGATAAATGTGTAGATGAAGATGGAAAGTTTACAAGGTTAGCAAAAGAGATAGTTAAGCTATTTAAAGGTGCTTATGTAGAATATAGCCCATCCAAAACAGGAATTCATATAATTGTTAAGTTAGAAAACTTTCAGTTTCAAAAGGAAAAGTACTATATTAAAAATAGTAAACTTGGCATTGAAGTATATGTAGGCGGAGCCACAAACAGATTTATGACATTAACAGGGGATTGTATCCAAAAATATAGTGATTGTTATATGACAGAAACAATGGAGGAATTTCTAAATACCTATATGCTTCGTCAAATGCTAATAAAGAAAATCCAATCATACTCAGGAGAATGTGATCTAGCAGATGAAGAAGTGATCCAAAGGGCAACAGAGAAATATAAAGATAGATTTACAAAACTTTTATACGGTGATTTTTCAAATTATCCGTCTCAGTCCGAGGCGGATTTTCATTTCTGCACCATGTTAGCATCTATATGCAATGGAAGTAAGGAAAGAATCGACTCCGTGTATAAAGGAAGCGGTCTAATGAGAAAAAAGTGGAATAGGGCGCAAAATGGCAGTACATATGGACAAATAACCATACAAAAATCCATTGAAGCTGCTTGGCAAAACACAGCGGAGAATGAATTTAAAGATTCATTCATAAGACCAAAAGACTATTCAGACTCTGCCAATGCTGAAGTATTTGCTAAGGGATATAAAGATTGTGTTATTTATACAGATGGAGAGGGGTTTGGAAAATGGGATGATATGAGGTTTGAAAGTAATGAGCATAAAGTTATTGAGCTTGCTATGGCTTTTTCTAAAAATATGCTTGAAGATGCTTTATCTGAGTTTGTAGAGGCGACAAAAAGTGGCGATGAAGCAAGACAAAAGAAGGCTAAGGAGTATATCAAGCATGCAAAGTATACAAGGAGCGCCCCAGGAATTAAACGTATGCTTGAGCTTACAAAGCCTTATTTTCATATTAAGCTAGATGATTTAGATTATGATTCATCTCTTCTTAATACACCGTCAGGCATTATAGACTTGAGGTCAGGAAGGTGTGGCTACCACGATCCCAAGAAATATTGTACTAAGGTAACATCGGTAGAGCCAAGTATGGAGGGAATGGATATTTGGATTGAATTTATAAAATCCATAACTGATAACAATGAGGGATTAATGAACTTCCTACAAAATGTTGCCGGAATGGCTCTCATTGGAAAGGTGTATCAAGAGGTTACCATATTTGCCTATGGCAAAGGTCGCAATGGAAAGAGTACCTTTTTCAATGTAATAGCTAAAATCATGGGAGATTATGCAGGAACATTGGATGTTGATGTGCTTACCACTACAAAACAAAATAAAGGTTCAGCCTTGGCTACACTTCGTGGAAAAAGACTAGTTATCTCCTCGGAAATGGAAGAGTGTCGAAGACTTGCTACTTCAACATTAAAGGCTATAAGTTCTACAGATATGATTACAGCTGAGAAAAAATATAAATCACCAGAATCATTCACACCATCCCATACATTAGTGCTATTTACAAACTTCTTACCAAGGGTAGGATCTAATGATAATGGAACATGGAGAAGAATTCTTGTTTGTCCATTTACGAAAGTGTTTGATGGCAAAGGAGCGATTCAAAATTATGCAGAGGTGATCTATGAGAAAGCTGGAGGAGCAGTACTAACATGGGCAATCGAAGGTGCTAAAAAGTATTATAAAAACGGCTGTTGTTTACCCAATGTTACAGCAGTTGATGAAATAACAGAAGAGTATCGAAAACAAGAAGATTGGATAAGTCGTTTTTTAGAGGAAGAGTGCGAAATAGGCACAAATAAAATAGGTGCAAGGGAATTATACATGACATTTAGAAGATGGTCACAGGAATCCGGGGAATACGTGAGGAGGGAAAATGAGTTTTCAAGGGCGATGGAGGCAGCAGGATTTGAAACAGTAAAGCCTAAGAACAAGAAGCACTATCTTGGAATCACATTGAAAGAATTCAATGAGTTCATAGATTAATAATAATGGGTTAGGTCAGGTTAGTTCTCTATATATAACTTTTACTTATACATAAATACATATAAAAAGTTATATATCCAGACTTAACTAGACCTAACCTTTTAAAAAAATGCGTAAAAGTGGGGTGAAGTTTATGAGTGAACATTTAAAAATCAAACAATTTATGCAAATACCAGACAGCTATACACTTCTATCTATCAGTGAAGATATTAACGGTGATTCTAACCTTTGGGAGCCATTGGCAGAGGGTTGGACATATTTACAGGTACTTGTAGACGGAAGGAGTGAAGAAGATGATTATATTACCTTCTATGGCATAGATCCAGCTGGTGTGGGAGGAATAGATGAGGATGCTAAGTTAATAAAAAAAGAATACTGTCCCATTTGTAATAAGGAGATGAAGATACATTTTTTAGAAGAAATGTCAAATGAATCACTTTGGTATGAGTGTTTGTGCGGCCATATAAAAACATTTAATCAGGAGGGAAATTAATATGGATAAAAAGTATGATGAGTTAATGGAAAGGTACTATGCTTTGGAAAATGAAATATGTGGAGATGAAAAATTAAAGTTGGGAAGAAACACCAGTGATAATTACAGATACGCTTTCTCAAGGTTCTTAAGAGGTGAAACACTTCGAAATGCCTTAAAGGAAGAAAGCGATGGTGCAGGCGGTTATTTGGTGCCAGATGAATTTGAGAAGAAGCTTCAAAAAGGGTTAGAGAATGAAAATGTAATGAGGAAAATCAGTAGTGTGGTTTATTCTAAATATGATTTAAAAATACCGGGAGTTGCACAAAAAGGATCTGCTACTTGGATTGATGAAGTAGGTAAATATGAAGAATCCGATGTAATCTTTAATCAGACAGTAATACGCGCTTATAAGGTTGGAACTGCTATGCGTATCAGTGATGAGCTTTTAGAGGATGCAGCATTTGATATTGAGGATTATATGGTTAAGGAGTTTGCAAGACGTATTGGTGTTGCTGAAGAGGAAGCATTTCTAATAGGGGATGGTGTAAATAAACCATTAGGACTTCTGAAACATGCATCAGTTGGAGCAACAGCAGAAAATCTAAATTATGATGCGGTAATTGACTTGTATCATAGTGTTAAAGAAAGATATAGAAAGAATGCTGTATGGCTTATGAATGAAGCAACACTCAAGGAGTTATCTAAAGGCTTGAGAACCTATGGCCGTAAAGTATGGAATAATAATGTAACAAAGTCAGATGAGCCTATAAAGATATTGGATAGGCCTGTGTTTATAAGCAACGCAATGCCAGAACCGGATACAGGAAATTGTCCTATTCTTTTCGGAGACTTTAGTTATTACTGGATTGCAGAGCGTGGAAAATATTCTTTGAAAAGATTAAGTGAACTATATGCAACCAATGGACAGGTTGGTTTTCTAGCATCAAAAAGAGTTGATGCAAAATTAGTTTTACCAGAAGCTGTAAAGACATTTAAATTGGTATAACCTAGGGGTAGGGGGTCTGAATCTCTACAGAAGTGACCAAACGACAACGCGCCAGGGTCGCGTGTGAAAAGCCGAGAAATTCGCAAGGGGGGAGGGGAAAATTCGTGGAAAAGTACAATTATAAAGGTATTTTGCTGTAAGTGTTAAAATGGGGTGATAAATATGTTAAATGAAGAAGTTCAAGAGCAGGTTTTAGAGCTTAGAAAACAGGGATATGGCTATAAAAGTATTGCAAGTTGTTTGAAAATATCAAGGGATCAGGTTAGAAATATCTGCAGAAAATACGGACTTACTGGCTATGGAATGCAGATAATTAGCAATACTATTGAACTTAAAAAGGTCTTAAATCAGTGTCTAAACTGTGGTGAAGAAATAAATACAAAAGAACGAAGGGGCAGGAAAGCTAAATTCTGTTCTGATAATTGTAGAAGAAGTTGGTGGAAAGAAAATAGCCATAAAAGAAATAAAAGAGAATCGGCATGGTATTCATTTGTATGTCAAAACTGTGGTAAGGATTTTAGGGTATACGGCAATAAAAGCAGAAAGTTTTGTTCTGTGAGATGTTCTACTGAATATCGATTTGGCCCTTATGAAAAAATTGAAAGGGATGATATCATTAGCACCGCTTATGAAGAGTAGGGTGTTTTTTTATTGCCTAAAAAATTGGTTGGATTGTAAAGAGAATAAAAAATAGCTGATTTAACCTACGGATTACCTGTGCCTGAGAACCTGTTCTTTACTTAAACAAATTTGTATAGATAGCTTGCTATTTCCTGTGTTTAGAGTGATATATGGTAGTAACAAAAACACAGGAGGTAGTGATATGGAACGAAAAGAAATCGTAAAAAGATTAAGTGAACAGCTAGGCATAAAATCAAAGTATTTAGGAGCACCTAATTTTGACTACGAGATTAGAACAGAAGAAGAAACCTACACCGTTGATAGGCGGGGAATGATTACAACAAGTGAAGGGAGGACAACGACCTTGGATGAAATTTTAAACCCTTCAGAACCTACGCCAGAGGAACATGAGGAGATAGAGGTAATTAATCCAAACCAAGAAGAAACTCTTCAGCTTGATGGATTGGAGTTAAAACTTCCTCTAGGGAACCATACAGGACGAACTCTCAAAAATATTATAAATATGCTATCAAGCAAGCAGGATTTAATCATGATGTCTTTTGAAACTGCAGAAGTATTTATGGATGGGAATTTTGCTAAGGCTTTGAATGATAAAGAATTTAGCACTTTAGAGGAGCTTAGTAAAGCCTTGAACGGGTTGGGAGCTGGAAGGTGCCCTGGAATTACTTTTGACTTTGAAGAGGGAACTTTTACTATTAAGCTTACTGCAGAGAATTTGACGCATAATAAAATATCTGCCTTTCAGAATTTGATAGTTCTTATGAATGAAAGCGCTAAAAAACTGAAACGAGCTTCCTTTAAACCATCACAAAATGATAATCCTAAATATGCCATGAGGACATGGCTTATAAGACTTGGGATGAATGGTGAGGAGTATAAGGCTGTAAGAAAGACACTACTTTCAAAACTTGAAGGAAACAGCTCCTTTAGAAAAGTACCAAAGGATAGGAATGGAGGAGCCAATACATAGACTCTTTAGATTTCTTACATTTCGCAGGCACGATCTTGTGTAATAATTATGAATTGTGATAGATAACTTTAGGCCTATTTACTTGACTTCTATCAAGTTTAGAGTGATATATAGTAGTAACAAATTGATAGAAAGGAGGAACAGAAGTGCGTGTGAGGATTATTGAACCTATTAGAAATGCACAAGATGTAAAGAAAAGAGTTTGTGCCTATGCTAGAGTTTCAACGGATAGTGAAGCTCAAGGGGAATCATTGGAAAATCAAACAATCTACTATGAAAATCTAATTACATCCAATCCTAAATATGAGTTTATAGGTGTATTTGCCGATAAAGGAATCACAGGCACCACTGAAAATAGGCCTGAGTTTAGAAAAATGATTGAAGTTGCAAGAGATGGTCATATAGATTTAATCATCACTAAATCCATCTCAAGGTTTGCAAGAAATACTACAGTAATGCTAGAAGTGGTAAGAGAGTTAAAGGAGTTAGGTGTAGAGGTAAGATTCGAGAAAGAAAATATAAATACATTATCAGGGGACGGTGAGTTGATGCTTGCTGTCCTCTCTTCTTTTGCCCAGGAAGAAAGTAAAAATGTCAGTGATAATATTAAGTGGAGAGTTAGAAAAAAGTTTGAAGCTGGGGAAGTGATGGTTAATACTACTAGATTTTTGGGCTATGACAAAGATGAGTATGGCGATTTAGTCATCAATGAAGAGGAAGCTGAAATAGTTAAAATAATTTTTCATGAGTACCTTAGTGGAAAAGGAACCTTTGTTATTGCAAAGGAGCTGAATCAAAGAGGAGTTCCAACGGTTACAGATGGAAGGTGGCATGATAGCACCATTTTAACAATCCTAAAGAATGAGAAGTACAAAGGGGATGTATTGCTTCAAAAGACATATATCCTAGACCATTTAACGAAGAAGAAGGTTAAAAATACTGGCGAGGTAGATAGCTATTATATAGAAAATAACCACCCTGCCATAATTTCAAAAGAAATGTGGGAAAAAGTACAAGAAGAGATTATAAAGAGAGGAAGAGCCAAAGGGAACACTGGGGGAAGAGATAAATACACAAAACGATACCCTTTAACCGGAATGCTTTATTGTAGTAAGTGTGCAGCGTCATTAATAAGGAGAACTTGGAACAGCAAGCATTCCTGTAGAAAAATTGTATGGCAATGTAGTAATTACATTAAAAATGGAAAAGATGCCTGCTTAGGAACAAAGATAGATGATGAGGTTGTAAGTAGGCTTAATATAAAAGAAGAAATTATTGTAAAGGAGGGCATTAAAGATGGCGAGAAACATTACAGTTATACCAGCAAGAGCAAGCAGGCAGAGCACAGCAGAGAGGCTAGAACCACAGAAAAAGAAAATGGCAGCATACTGCAGAGTATCAACAGACCAATTAGAACAGTTATCAAGCTATGAAGCACAAGTAAACTATTATACAACATATATTGAAAATCACCCAGATTATGAGTGTGCAGGTATTTATGCTGATGAGGGGATATCAGGCACCAACACGAAAAAGAGAGAACAGTTTAATAAAATGATTGAAGATTGTAAAGCAGGAAAAATAGATATGATCATAACCAAGTCCATATCAAGGTTTGCAAGAAACACTCTAGACTGCCTTAACTATGTAAGGATGCTAAAGGAATTAGGGGTTGGGGTAATATTTGAAAAGGAAAATATTAATACCCTAGATAGCAAAGGAGAAGTTTTACTAAGCATCCTTTCAAGCCTGGCCCAAGATGAGAGTAGATCCATTTCAGAGAACTCCACCTGGGGGATAAGAAGAAGGTTTGAACAGGGAAAAGTAATAGTAAACCATAAAAAGTTCTTAGGATATGATAAGGATGAAGATGGGAACCTCATAATAAATGAAGAACAAGCAAAGATAGTAAGAAGAATCTATAGAGAGTACTTAGAGGGTAAAGGCACAAATAGAATTGCTAAGGATTTAGAAAAAGATAAAGTTCCAAAGTGGGATGGAAGCTTTAAATGGTATGAAAGCAGCATTAGAAAGATGCTTCAAAATGAAAAGTACAAAGGAGATGCCCTTCTTCAAAAGACTTACACAGTAGATTTTCTAACTAAGAAGAGGCTCGAAAATGATGGACAGGTTCCAAAGTACTATGTTGAAGAAAGTCATCCAGCGATTATAGATAAAGATACATGGGAAGCAGTGCAGCTTGAAATGGAAAGACGTAGGGCCTATGCAAAAGAGCATGGGATGAAAAGGCTAGAATATACAACGGTTAAAAATCCCTTTGCAGGCAAAGTAATATGCGGAAACTGTAATAAAATATACGGGAGAAAGACTTGGAACTCAACTAGCAAAAGCCTTAAAAGAATTATATGGAGGTGTAATAACAAGTACCCTTCTAAAGGTGTAGTAGGGTGTGAAAGCAGACACATTGATGATAAGGTTTTATATCAGGCCTTTATAGATACATTCAATAAAGTAGTAGAAAATATGGATGACTTCATAAAAAAGTGGGAAGAACAAATTCAAAGTGAAGACATTCTAAAAAGGGTAACAGCAAGGAGATTTATTAAACTCTTTAAAGAAGCTAAACCTATTAAGGAGTTCGATATAGATTATCACTTGAAAATACTGGAGAAAATAGCAGTATATAATGAGAGATTGATTGTCAGCTTATTAGATGGAACAGAGGTTGAGTTGAAAATTGAATATGTATAATAATATTAAGCCAGTTGAAGTGAAATACACCTTAACTGGCTTATTTTTTATTTTATATAATTATTAATGAGAAAAAGTTGACGCAATAGTATAGTGTTAAATAATGCTGAAATAAATTGGAATTAACTTCAAAAATGATATTTGGAAAATATTGTGATATAATTGTAAATACAAATATTATATAGTCGAGTGGAGGGTATTTATGGAAAAAACTTATAGGTTGTTGATTAGCCATTCATGGAATTATGGAGATGCTTATGAAAAAATGATTAAAATGTTTGAGTCTGAGAAGTTGAAATACTATAATCACTCAGTACCTAAAAATGATCCAATACATACAAATGGTACTGACAAAGAATTAGAGGCAGCAATAACAAATAAAATAAAAGGGACAAGCTGTATTATTATACTTGCAGGTATGTATTCAACATATAGTAAATGGATTAACAAGGAAATAAAGATTGCAAAAGCATATGGTAAGCCTATTATTGCAGTACAACCATGGGCATCAGAAAGAACTTCAAAAGTTGTAAAAGACAATGCAGATATAATTGTTAAATGGCAAGGTAAATCAATTGTAAATGCAATAAAAGAGTTGGGGTGATAAATTAATGAGAAAAGCTTTAATTGTTGGGGTAGACTATTATGAAAAATGTTCTAATTTACATGGATGTGTTAATGATGCTTATTCTGTAAAATCAGTACTTGAAAGAAATAGTGATGGAACTTTAAATTTTGGAGTGAAATTAATAACAGCTACAGGTGAACCGAATAAAATAACGAGAAAAGAATTAAAAAACCATATAAGTGAGTTATTCAAAGATGCTAGTGATGTTGCTTTGTTTTACTTCTCAGGTCATGGTTATATTGAGAGTACAGGGGGATATTTAATAACATCTGAATGTTCAGATGGTGATGATGGTCTATCAATGAATGATTTGTTAAAGATCGTAAATGATTCTCCAGCTAGAAATAAAATTATTGTACTAGATACCTGTCACTCTGGTATTGCAGGGACTCCTGATCCTGATGAGGGGAAAGCTATACTAAAAGAAGGGGTTACAATATTAACTGCTTCAGGAGCTAATCAATATGCTATGGAAGCAAACGGGTCCGGTGTATTTACAAGTCTTTTTGTTGATGCATTAAATGGTAGTGCGGCTAATTTAGTTGGTGATATTACTCCTGGTAGTGTTTATGCGCATATTGATCAGTCCCTTGGACCATGGCAACAAAGACCAATATTTAAAACAAACGTAAGAAGCTTTGTTGCATTAAGACAAGTACAACCTCCGATATTACTTAAAGATTTAAAGAAATTAATAGAGCTTTTTCCTGACAAAGGAGCTGAGTTTAAATTAGACCTTACTTATGAGCCAGAGAGTGGGTGTCCTGATGAAGATAATACTGAAAAATTTGCAATTTTACAAAAATATAATAGAGTTAATCTTGTAGTTCCAGTAGGTGCACCTCATATGTATCATGCAGCTATGCAAAGTAAGTCTTGTAAATTAACAGTTCTTGGTGAACATTACTGGAACTTAGTTAAGAACAATAGCATATAACATATATTATTAACAGAGTAAAAAAACACATGGTATAATATGGGTATATCTATCCTGGTAGGTATACTCTGTTTTTTTAAGGAGGCATATAATATGCTTACTATAGAGGAATACATTGCAAAAATAAAAAAAGAGGACAAGTTAGATGAGTTTAATCTAGATAAGCGAATTGATAACATAAGAATATGTACCAACTATATTTTTGAGTATTTTGATAAATATTTAGATATTACAAAGATAGACCAGAATACAATCTTAAATGATGAAAGAATTAATAAATACAGAAAACAGTTAAGAGAGTATGATGAAGATGTAAAAGATTGGCTTGTAGGTTTCTATGATGAATATGGTAAACACATGAATAGAATTATTGGTAATATACTTGATGAAGATGATATTTTTCTACTTTATAGTGAGGATAGTGAATTTAGAAGTATATCGTATGAGTGCTATTCTAATCTGATAAAAAAACATCCCTTTTTAAAAGGTTAAACTGAGATGATGTTTCAATTTATTAAGGATTATCATAGAGTAAAAAGTAACAAGAGTATGCAATATAATTCATTGCCATTTTTTACTGAAAAATTAAGTAAATGGATAGAAAAGACACAATCAAAATATAACGTAAATATACCAGCTTTTGCAGCTAATTATATTAATGATTTTTACGACTCAATTGATAAATGGCCTACTACACACAGGAAGAAGAGTGATGATCAATACATCCCATATGACTATGATTATAAACAGAAGAAAAATCTTTTCAATATGGATTCTTTTTATACTAAGGTATCCAAGAAACCATTTATAAGAGGACATAAACAGGATCTAGAATTAATCATGAGGTATTATTGGTTACATGATATAGAGACAGATGATGATTATTGGGATGAGTATTTATCAAAAGTAATAGTTTAATATGAAGAAGGAATATAATTATGATTGATTATACAAAAATTAAAGGGGATTCTGGAAAGAATTATGTAACTTATAATTATAAGAATAAAGCAATCTATTGTATTAGGAAGAATAATGGGCAACTTGATTATAAATCTGACAGCTTAAAGGATAAGTCGCTCCCAGTATAAAACAAACAGTATTCGACATCACTTTGATTGTCGAATACTGTAATTAAAATTAGATTTGTATTTTCATCAATAATTGAGAATACACAAAATTATTTTATTATTTAATGCTTGACCTTAGAAAGAGCATCTGTTACTGCTTGTATAATAGCTTTGCTAGTAGTGGTTGCTCCAGACACTGTATCAACTTCTACTGATTGTGCTTCTACAATAGCTGATGGTATTTTTTCTATGGCTGGATCAGAAATACCTTTTGTTTCGTTTTGAGAAAGTATTTCAACAGATTTAATTTTCTCACCATCCATTGTAACTTTAACTGTTAATTCACCACCCATACCAGTGCCAACACCTATAAATTCATTGGCTGAAGTTTCAAAAGTTTGACTAGCGTCAATCTTGAAATTAACAGGAGTTTTTCCATCCATCACTGATTTCTGTGCAACATCATTTTTTACTTCAGCTGCATTTGTTCCTGATATACGTCCAAATGATACACATTCTGAAAGATTTCCTGCGCCTTGATAAACATCGCCCCATATAGCACCTAATTCACCGGCACTATAAAGGTGAGGAATAGGAGTTCCGTTTGTATCTATTATACGACCTTCAGCATCTCTACGTGGACCGCCTTGTGTATTTGTAAATGTTGGAACTACTTCAAATGCATAATAAGGGCCTGTTGTATTTAAAGGATTTAAAGTTTCTTCATGTCTACCAAATTGAATATCTTCACCATTAGCACAGAATTCATTATATTGTTGTACAGTTGCTGTTAAACTACCTGCAGGAAGTCCTAATTTTTCGGCTAATTCATCAAGAGTAGCAGCTTCAATTATAATTCCCTGTTCAATCTCATCTGTTTTATCATCTCCCCAAGCATGATAGATAGTAGTATTAATAGCAGTTGAATCAAAAACACAGTAAGCTGGAAGTGAAACTGGCATACGTAGTTTCATACCATGAAAATCTATGAAGCCATGACCTGGGGTAATAGACTCATCAACAAAACGAGTACCATCTGCACCAACAAATATAACATTTCCTAAAGTAAATTTAGTAGATAATAGTGGATGTTCACCCTGAATTGCATAACCATAAGCTCTACCTGTTTCTTTATCAATAGCATTTAAATCTGGACCAGCAATATTGCCCATGTGCCATAAGTCGGCTCCTACTTCCATAGCCATTTTTATTCCATCGCCTGTGTTATAAAGAGCACCCTTGGTATATCCGTATGGAAGTTGTAAGTAGTCTTGTATCATTTGTTGATTGTTTTCAAATCCTCCTGTACAAAGAACTACACCATTTTTTGCTCTAATATTGTATTCTTTGCCTTCAAACTCTGCTACTACACCATGTATAATCTTAGTTTCAGAATCTTGAATTAAATGATTCCCAGGTGCTTCATACCAAACATCTATTAAATCGCTCTCTTCTACTACAGATTGTAAAAATTTATAACCTCCAGCATCAAATATTTTTCCATCAATGCTCCAGCTATTCATTAAGTCCCAACCTTCTATGTCACGGAACTCACCTATACCTTTATATGTAACTAAAGCATTTCCACCTAATGAATTTATCCAATCAGGGTTTGTAATAATTGTATCGGTAAACGCAGCTAAAACATCGTCTTCTGGTGTTGTATAATTTCCACGGATTCTCTTAAAATATTCGAAAGCTTCATCACGGTTTTCAGGCTCAACAGTTACAAACCCTTGCCCAGCATATCTACTGTTTCCACCTTCATGACCTTTAGGTGCTTTCTCAAGCAGTAAGACCTTTGCGCCTTTCTCAGCAGCTTGAATAGAAGTTGCAGCACCTGCCATACCATAGCCAACAACGACTACATCGTACTCTGCGTCCCATGATATTGTATCTTCGAAAACTTCTTTTTTATTTTCCTCCTCAGGCTGAGTAGGTGTAGATGTTTCTTGTTTTGGAGTTGTTGATGTCTGTGTTTGACAAGCTGTTATACTTACTACTAAAGCTAAACATAGTATCCAAGCAAGAACTTTTTTAAAATTTTTCATAATTACCTCCCTAAGTTAGTTAATTTCTAACATTGTGATACTCCAAAAGAGTTGCACGTATGTTAGTTTATAAATTAACGATATCACCTGCACCTAGTGTCTTGTCAACGTTTATTTTTCTTTTTAATTGGAATCCAAATCTCCCTATATAGGCCTTTTCCACCATCAGTAAATAACACACCTCTAGTTATTATTTTATCACATACATATAATCCATTTTTATCAATAAACTGAACAGCCTTTTCAACACGATCAAAAAATTCATGTTCGCTATGATATAAATAATGAGTATAAACACAGTCCTGTTGTTCAATAACCTCCACCTGGTGTATCCTTTCTTGCTCCCATAGTTGTGCATCAGATTCAAAAATACTAATAGTATATCTAAAATCCTTTACATTTGGTGTAGATTCTAAATATGGATATATTAAGGTTACACAGGAGCTAGGAATGTCAGATACCCACTTTTTTCTATTATTAGAGATAACCTCATCTTCTATTAATTTTTCATCTTCAACAAGGGGCAATAACCACATAGTAGGTCGTCTGCGCATTCTAAATGTTTCAATTCCAAAACGCACTTCTTCAATAAAATTAATTATTTCCATTAAACGTTCTTTCCTGCGTATTGCATATTGAACTTCTTTGCTTAGAGTATCCACCATATCTAAATGGTGAAGTTGTATGTTATCTAAATTTGTCTCATTAAGCAAACGTGAAGTCTGTTCCAGTGTATAATTATATTGTCTATAACGTCTCCCATTAAAAAGATGCCCCATATCCATGCCATCATACTCACGCTGATTGGTTGTTTCATTTATATTCGGAGAAATAATTCCGTATTGCTCATATTTACGAAGACCACTTACTGAAATTCCCATTAAATTAGCCATTGCTTTTATTTTCATTAGAAACATTATAACTTCCTCCTTAAAGTTTGTTTATAATGACATATTTGTAAGTAATTATAGCATAATACTAACAAATTGTATAAATGGTTAATTTCAATGATGCAGTCATACTCCTTTCGAAACAATAATTTTAAGATTTTATTAATAAGATTTTTAAAACTAACCGGGCTACTTCTTTAATTGTTTGATTATTATAAATACATTTTTCAGTAACTTTACCCCGGAGTAAAACCCATTACAATTTCGCCAATTAATATCATTTATCAGCCACAATGCATGTTGAAATAATAGTGAAGTTAGAAAAATAGTAGAGCTTAGTAATATCAATAGTTTAAGCCATTGAATGCATAGATGACATTTAATGGCTTTCTGTTTGTGGGAATATATCCACTCAGGAAAAATTAAATTATATTCTCATTAAACGAAAAAACAACTTTAACCTAAAATGAAACAAAAAATACTTGAAATCTAACAATGCTAATGTTATATTTAAAATAACAAATGTTATATTAGGAGGTATTTAAATTGGTATTGGAAGTTGAGCGATATTTGAAAGATAATATAGATGAACAAACAACAATAAAAACTTGGAATTATGCTGATAAAATTCCTATATTCTTAAGGGATATTTATGAATTTTATACAATAAAAATTTTAGATGCTCAATGTATTTTGCTTGAGATTATTGGTGAAACGCCAAGGATTGATGCTATTAATAAACATATAAATAGAATTGAGAAAATAACAAATGAGCAAATTGTACTTTATTATAGAGAAATAACAAGGTATCGAAGAAAAAGCTTAATTCAAAATAAGATTCCATTTATTATAGAAGATGGGCAAATTTTTTTACCATTTTTAGGACTTCATTTAAAAAAGATAGAGGATTCTTTGGAAAAACAAATAAATAGATTTACTCCATCTGCACAAGTAGCTTATCTTTACTTTCTTTATAACAAAGAGACTGTAGTAAATACAACAGAATTTTCAAAAGTTTTTGGATGGAATTCAATGACTTCTTCTAGGGCGTTAAATGAATTATATAATGTCAAGCTTCTTACCTATGAAATCGGAGGCGAAACGGGTAGAAGCAAGTATTATAGTAGAATTTCTGATCCAGATTATTTTGAAAAAGGTAAGGTTTTTCTCAATTCTCCTATAAAAAAAGTAGTCTATGTAAAAAAAAAACCTAAGAGTTTACTGATTGCTGGGCTAGAAGCTCTATCAGAAGTAACTATGATAAATCCACCTCGCCATAAAGTAAGAGCAATTTATAGTCACGATTTAAATAAGAATAATTTAGAAATTATAAAAAATAAAGATATTATTAAAGATAAAAAATTGGTAGAACTTCAAATATGGGAATATGATCCTAAGCTTTTTACAAAGAAATATATTGTAGATACAGCTTCTTTGTATGCATCTTTGAAAGAAGAAAATGATGAAAGGATAGAGCAGGCACTTGAAGAGGTCTTGCGAGAAGAGAAATGGTATATGGATTAGAGAAATTCAAAGAGTATTTTGGAGATTATACAAATCAATATGTATTTATTGGAGGAACGGCTTGTGATATATTGATGAATGAATTAGGAGCTTCCTTTAGAGCTACTAAAGACTTGGATATTGTATTAATCATAGAAGCCTTGGATGATTCTTTCGGGAATAAATTTTGGAAGTTTATAGAAGATGGTAGATATCAATATCGAGAAAAAAACACAGGGAAAGAACAATTTTATAGATTTAGTAAACCTACAAAATCTGGCTATCCAATTATGATTGAATTATTTAGCCGCAAGCCATATAATTTTGACTTGCAATTTCAGACAAGTTTTACTCCGATTCATATAGAGGATAGTATAGTAAGTCTTTCTGCTATACTTCTAGATGATATTTATTATAATTCTCTATTAAAGTCTAAGGTAGTAGTAGATGGATATTCAGTTATTAAAATCGAGACAATGATTTTGTTTAAAATTAAAGCTTGGCTTGATATGAAACAAAAATTGGAAAACGGTGAAAATGTTGATTCAAGAAATATCAAGAAACATAAAAATGATGTATTTAGACTTCTTGTTAATATATTACCTTCTAGTAAGTTAGAGGTAGATAAAGAAATAGAAGCGGATATTAGGCTATTTATTAAGATGATTGATCAGGATAGACCTGACTTAAAAAACTTAAGAATTAAAGTAGGGAGCTTTGATGAGATGATAGAATTACTTGTAAATGTATATTTACAAACATCAGAAGCGTTATAAACTATTAGAACTTTTTTAGAAAATATCCTTCCATCAAGAGGATACTAGATGTTTACTACATTATGAGAGCTAAAACACCACAAACTTTGGAATATCAATCCTTTATGAGAAAGTATATGTGTTTGATAGAAATTTATTTTGTAAAAATCAAATCTCACAGCGGAAATAAATTTAACAACATGGCAGATAGACTCGCTAAATTTGCAACAAATCTATAGAGCATAAAGAAATTGCAGAAAAAGACGGAAAAGCCGTGTATTTGAAAGTGGGTATGTAAATATGATAATTATGATTTTTGGTATATCTAATGTAGGGAAGACTGTAACGGGTGAAAAGCTTGCTGAAAAATTAAATTATACTTTTATTGATATGGATAAAGAGATCAAAAAGAGATTTCAAATGTGCTTAGAAGAATTTATGCAAAAAAATCCATATGCATTCGAGAGGTCAAAAGTTAAGGGTAAAGTTCTGAAGGATTTGATTGAAGAACATAAGGATAATATTGTTATTGCAGTAAGCCCTATATGGTATGCAAGAAATTTCAATTATCTTTTGGATTTAGAACGAGTTATGGCAATTGAACTACATGATTCAAAAGAGAATATTTTTGAAAGATTGGTTTTTTCTGATAAGGATGATAATGTATATAAAGATGATGAATATAAAGAGCAACATAAAGATTATTACATCAAGAAGATACATGAAGACATAGTGTATGCAAGAAGGGTTTTTAAAAAAATCAAGAATAAGTATTTCATAAATAAGCGTTCCGTAGATCAAGTTATTGATGAATTGATGATTATAATTCAAAATAAATCTACAGAGAGGACATAGAATAATGAATTATTGCAGTTAATATGTAAAAAAATTCTCCGGCTTTTATGCCCTAGAAGAATATGAAGATGTATTAAAGAAAAGGATACAGTTCAAATGGTATTCTCTATGGTATAACATGGGAAGAAGCAATAGAAGCAGGATTGATAGAATCTAACAAATACGATGATGATACTGAAGAGTTGCCGTTTTAGAAGAGATAGTGAGGTACTATAGATGAATATAAATAATTTTGAGTCGCATATAAACAAGACAATTCTAGGCAGAGGATATGACTATTACATTGAAGGAAATATAGTTGAAACATATAATCAGGGAGACAATGAATATGTTTTTCAAGTTCAAGGAAGTGAAGATTACGAGGTTGTAGTAAAGATAGATGACAATGGAGAAATATTGCATTCTGAGTGTGATTGCCCTTATGATTTTGGCCCTATATGCAAGCATCAAGTGGCAGCTTATTTTGAACTATTTGAGATCTTGAATAATCAGGATAATGGAACAAGTGGGAAAAAAGGAGTAGTAAAGCAGCCAGAGATAAAAGAAGTTTTAAACAATCTTTCCAAAGAAGAACTAATCAGAATAATAATAGACATGACCAAAAAGGATACAACTTTAAAGAATAGCCTCATTGTTAGATACTCAAATGATGATGATGAGCAGGAACTTGAAAAATGCAAAAAGTTTATAGATTCTATCGTGGGGAAATATACAGGTAGAGAAGGCTTTATTACATACAGAGAAACCTCTGGTTTTGTAAGTGAGATGGAAGATTTATTAGATAAAATAAGTGATACTGATGATATACTATTAGCCGTAGATATCGCATTTTTACTGCTTAACGAGGCGGTTGAAGCTTTTCAATATGCAGATGATTCTAATGGAAATATAGGCTTTTTAGTAACAGAAACCATAGAACTGATAGGAGAAATTGTAACTGATAGTGCTGATCTAAATATTGATTTAAGAGAAAGGATATTTAATAAGCTATTGTTACAAAGCGATAACAAGGTTTTTGATGGATGGGAAGATTTTAGAATTGATATCCTCAGACTATGTGCAGAATTTGCTGATGTAGAAGAGTTAAGGAATAAGCTAAGAATGAAAATAGAATACTCGGTGAATACAAATTTCGGTGATGAGTATAAAAGGTACAGCAATGAAAGAATGCTCGGGATATTATTTGAGTTGATAGCAGAGTATGGAACTCAAGAAGAAGCTGAAAAATTCATAAAAGCTAATCTCAACTTTACATCCTTTAGAGAACTACTTATAGATAAATACATGAAAGAAAAGAACTACCATAAAGTTATAGAATTAGCTTTAGAGGGAGAAAATAAAGATAAACAATATGCAGGATTAGTATCAAAATGGAAAAAAATAAGATATGAAGCCTATAAGGAACTTTCCCTAAAAGAAGAGCAGGAAAAATTAGGAAAAGAGCTTTTATTTGATGGAAATTTTGAATATTATAGGGAATTGAAAGAATTAGTTACCGGGCATAAGTTAGTATTTTATAATAACATAAAGCAAGAACTGAAAAAGTATAAGGGTTGGAATAGTAGGAATATTTATCTTAAACTCATAGTAGAAGAAAATGATTTAGATGAGATAATGGAGTTTGTAAGGGAAAACCCAAGAAGCATAGAAGAATATGCTGGGATGCTAGAGAATAAGTTTAAGGATGAGGTTATAGAGATTTATAAAAGATATATAAAATCTGCAGCAAGTTATTCATCTAATAGAAGAGCCTATCAAGGTGTATGCGGAATACTTAAGAGATTTAAAAAGATAGCCGGAAAGAAAAATCAGGAAGATATAATTAATGAGCTAATTTGCTTATATAGAAGAAGACCAGCCTTTGTAGATGAATTGACTAAATTAAATAAATAATATATAAGAGGAGCTAAAGTGGTATCAGACTTTGGAAGTTACTGATTGATAAGAATATGAATCAGATGGTACTTAAGATGCGATTAATATTTCACTAGGTACGCTTGCTAAATTAAGCAGAAATCAAACTGTAAATGGAGATTGTTGCAAGAATTTGCAAAGGGTTAAATTGTAATATTGGTGTTATAGCGGACTATATCTCGGATGTGGAGGAGAAAAGTGGTTATGAATAAAAATAATGATAAACTTCAAATAAGAAATAGTACGGCAGAGTTTTTAATTTTCACCTCGCAAACAGGAGAGAATTCCATTGAAGTTATGGTTGTAAATGAAAATGTGTGGTTGACTCAAGATATGATTGCTACCCTTTATGAAAAAGGAAGATCTACTATTACAGAACATTTTTAAAAAAATTTTGCTGATGGTGAATTATATGAAAAATCAGTATGTCGGAAATTCCGACGAACTGGTGCTGATGGAAAAGAATATAACACTAAGTTTTATAATCTAGAAGCTGTTATTGCGGTAGGTTTTAGAACAAATTCAGAAAGAGCTATAGTTTTTCGCCAGTGGGCAACTTCTGTATTAAAGGATTTTTCTATTCGTGGTTATGTCATCGATAAAGAAAGGCTAAAGAACGGAACCTTTTTAAATGAAGAATACTTTGACCATTTGCTTGAAGAAATCAGAGAAATTAGGGCTAGTGAAAGAAGGTTTTATCAAAAGATAACAGATATCTATGCCACTGCGATGGATTATTCTTCTGATGCATTAACAACTAAAACATTCTTTAAAATTGTTCAAAATAAACTGCATTTTGCAATACATGGGAGAACAGCAGCAGAACTAATAATGGATAGGGCACGTGGAAACGGTGGTGTTGATGTCAAGGGTTGATAAATAAAAGAATAAAAAATATAAAGAATAATGGGTTTCCAAGCATTAGAAGCTCTTAGGATAAATATAAGCCTAGGCACTAGGACTTTCATGCGGTAACCTTGAACCATATCTTTCATTGTGATTTGGCTTGGTTATTTCCTTATAAGATATTTGAACATTTTGTAGAAAAGAAATTAGTTATAATATACCCAAATTGGGTATATTAAAGTTTAAGCATAAATTAAAGGAGGATTTATCTATGAATAAGTTTATTTTCAATGATTATTTTCATGAGCCACAGGGAAAAATCGCCAAGCGGGTGCTTTTCAAAAGCGATAATGTAATTGCTTTTGTTCTAAACATTGCAAAAGGGGAAATACTACCAGGACATACCCATCTAGAATCAACCCTTTTCCTGCAGGTCATGGAGGGTAATGCCAAGGTTGTCACGGATGGCAATGAAACCTTGTTGCAGGTGGGTGAGTTAATTCAGGTTGATGGGCAGGAAAGCTTGCAGGTAATAAACACCGGTGAAGAGGTCTTGCGCCTTTTTGTCACAATTTCACCAATGGGTTCAGAGGCATTTGCAACAGATGCGAATGTGTAATTATTTTTATCATTGATATGTGAAAAAACTTTTTCACTATTTATACCAATTATTCTCGGAAAAGATTATTTCGTTTTTGTAGAGGGACAAGGGACAGATCACTTGTCCCTTTTTCACGTGAGTGATATATGAGTAGCTATATAAATAAAAGTCTTTTATAATTTATTATGAATAAAAAATATATTGGAGAAGAAAACTTTCCTCCAATAATGTCAAAGGATATATTTGAAAAAGTGAGCCAAATCAGGAGTGAAAGATACAGCCATTATAATTTTAGTGACAAGGACACAGGGGTGTTTACATAAATAAATATATATGGTATTAATTAACATAGGGCTGATTTTAGGCCAATAGAGGCAAGAACAAAAAGTAAAAGTGGAATATAACATGTCATTATGAGGGAAATAAATAGTCAAACTCTATTTGAAAATGAGGAATAATGTCTTAAATTCATTCAAACATTGGAAAAGTATAAAGAAGTATATAGGTGTAAATTATATGCTTATTGGTTAATGGATAATCATATACATATACTTCTTGAAGAAGATCAAGAACCTTTGGCGACTATTATGAGAAGAATATGTAGTAGTTATGTTCTTTGGTATAACAAAAAGTATGATATAGTAGGATACTTGTTTCAAGATCGATTTAAAAGTGAACCTATAGAAGATGAAGCGTATTTTCCCACAGTGCTTCGATATATTTTTCGAAATCCTTTAAAAGCTCCTTTAGTAAAGGAGATCAAAGATTATACTTGAACTAATTACATTGATTATGTAGAAGAAAATAAACACGGATATCAACTTTGCTCTTAATATAGTTAATATAGATAGAAAAAAAGCAATAAAAAGCTATATAAATTACATAAATCAAGATACTAGTGATGAATGCCTTGAGATGCTATCAAAATCATGGTTAACAGATGAGGATGCTAGAAAAATAATAAAAAAGCATTGTAAAGTTAGTCATGGAACGGAGATTCAAAAGTTTGATATAAAAGTAAGAAATTCATATATTAAAGATCTCAAAGAAAGATACGGATTATCAATTAGACAAATTGAGAGGCTTACGGGAATTGGAAGGGGAATCATTCAAAAGATTTAGTGTGCCATTAACCCCGTCAGACTGCGTAAAAACAGAAATTTTTATAATGTTTATGCAATGAAATTTATAAAATATACAAAATACCGCTTGTTTCCTGGGGTTTTTGAATAATATTGCAAATGGCAATATGTTTTTACGCAACCTGCCGTCCCTGTGTCACTATTAGATGCTGCTAAATGGGGTGCTGAATTAGCGACATCTAATTCAAAAGAAAAAATTTATATAGTAGAACCATTAGGTGAATTTGAGAATGACCCAAACCTAACTGACAAAAAATTTCCTGGAAATCCAACACGTTCTTACAGGTCTAAATCTCCTTTGAAAATAATAGCTGAACTAGGTTCATGGGAAAGACATTCAGATGAAGAAGTAAACCATATGCTTACATCTTTAGAAAAGTTACGAGAACAAGGAAAGGCTATAATATATGATTAATTGTGAGAAGACCTTTTTAACTAGGCTAGATTGGTAAATAAGCAGTGACGGCCTATTATGGAAGAACTAGATAATCAGCTACTTTAAAATAGATTACTACTATTTCTACTCTATAATTAAGAATATCTGGATATTCCTAAGGTGAATCGACTAAATTGTGCATAGATTATCGGATGAATAAAGGCATCCTTTGATAAGATTATTGATGAAAGGAGGTCATGAGATGGATTCTTTAAGCAGTATGAATAAAGCATTGGTTTATATTGAAAATCATTTAACAGAGGAAATTAATTATGGCGAACTGTCAAAAATAGCTTTATGTTCAGAGTATCATTTTAAAAGAATGTTTTCTTTTTTATCAGGCATAAATTTATCAGAATATATCCGAAGAAGAAGATTGACATTAGCTGCATTGGAATTGAAAGAAAGTAGCTTGAGAGTAATCGATGTTGCTGTCAAATACGGATATGGTTCAGCAGATTCATTTTCTCGTGCATTTCATTCTATTCATGGTATTTTACCCTCTGAAGCAAGAAATGAGAGTGCAAAAATAAAAGCTTATCCTAGAATGACCTTCCGATTATCAATTAAAGGAGGATGCGAAATGAATTATCGAATTGTTGAGAAAGAACCTTTTAAATTGGTTGGATTTAAGAAAAGAGTTCCAATTATTTTTAGTGGTGTTAATGCGGAGATTGCTAAAATGTATGAGTTATTAACACCTGAAATTATTAAGAAATTAAAAGATCTTTCTGATACAGAACCAACAGGGATTATTAGTGCTTCTACTAATTTTTCAGAGGAAAGAATGGAAGAAAAGGGAGAACTAGATCATTACATTGGTGTAGCAACTTCAAATGATGGAACAGAAGGATTTGATATATTAGAAATTGATGCAAATAAGTGGGCCGTATTTGAGTCAATAGGACCATTCCCAGAAACGCTTCAAAATGTTTGGGGAAGGATATACTCAGAGTGGTTTCCATCTTCAGGATACGAGGCGGTTGATGGCCCTGAAATATTGTGGAATGAGAGTAAGGATACGACTAATCCTAAATATAAAAGTGAAATTTGGATTCCAGTAAAGAAAAAAGAACATTAAGTAAATCAATAATTATGTTTAAGGGCACTCCATAAAGGAGTGTCTTTTTTCGTACTTAAGAATATAGATATAAAACTAAACAATTATGTTGATATTGAAATAAAGTATAGAGTAGTGAAACTTATAAGTAAAAAGAGCTGGTGGAAAAGCTACTGGCTAGACTGGACTGTCATTGTTAGCTATAGTTAATATGGGAGCTATATAGTTTAGATAGAAATAATCTGCGATTTATATACCACACATGTTGAAGCCATAACACTACTTGTGAAGGAGTGAAGTAAGTTTTATGTTCCCTCAAACTTCTATTTTGGAGGTTTTTTAGACCCTGGGGATCTAATTTTATGCATAAATATATAGGTAAGAAATATTGCTTAAAATTTTCTAAAGGATACTGTTGACATTGACGCTACGTAAAGGGGTATCATTAATTTATCGGGAGGTGAGATCATGGAGTACACAGTGCGAAAGTTAGCTCAGATAGCAGGTGTAAGTACACGGACATTGAGGTATTATGATGAAATTGGAATTCTTAAGCCGGCAAGAATTAATTCATCAGGATATAGGATTTATGGACAAAAAGAAGTAAATCTGTTGCAACAGATACTTTTCTACAGAGAACTGGGTGTAAATTTAAAGAATATAAAGGGTACAAGCATTGAAACAAAGAATAGTAATAAATTACAATTTCGAAGGACTTTCAGAAGAAGCTTTAGAATATATTCGGTCTAGATTATCTTTAGCAGGAGCTTCCTCCGAAATATTTGATAACAATGCCCTTTTGGCTGCATATAGAAGCTGTGCTGGCACTATTAGACGGTTAAACATGATACTGACAAAGACCTTAATAATAGGGGCACAGCATGAAAAAACTACAATTGATACTGATATAATAATGGCAGCTGCCAATGAAATATCACTACATTAAACTTAAGGATAATTTGCTCCTTTTTTCTTTTAGGAATAAAGTGATTTATCTATAGGGATAAGGTGACTTTATAGAGATAATTTGATGTGAACCTAAGAACAGTTATAGAATTAAATTGACGTTGAGATTAGGAATAATTTGACGTTTAACAGTTTAGTACGACTTATAAAATACACTATATATTTTTCGTTTTTATCATTTTACACCCCCGTTTATTGATAAAATGATTATAACAATTATAACATTATTTATCAATAAAGTTTGACACAAAACTATATATGCGGTAAATTTAGTTTGTAATCAAACTAAATAGGAGGAGTAATGATATGAACTTAGAAAAAGGCATCAAAGAAAGAAGGAGTATAAGAAAATATTCGGAGAGAGAGGTTACTGAAGATACAATCCGTGAAATAATTGACTTGTCTAGGTTTGCACCTTCATGGAAAAACACGCAAGTTGTGAGATATCACATAATCAAAAACAAAGATATAAAGGAGGAAATTGCGAAAAATTGTGTGCTGAGTTTTGATTTTAATGCTAAAACAATCATAAGAAGCAATGCACTTGTTATCGTATCTGTAGTGAAGAATACTAGTGGGTACGAGAAAGATGGCAGCTTTTCTACCTCACAGCAAGATCGCTGGGAAATGTTTGATGCTGGTATAGCAACCCAAACTTTTTGCTTAGCCGCACATTCAAAAGGTATTGGAAGTGTTATTTTAGGTGTGTTTGATGAAGAAAAGATACGTCAATATATTGACATCCCTGAAGATGAGAGGGTAACAAATCTAATTGCAATAGGGTATCCATTAGAACAACCAAAATCTGCACCACCTAGAAAAGAGGTGGAGCAAATTACGTCATTTATCCTGTAGGAGTCCTATCTAAACAAACATGTAGAAAAAGTACAGGGCTGTCCAGTTTTCAGATATGACACAAGGGGCAAAACACATCAACAAAATCGATGCGTACTTTATTTTAAAAACCTTGGACCACATCAAGGTTTATGAAGCAGGGAAGATTATCATCCGGTTCATGGATGGAACGGAAATGGAGTGTAATGGGGAATAATAAGGGATTAGCTTGTTGACTTGGATTGATGATCTGAGTCGGCTTTTTTAACTTAACCCGGGTTTACATTGATAAATATTTTAAAATATCTTATAATTTTAAATAGGAGAATATGCAAATATTCAATCAGCCTCGAGTGCATATTCGAGATTTTTTGTTTTTTTGCATAGATGGGAGGCTAAGCTTTGATTGATTTAAAAGGTTTAATGCAAGAATTTTTCTCCATAGTAGAGAATAGTGGTATTGAAATATATAATGAGTTTAGCTTGCAGCATGAGCTAGGTATTTTCCTAAGAAATAAGCTCCCTGATTATAAAATTCAATTCGAAAGAAATGTTTCATTCTTTACTAATGAGACCGATACAATAAAAAAAGAAATAGATATTTCGATTTTTAATGAAGATAAGTCTGAGAAGTTTGCCATTGAACTAAAACATCCGCTCAACGGCCAACACCCTGAGCAAATGTATTCTTTTGCAAAAGACATTAAATTCATGGAAGAGTTAAAAGAAAGAGGGTTTATTAGAACCGCAGTAGTAACCCTTGTATCTGACAGACCGTTTTACGAAGGGCTTAATAATCAAGGAATATATAAATGCTTCAGAGAAGAGTGTTCGGTTTATGGGCAAATCTTCAAACCAACTGGCCTTTTGAAAGATAAGGACTTCATCATCTTAAATGGCAGATACGATTTTTTATGGAAACCAGTATTCAATACTAGTAAATATTATGTGATAGAAGTTTAGGAGGTTGATTTCAGTGTTTCTAATTAACAAAGAAAAAAATGAAGCAATATCAATAAACAAGAAAACTTTTCAAGAGTTAGAGTTTAAAGAACGGAAGCATCTGCAGGAATGGATTTGTAAAAACACAGAAATTCTTGGAGAAAGACTGCTTATTATTCAAAAAGAATTCAGCGGTTTTGACGATACAAAAGAGAGACTGGACCTACTTGCGATTGATGAGAACGGAAATTTGGTTATTATAGAAAATAAACTAGACGATAGTGGTAGGGATGTCGTTTGGCAGTCATTGAAATATGCATCTTACTGTTCAGGTCTTACCAAAAGTGACATCAAGGATATATTTCAACGGTATCTTTATGAACAAGGGAAAATTGACCATGCAGAGAAATTGATATGTGAATACCTTGGGATAGACGATTTCAGCGAAGTTGAACTCAATAATGACGATCAAAGAATAATTATGATTGCTGCGAATTTTAGAAAAGAAGTAACTTCTACTGCAATGTGGCTTCTGGATCATAACATCAAAATTAAATGCATCAGGGTTACACCATACGAATTGCATGGACAAATACTTCTAGATACTGAACAAATTATCCCTATTGTTGATGCAGAAGAATACTTAATTAAAATAGCAAACAAGAAACAAGAAGAGTTAATCAGCAAAGAGAAAAAACAAACAAGACATACAGTAAGGATTGATTTCTGGACACGTCTCCTACAAGTGATAAATGAGAAATCTGACTTATTTAAGAACATTAGTCCCTCAAAAGATAATTGGATAAACTGCGGGAGCGGTCACAGCGGAATAGCATATACATTTGTTGTAACTGGTAACTATGCAAGAATTGAACTATGGATCAACGGAGGATTGCGAGAAGAGAACAAAGAACTCTTTGACAGCATTCATGCTTATAAAGACAGAATTGAAGAGTCATTCGGAGACCAGCTTGACTGGCAAAGACTGGATGAGGGTAAAGGCAGTAGAATAGCATACTGGCTTAAAGATGTCAGTGTATTCAATGAGGAAGATTGGGATAAAATGATCTCTTTCATGACAACAAATATGGTCAAGTTTGAAAAATCCATAAAAGACGTTCTTCCTGATGTGATAAAGAAGTAGTATTACATTGTGTAGTAGAGGAAAGAGGTGATGGTGTGGCAATAAACTGCAAGAAATGTCCTAGATGCGGCTCTTTAAATGCAATCAATATTCTTTATGGCATGCCAACGTATGATGCGTTCTTGATGGCTGAAGAAGGGAAAGTAAAACTTGGTGGCTGTTGCATCACTGGAACTGACCCTGAATACTATTGTAAGAACTGTGAGAACGAATGGGATAGAGAAGCTGCTATTCATCAAACTTATATTGAGATAAACTGTAAGACGTCAAATTCTAGCTTCTACAAACTGCATTTCTAAGTCAAATTATAATTATAAATCTAATAATTATATAGTAATTAATTGAATTTTAAAATTTCATATTATAACTACAAAAAATCTTTTGAACAAGTATAATATAAAAGACTGGGAGTAACCGGTAAGGAGTAAATGAATATTTAGGTAAGAAATAGTAATAAAGGTAAATTTATATCTAAGTCAACAAAAAAATTAAAAGCATTAGAAGAATGAAAATAAATTTTACAGAAATAGTTTGGAAAGAATATATCTATTGGCAAACACAAGATAAGAAAACAATAAAGCAATTAAATCAACTTATTTAAGATATTGATCGTAATTATTCCGTATATCGTATAAACCCTATATGAAGTTTTGGACTTTTATGGAGTTTGGATATGATAAAATGACATTACTAAGAAGAGGAGGATTATTATGAGTGATAAGTACAAGTGTCCAGATTGTGGAGAAGATTTAGAAGCAGCGATTGCCTGTGGATCAGAAAGTTATTTTTGTTATACGTGCAAAAGTCTGAAATCTAGAAAGAGAATTAAAGGACACTCTCATTATATAGAGCCAGATTATGAAGGTGTAGATGATGAGAAAGAAGTATAAAGATCAAGATAGAAAATACATATATTAAAGATTTGAAAGAAAGATACGGATTATCAATTATACAAATTGAGAGGCTTACGGGAATTGGAAGGGGAATCATTCATAAGGATATAGTGTGACATTAACCCCGTCCCCATGTCACTGTATGGGAAGAAAAATTAAGAGAGAGTAGGAATTTGAATGAATCAACATGTATCGAGGCAAAACAATAAATATAAATTCCTAAAAAGATGGGGATATGTGCTATTAGGAATCATTATTATGATGTGCCTTGGAACGGTCTATTCATATAGTGTTTTTAGACTTTCAATTGAAAAAATATTTAATGTAGGTGCAACACAAAGTGGGATGCCTTATATGATAGCTTTGGCCTTTTATGCATTCTTTATGTTTTTAACTGGTAGGTATTTAGATAAATTTAATCCGAGATATATTATTATAGTAGGTGGGCTGCTAGTATCACTTGGGTGGATTTTATCTGCTTATGCTCCAAATATTTATGTGTTGACGATAACTTACGGATTAATAAGCGGTGCAGGGGTGGGAATCGTTTATGGAGTACCAATGACAGTTGTAGCGAGATGGTTCCCTGAAAAAAAAGGTTTGGCTGTCGGTATGGTTTTAATAGGATTTGGCTTGTCACCACTAATAACTGCGCCACTTGCTAGAATTTTTGTAGAGAAATATGGAATTATGAGTACATTCCAAATTTTAGGGATATGTTTTGGAGTCATAATACCAATTCTTTCATTTCCATTTAAATACCCTTCTGAGTCGGAACTATTAAGTTTAAAGTCAGTTAAGCATGTAAAAAATAGTTTGAACGAATTGAACACTTTAAGGATGATTAAGTCTAAAAGTTTTAAAGGATTGTACATCAATTTTATAATTGGTACGACGATTGGACTCATGTTAATTGGGTCAACAAGTAGTGTAGGTATTGAATTAATCGGATTATCACCAAAGAAAGTTGCTTTTTTGATGGCACTATTTGCAATTTTTAACGGAATTGGAAGACCTACATTTGGTTGGTTTACAGATAAACTTTCTTCAAAAAAAGCGATGTTCCTATCTTATGGACTGATTATTTCCTCGGCTATTTTGATTTTGTTTGCAAATGAAGGAGATGTAATAATATACACCATATCATTTTCGATATTTTGGTTTAATTTAGGAGGGTGGCTAGCAATTGCCCCTGCCTCAACATTTGCATTGTATGGCACAAAACATTATAACCAAAACTATGGTGTTGTTTTTACTGCATATGGCATTGGTGCTATTACTGGAGTTGTGACCTCAGGCATGTTGATCGATATGCACAGGAATTATAATTATGTGTTTTATTATGTTATAGCATTGTGTTTGATGGGTATATTATTGACTTCAAAACTTATTAGTGATAAATGATTTAGGAAAAAGAAAGTAAGCGTCAAATAGCCTCCATCTTTAAAAGGTTGGGGCTATTTGACGCTTACTTTCTTTTTAATTAAAAAGTTTCCTTGAGGTTGATTTATTCAACCGTAATCAACTGATAATCCATTGATTTAATTAGGTGAAATCTATACAATTATATATGAGGTGATCATATGAAAGAAATCAATATTGCCAAAATGCTTGTTACAAAACGCAGAGAAAAAGGTATTACTCAAGATGAAATAGCTTCATATATAGGGGTTTCTAAGGCATCTGTATCAAAATGGGAAACAGGACAAGTTATCCCGACATTACATTTCTGCCACAGCTTGCGGCATATTTCAATATTAGCATTGACGAATTAATGGGTTATGAACCGCAGATGACGAAAGAAGATATCAAAAAAATTTATCATCAGTTTTCATCTTCATTTGCTATCCGCCCCTTTGATGATGTGTTAGGATTTATGATTTGAAACATCTACATCCACATACTATGGCACAGATATATTTTACGGCTGCACAGGTATATGGTTTATAAAGCGATGCTGAAAAAGCCCTTGAAATGTTACAAAAATATGCTGATATCTGTACTGGGAATTTTTCGCTTTTTTCATTATACGGAGATTCCTTTTTTGATGAAATTGATGGATGGATCGAAGATTTTGATTTAGGTGCCGAGGCCCCACGAGATGAAAGAGTAATCGAAGAAATATTACTCCGTCTTTTAGTAATGTCTCTGTTTGTTCTGATGCTTTGGAAACTATTTGTAAAATCTAATGATAATTTGAATATACCTAATTGGATATATATATATGCTATTATTCTTGCAGCCACCTTATTTGCAGCGGGACATATTCCTTTTACAGCTCAGTCAATTGGACTATCTACACCTATATTGATAAGAGGTTTTATTTTAAATGGAGTTGGAGGATTAGGATTTGGTTATTTATATTGGAGGAAGGGATTATCTTATTCTATGCTAGCCCATGGAACAACGCATGTCTTTATGCAGGCTATATTTATGCCGATTTTGTTTTAAAATTATGTAAAATATTATGAGTAATGAAAGAGTTTGTTTCTGCAAATTGATTAGAAAGGTTAGCAGGAAGAGTTTCAGTTATGAATAGAAGGAGCATAATGCGTAATAAGTAAATTTTTTTGGGGGATGTGAAACTAAATGTTTGTTTTGCGAATAATTCTAATATTAATTGGTTTGGTATTCATTGGTTTTGGATATGCAATTTGGTTTAAAGGGAAATATAATTTGATTAATAATTTTCAAAAGGATAAGAAGAATGGTAAATTAAATGATTCCTTTGCTAAAAGAGTTGGTAAAATTGAGTTTATAGGTGGAATAGTCTGTTTTACATTAGGAATAATTACTATGCCTCTGAATGATGTTTTCACATTGGTATCCTTTATTTTTTGCATTGTAAGTATTATTGTAGCATTAATTCTTAATCAAGTAAAATCTACAAAGTAAAAAAAGAAGGAAGGGAAGGAATGGGGCTTGAAATATTCTTTTTGTGAAGAATATGGGAATTTTAAAAATATTGAATTGGCAAGTAAACTCAATATATCCCCGTGAATGATTTCGAAGATCAAAAGTGGCAAAAGTGAATATTTTAAGCCTGACCCCAACACTATTTTCGCCACTAGTATGAGTAAGGTAGCTTAGAGGAGGGAGACTTCTTGGCAATTGTAGTTAAATAATGATTAATTTAGGAGGTAAAAAAATGGATATTTTAATTGCTTATGGAAGTAAGCATGGGTGCACAGAAAAGTGTGCCAATCTTTTAAAAGAAGAATTAGATGGGAAAGTCGACTTGATAAATCTTAAAGATACTAATAAAATAAATCTTTCTAAATACGAAAAAGTAATAATCGGAGGATCTATATACATGGGTAAAATTCAAAAGGAAGTTTCAAAGTTTTCTTCTAAAAATCTAGAAATTTTAAAAGAGAAGGAGATAGGGTTATTCATATGTGCAATGCAAAGTGAAGAAATAGTAGAGAAAGAATTAAATGAAAACTTTCCGAAAGAACTTTTAGATGTGGCAAAATCAAAAGAATCTTTTGGAGGAGAATTTATATTTGACAAATTGGGATTTATGGAAAAAGAAGTAGTAAAAAAAGTTGTTAAGGTTAATTCAGATAAATCAAGTATATTAAAAGAGAATATTTCTAAATTTGCAGAAAAAATGAACGATAATTAAAAAACAACAATAGAAATAATTACAAGGATGTGCGGAAAGTCCACTTCTTTAGGTGTGGGATGGATAGCACTTTCAATGTGAATTGAAATTTTGTGTATAAACTTATTGATAACATATACAAAATGAAATAATATAAATATATGGAAAATAATTATAGAAGAACTAAAACTATGCAGTGATACAATAAAAAATATGTAGAGAGTCAAAAAAAGAGATATTAGAAAGTGAGGTGAGTATTTTGTCAAACTTTATTCTAACACTGAAATTAAAAACACAGCCATTTCAAGAAGAAATTTTAGATAGAAGATTAGAAATTGGTAGAAATATCTACAATAGCTGTCTAGGAGAATT
>SWCF01002298.1_pt1 | contig 42803 bp, 37 predicted proteins | sample 4690081 | NCBI WGS metagenome assembly SWCF01 (sample SAMN10267280, study PRJNA491770) | bioreactor metagenome | isolation source: DHS bioreactor inoculated with | place: Japan: off Shimokita Peninsula
GGTGACACAATGAATAACCCCCAATGAAGCGCAGCGGAATTGGGGGTAGGAAGGCAGCAGGATATCCGGAACCCCAGCGGGGTTCAACTTATTGGGCTTTTGCAATTTAGTTCAACCCCTTTGCCGACAGAGGCGTACACGGGCAGGTATTTGGTGGCGAAAAAACACTATTCAGAGCTGGATCAATCTTAAAACATTCTAATTAGAAATTTTCAAATTGGATTTGACCCGAATTTTCAATCCTATTTTCACTTATATTTTGAGAAAGCGCTCAGGGAAAGAGACAAAGTTGATTTAAATTCTATAATCGGCGTACTTCAATGGTGCACTGTGTTCTGTTCTAACTTCCGGGATGATAAATTGTTCCGGATGCCGGGCATGTTTGGTTTTATAAAAAGTGCGGATGGCTTCAAAATCCTCCTCATAATTGCCTGAGGGAAAGAAAGCGGGCCCGAAACCACCTTCTTTCTTTTTGTAGTCCAGAAAACCCATAACTATGGGTACATGGGCGTTAAGTGCTATAAAATAAAACCCCCTTTTCCAGTGCTTGTTGGGTTTCCGGGTACCTTCAGGGGTGATGGTGAGAATCAGTTTCTTGCGCCGTTTAAACTCTTCAGTAAGTTGAAGAACAATATTGGTGCTGTGTTTTCGGTCTACGGCTACTCCTCCCATGGCTCTAAGCAGCGGAGTAGTAAAGAAGTTAAACACTTCCTTCTTAATCAGGAAGTTGGAGGTATGACCCAGGGATGCATAACCCAGCCAACCCATGAAAAAGTCGAGGTTGGAGGTATGGGGTGCCATCATGACCACACATTTGGGGTGGCCGGGCGGAAGTGTGCCCACAATTTTCCAACCCATAAGTTTTAGCAGCAGTGAAGCGATTATCTTACGCATCATCAAATATTTAAGTTAAACCGGGCCATTTATATAATTTTCATGGCTGCCGCAGACATTAGTAGCAAAGATAAGTCCCCTTTCAATAGCTTTATTCCAAAATTCAAAATTCTGTTCAATATTTTTATTTTGATGGATGTAAGATATCAGTCCGGCATTGAATGCATCCCCCGCTCCAATGGTGCTAACAACCACTACCGGTTTCACCGGAAAAACGCAGTGATTGTCAGGAGTGAAAAGTTCAACTGGCCCGCTGTTGCTTGTATAGATAAGGTTGGGACAGCCGGCCTCGCGCACAAATTTATAAGCCTCAGTCCCTGTTTGGGTTCCGGCAATGCCATACATATCATCGTTGGATGCCCTGACCAGATTTACCTGTTTTATAATTTGTTGAAGTCGGGTTTGATGCTGAATAGTATCGGCTGTTTTTCTATAATTAGGATCAAAAACTATAAATGCACCTGCCTTTTGTGCCTTTGCTATAAATGCATCCACATTTTTGCGGTTGCGTTCCTGGAGTGAATATCGGGATCCAAACAGAGCCACATCATTGCGTTTCATTTCCGGAAAGTTCAGTTTTAGCGCTTTTTCAGGATAACCCGGATAAAAGGCATATTGGGCATCACCTGAATCATTCAAAAAGGCGAGTGAAAGTCTGGTATTCCCATCATATCTGTAATCAGTGTAAGAAACACCCTGCTGTTTTAGAAAGCCGGTAATGTGTTGAGCAGGAAAATCGTTTGCCAATTCAGTAATCAAATACACCGGAATGCCTGAGCGTGCCATAGAAACCGATGCATTGAGTGCACTGCCACCTGGGCCTGCCCATTCTGGGCGGCTGTTCTTAAACATGATTTCGTAGAGGCAACTGCCGAATACAAACACCATGACTTCGCGCTTTAACGGGCAATAATTACTTTGGCTGTTTCGCTGGAAATATTGCCATTACGGTCACGAACCTTCACGCGACAGAGGTACAAACCCGCCCTGGCCTGGCTGCCGTCATACAGCCGGCCATCCCAGTAAATTTCACTGCTGGTATACCCATCTGAAACTACTTTAACCGGTTCCATCAATCTTACCAGTTCACCGGTAGTAGAATAAATACTCATTTCCACCTCAAGGGTACCGTCAAAGAGGTTGTGATTCAGCTTAAACCAAACCTCACCCCGGGAGGGATTGGGGTAAGCAATAAGTTTATCTACATTGAGTATGATGTTCTTTTTAACCACAAAATTTATGGTCGCTTCATTTGAATTATTAAAGATATCCCAGGCACGCAATGTAAGTGTATGAGGCCCTTCACTCAGGTTAAAATACTGATATTTTACCTTTCCGCTCTTATAGCTGTTCAAATCGGCTACATAAAAATCGTTGAGTGCCACGGCATTGTAGCTGTCCCCATCCAGGGTAGCCAGTATATCGTGTCCTATGCTGTTGCCAATGGTATTTATACCACTTTCATCATAAAGCAGAGCGGTAAGACGGGGGAACTCACTGGTTAGGTCACCATCCTGAAATGTAGAATCATTCATAAACATTTTAATGGCAGGGCCGGTAAAGTCGTTTGCGAGTTCACTTACTGCGCCGCCTATGCGGAAATCTTCAAAATACCCTCTGGCATCATCTATTCCATTGGTAGCATAATAGCTCAGCCGGCCTTTGCCCACTTTATATTCTATATCGAGTGGGATGGGAAATGTCAATGAGAATTTACCCCCGTTTACGCTGACAGAACCCTGATAAATGATATTTTTCCAGACTTCAAATTCCTTTACAAAACTCTCGGGATCCTGTCCCAGTGTCTTTACCTTGCTTATCTTATCGAAGAGTTTCACATACACTGTCCCATTAAAATCAGGCATAAAGGTGCCGCTGGCGCTGCGCAATTCTCCTGTAACGGTAATCATGCTATTGGCCCGGATGGTATCAACTGCCTCGCCTGTAACTGCATTGGTAATGGAGGTGGTGATTACCTTATTTCGTGGCACGGGCATAGCCATTGACGGGTCTCCAAAAAGGGTAAGGTGGCGGGTATTGGGAACGTTTGAATTCTGGTTTTTGGTATGCTTCATCACATCGCCCAGACGGGGAACACCGTTGGAGGCATCGTTAAACACGGTATCGATAAAGCTCATATTGAGGTTTTCGTTATGACTGGCATAAGCCAGACGCGTGGTGGTAACCATGGAAACAGCTCCACCATTGGGATTAAGCATCACCAGTTCGCCTGCAGAAATCAGGGAAGGGTCATCGAATCGTGAAAATTCACAGGTTGCCGTAAAAAACAGACCCATGCGATCGTAGTTATTCCAGCCCAGAATATCCGAAATTTCGAGTACCCTCTCATGCCCCCAGCCTACAATACCACCATGACCTATATAATTCACCAGAATGGCACCCTTTTCCACCCGGCTGGCAATTTCTCGGTTTACATCCGGAAAGCGATTTCCACCTGGGGTAGATACCTGCCGGTAAGCATCAAAATAAATCTTATCCACATTGAATTCCGGATATCTAACACTAATGGAATCTGCAAGACTCTCAGCCTGTCTCAGGTGGGTGTTTCTGTCTTCATCATCAGCGGGAATAATAATGGTATTGCGCCAGTCTCCGTGAGTTTCCGGTGTATTGGTTAAATAATAAATGAGTTTATCGGTAAGTACCTTTGCCTGTTCAAGGTTACGTACCGGCAATCTGCCAATACCGATGTCGAGCAGGCCTGCTGTATTTGAACCTTCTCCGTCATCCAGCAATCCATAATAATCATCAGAAAGGTAGGAAACGGTGGTTCGCAGGGAGTTCGGACTTTCATAGGTGGGCACAAAGTTACCTCCGCCTCCGGGTCTGTTTTTTACATCATAAGAGGCGTTGCCAAAAAGAAGTAAATAGCGCGGATAGCCTTGATCTTTGCCACGATCATACAACATTTTCATAAAATCGCGTATGGCGGTTATGTCCTGAATGCCGGATGAAAATTCATTGTAAATCTCCGGTAGCAATACCACGGCGGCAGAAATTTCCCCAATATTATTGTGGGTAGTAGCCAAACGATCAGCCTCTGTCTTAAATTCGGGAACCGTTACAATAATCATATCATAGTTACCAGTCGCATGCAGGTTTTGATTCCTGATTTTGGTGCCTTTTTCAATGGAGAGGAAATCAGTACCATCAAAGGCAATCATTTCGACCAGACCGGTTGTACTGCGCACAAATTTAATCTCATCGCCCTCTCTTTGCAAAGGGATATTAATTGGACGAAGCGGATTGGTAACATCCCAGACAAAGGTTTGCCGGGGCACATTCTTCATGGTAAAGCGGGTAATGCGCCCCTGCCCGATTGAACCGGGATCGCGAAAAGCAAGTTGACCATGGTCAAAAACCAGCGCAGATCTTACATTCAGTGACATATAATCCAGCCAGGCAAAATCATTGGTACTCGAAGGCGTAAAATTCCACTGCAAATCAATATTAGGGTATGAGGGCTGAAATGAAACTGTGCGGGTTACATCCATGGCATAATCATATTTACCGGTTTTCTGAACATAGGTATTCCCGATTTCTTCACCATTGGCTAAAATGCTAAAATCGATGCGGCTATTGGATGATCTTCCTACAAGGCTGAATCTTAATGTAGCATTTTCGCCTTCTATCAGATTCTTGAAGGTAAATGAAGGCAGCCGGTGGGAACGGGTGTAGTAATCAAGTTTATCACTATACCAGGTACGTCCACTCTGTATCAGGTTGAATTGATCCTTTTCATAGACTGCCATATCGGTGTATGCATCAGTAAAATAGTTGGGATTGCCGTAAGTGCTGTTGTCGGTGCTCACACGCAGACCGGGCAGCGGGCCTATAGAAAGAAAGTAAGCGGCCTTATCGGCGTAATAGTGAGTAAGGTGTTCCATACGTCCGGTTAGCGGGCTGTATGACCAGGTTAACGTACCCTGTCCATAAAACAGAATGTAATCGCCCTGTTTAAACACACCGGGAACTGCAGTAACCACCTGAATGGCATTTTCCACGATATCGTCATTCAAATTATTTCCGGCAGTTTCGCTCAACAATTTCCCTCCATTACCAAATATTCGGATCATATCGGGATTTATCTGTGTCATGTTGACTCCCATATTCTTCAGATCATCATAGGTTATGCGATAAATGCCCGACTCATTGATGTGGAATTTATACCAGTTTCCCATGGAAAGCTCTGAGTTAGAAACATAAGCCCGCACATTGCGGGTATTGATTTTATCCGCGAGTTGAAGTTGATAATCAAAAGACACCAATTTCACTTTGGCACCGGTGAGCGAATCCCTGCCAAAGGGCATAAGCTCGAAACGGGCAATGGGCTTTCCGCCTGCTGCAAGCATTTTCAGGTCCCATGCAACGGTGTCTGGCCAGTAATTTCCTTCTACCAGTGCAAGTTCATTTTCGGCAAGTGGCACATATACCAGATTTCTAATGCTGACCGATGTAGCGGTGAGACCCGGATCCAGAGGGATATTTTGTATAAACCCCGGCAATATATCTTCGGGCAGTAATGGATACTGGGCGCCTCTGAATGAAGGGGCATTGATGGAGGAATCTTCCCCCATAACCAAAGCAGCAGGCTGCTGCCATTCAATTTTCACCCGGGTATATGATGATTGTGCCCATACTGTGGCAGGCAAAAGGAGCAAAGCCGCAGCAATGGTCTTATATAGTTTCTTTACAAACATAGATTTTGTATTCATTTACCTTGTAACCAATAGTTTAAATGACTTTGAAGCTGTATCACCTGAAAGGTTGGTGATGCTAACACTGCCAATGTAAAATCCGGGATCCAGCTTTTGGCCGGTGGCAGAAATACCATTCCATGCAATAACATTATTGCGGTATCCATCTGCAAAAATATGCTGTTCCAATGAAATAACATTTACTCCCGAAAGCGTAAACAAATCAACCCTTGCCTGTAACTCAGTTTCTGATTGATTGTGTTCAATTTCCACCGAAAAACTACCGTTGCTGGGATTTGGATAGACCAGAAGTTGTCCAAGTTCAATTTCTTCGGAAGGAACCACCACAAATTGAATGGTCTTTTCGGATGAGTTGTTATTGATGTCCCATACTTTCAAAGTGATTTCATGCGGGCCTGCGGCAAGTTTAAACATCGGATAGCGAACTGTACCCCGCTGATAGGTATCAACATCGGTTTGATAATATTCGTTCAAAATAAATGGATAATTGCTTTTCCCATCCAGTACAGCCACGATGTCGTGACCTATACTGTTTCCCACGGTATTGATTCCGCTTTCATCCTTAAGCTTAGCCAACAGCACAGGATTTTCGTCGGTGTAACCCCCTGACCTGAATTTTTCGTTGTTTAAGTAAAGTTCGATTTCGGGTCCCTGTGAATCATTGAGTACATCTTTACTCATGCCGCCAACAATGATTTGTTTGAAATAGCCGGCAGCATCCCGGTTGCCATCACTTGCATAATAGCTGATTTTACCTCCTCCAAAGTTATAGGCAATATCTTTGGGAACAATAAAGGTGAAACTAAATTCGCCGTTAACGACCTTTACGTTGCCTTTGTAGATGATATTTTTCCGTACACTGAAAACCATGGGACTAAAACCACCCGCACCAAGAGTGGTTACCGAAGTTTCTTTATCAAAAATAGTAGGATAGACCATTCCATTGAAATCACTCAATAACTGACGGTCAGCATTGGTAATCCTGCCTGAAATGGTTACGCTCTGCAGAGCCTTAAGTGTATCGGCTACTCCGGGAATGATATCCCCACCATTGATGGCAACTGTTTCAACAGAATAGGTAGGATAGGCCATCTTCATGGCTGGATCGCCCAGCAATACAAATTTCTTGACATTAGGCCCGGGCCCTGTCATCTGTTTTGAAATTCTGATCAGATCTCCCAGGTAAGGAGACTGGCCGGACGTGGCCTGCAATGCAATATTGTAAAAATTACGTGACAGATTGTAATTCGGATTTCCAAGTGTTGGCCGCGCGGTGGTAAAAAGTGCAATGCCCCCACCCTTTGGGTTTAGAAATACCAGTTCACCTGCCGAAACCCGCTCCGGATCATCATAGCGGCTAAATTCACAGGTTGCCGTCATAAATACCGGCATGCGGTTGTAATTTGTCCAACTGTTTATATCGGCCACTTCCAGTACCTTTTCTTTGGCCCAGGAAGTTTCACCTCCATGTCCGGTATAATTTACAATAAGCGCACCCTTACTTACCCGCTGGTTGATGGCTTCGTTGGCTGCCGGAATACGCTGGCCGCCGGGAGCTGAAACCTGAGGATAAGCATCGAGAAAAATTTTATCCACATTATAATTGGGATAGGTGGTATCAATCATTGTAGCCAGGTTATTCGCCTGTATCATATGATCATTATAATCTTCATCATCAGCCACAAAAGCAATAACATTTCTCCAGTCGCCGTGCATGGTTTCATTTTCAGAGGTATACCTTATGATCTTGTCAACGGCCATTTTGGCTTCTTCCGCTGTAGTCACCACCAGACGACCTACACCAATGTCCAGAATATCGGTAGTTAACCCACCCTCATCATCATCAATACAGCCGAAGAAATCATCGGTTGCATATGTGCTTACCGGATGCAGCGACTCTCTTGACTGGAACGTGGGTACAAAGTTGGTATTTCCCGCAATAACATCCTTGTAATCGTAGGAAGCATCACCAAACAAAAGCAAAAACCGGGGTGTTTTGCCGGTGGGCGCTTTCTTCCACAGCATCCTTATAAAGTCACGAATAGCACTGATATCCTGAGCACCCGATGAAAATTCGTTATAGATCTGCTGAGGTTGTACCACCAATACACTCAGATCGTTATGGTTTACATGGAAATCAGCCAGCCGCCGGGCTTCTTCCATAAATAAAGGATGTACCACCATCACCATATCATGAGCGGTGAGGCCATGAAGATTTTGGTTATCTACTTTTTGGGTGAGAGCCGGCTTCATATAGCTTTGCCCATCGGCGATTATATACTCGCGAAGGGTATCCGAAAGCGCTTTAAAAATGCGGTTTCCACCTGAGACGATGGGTTCAATTTTGCCCGGCCGCAAAGGATCGGTCACATCCCAGAGCTGATCCATTGAAGCATTGCCTGTAATCTGATATTCCACAATTCCTCCCTGAACACTGCTGCGGCGGAAACCAAGTTGTCCTCCCTTAAATTCGAGATTGGCAATGGCGTTGACTTCAATATAATTAAGCCAGCCGGTTGAGCTGTTCAGGCTTTTATTGAAACGCAGGGTAGCACCGGAAAAATCACCGTTAAATTCATAATTAAACCGTTGAGTCGAAATGTTTGCATAGATATAATCGGGCCCTATAAGTATAGGTGGAAGAAACATATTATTGGTCTGTCCGGCTACGGTCAGATCGAAAGATACTGCAGCCGTAGAACGAGCCAGCACACTCAGCCTTATGCTTACAGGCCCGGATTCAGCACGTGAAAAAGGCCGGAAAGTATAGTCGCGTTTGGTAAGCAGGTCGAATACATCACCAACCCAATATTTCCCCGATTTGATCAGATTCATTTCCCGGGGGTTATAAACATCGTACCAATTGTATGTATTCACTATATGGGTGGCGCTGCCCTGCGGCTGGGGAAAGCCCGGTATTCGTACACCCTGGGAAGGAAGCAGGGTAACAAAATACCAGGAATAATCGCTGTAATAATGAACCTGATGATCAAATCTGTCGGAATCGGCATTGTATTTCCAGGCCAGGGGACCGCGGGCATAGAAAAGCAAATAATCGCCAGGATTCATCACCCCATCTCCCCTATCCACCACATGAATGGCAACTTCGGGCAAATCGTCATAACGGGGTTCCCCCGCCCTTTCAGGCAACATGCCACCGCCATATCCAAATATCCGTATATTTGAGGAACTACTTCCCTGAACATTCAATCCCATGCTGATTAAATCTTCATAGGTTACCTTATATATACCCGTTTCCGGGATGGCCATCTTAAACCAAAGCCCGGAGTTGAGCACCGACACGTCGGCGTAATGCTGATATTGCACATTTTCGGTTTTACGACCCTGCTCTACTGATAAACCAAAGGAAATAAGTTTTTCCAGTTCGCCGGAAGCATTTCTTCGGATAGGATTTACATAAACCCTGGTTCCGGAAGTTTCCCGGGCATGGAATGGCAGGGCTTTAACCCCGATTTCCAGGTTATCGGCTCCACTCTGAATAACAGCAAGTTGTTCTATACTGTCAAGGGCTGCAAATTGTGGTGCTATGAGGTTCACCTCAGGCCGGATTACTTCAAATCCTTCCAGATCGATAAACAATACAGGCAATCCGTTTTGCTCATCGGCAAAGGAATTTTCGGCCTTTAAATGCCATCTTGAATCCTGTCCGGGGCGATAATCACGGGCAGGATCCAGCCATTTCACCTCAATTTGAGCACTGAGTGTCAGGAAGGGCATTACAATTGCACAAAAAATAAATAAACAGGTATGATGTAACTTAAGGTTCATAGCAGGTTGTTGAAAACGAGTTTCCGATACGGGAAAAATGTTCTAATTGCATTAAAGTCAACAAGTACCTATGCATTAGGTTCATTGCTTCCCGGTTAAACAAACCGGAATAAACTTCTTAATACTATTTCAAACGGTGGTATACTAACGAAAGTATAAAACCGTTATTGCAACAAAAGGTGCCGATTTCTTACATTTTTTTAACATTTGGCCGATAATATGAAAATTATTCGTAATATTGGCTGCTGAAAAACACATGATATGAGGATCAAGATCTGCTTATTTATTGGGATGCTTTTCATTACAGGTTCCGCATTTGCGCAGGATGTCTCCTTTTCGCAGTATTACGGAAATCCACTTTATTTAAATCCGGCACTGGCCGGCTCAAAAATCTGTCCCAGACTTACACTGAATTATCGCAACCAGTGGCCATCAATACCTGCAACTTATGTTGATTATTCAGCATCATACGATCAGTTTATTGATGCCATCTCCGGAGGTATCGGACTGATTGTGGTGAATGAAAACCAGGCTGCCGGCACCTTAAACAGCACCTCAGTAGGCGCAATGTATTCCTTCAGGGTTAACCTGACCAAAAAACTCACCATGAGTGCAGGTTTACAGGGCGCATACATTCAGTCAAAACTGGATTGGGATAAGTTTGTCTTCGGAGACCAACTGGTGGGTGGTGATTTGCTGGGACAACTTCCTCCTACTGCTGAAACACCTCCCGACAGGGTAAATCTGGGTATGATTGATTTTTCATCAGGCATTCTTTTTGGTTACAATGAACGTTTGTACGGCGGTATTGCAGCACACCATATGAATCAACCGGACAATAGTTTTTATAGCAATGGCGACAGCAAACTTGATATGAAAATTACCGTTCATGCCGGTGCACTCATTGATATTCGTCATGGCCTGCAAAGTGGTGATGTAGAAGACCTTAGCATTTCGCCAAACATCATGTATCAGCAACAGGGAGAATTTCACCAGTTAAACGCAGGTTTGTATCTCAACTTCTATCCCTTTGTGTTGGGAGGCTGGTTCCGCCACAATTTCGAAAATCCAGATGCTGTAATTGCTCTGATTGGTTTTATGCAGCCAAAATTTAAACTCGGCTATAGTTATGACTATACCGTGTCGCAATTGACCAACAATACCGGAGGCGCCCATGAAATTTCATTTACCTGGCAATTTGACTGCGGACAAAAAACTTTTAAACAAAAGGCAATAAAATGCCCACGATTTTAGTTAATCATACATTAAAAACAATACAAACCGGAAATGACCAGTAAATTCAACATCTGTCTGAAATTCACACTCTTTGCTTCAGCACTGTTTATCATGGCATCGTGCTCCAAGGAGTCATCGCGTACCACGGGTTGGGAATATAACAATCCTAAAAACGGAGGTTTTCAGGTAAACACCAAGTATGGCGATCAACCCTTGGGACCTGGCCTGGTAATGATTGAGGGGGGCACCTTTACTATGGGGCGCACCACCGACAACCCGCTGTACGAATGGGACAATATGCCCCGAAGAGTAACCGTACCTTCATTTTATATTGATGAAACAGAGGTAGCCAATGTCGATTATGTTGAATACCTGTATTGGCTGAGCCGCGTCTTTGGTACCGATTATCCCGAGGTTTACCGCAAAGCCCTTCCCGACACCCTGGTGTGGAGAGAAAAACTGGCTTACAACGAACCTCTGGTGGAAACCTACTTCCGGCATCCGGCCTACCGAAATTATCCCGTGGTAGGTGTAAGCTGGGTACAGGCCAACGATTACTGTCTGTGGCGCACAGACCGTGTGAACGAAATGCTGCTTATCAAAGAAGGCATTCTTGATTTTGACCCCGACCAACGTAACGAAAACAACTTCAATACCGAAGCATATCTTGCCGGCCAGTACGAAGGCCTGGTAAACAAACCTTTAAAAGACCTCAATCCCAGTGGTACCGGCGAAAGAAGAGCCCGCCTTGAGGATGGCATTATGGTACCAAAGTATCGATTGCCTACCGAAGCCGAATGGGAATTTGCAGCCCTCGGACTGGTGGGAAACACCTTGTATGAGCGCGTCGTCGAACGCCGTGTTTATCCCTGGAATGGCACCATCGTAAGGTCAGATGAGAAAAAATATTACGGACAATTTTTAGCCAACTTTAAAAGAGGCCGTGGTGACTACATGGGCGTGGCCGGAAGCCTGAACGATGGCGCCGACCTGCCTGCCGAAGTAGCTTCTTACTGGCCAAACGATTACGGTCTATATAATATGGCCGGCAATGTTTCAGAATGGGTGCTGGATGTTTACCGTCCGCTGACCTTCGAAGATATGGCCGATTATGCTCCATTCAGAGGCAACGTTTTCACTACCAAACTTACCGATGAAAGTGGCTACCTGGCTCCTAAAGACAGCCTGGGTCGCATTCAGTATCGCGAAGTAACTACCGAAGAGAGTAAAGACCGCTTCAACTATCGCAGTGCAGACCAAATCAACTACCTGGATGGCGATTATCAGTCAACCATTAATCCCGACTGGGTTTCTGCACCTGCTGATACAGTGAGTACCACCAACATGATGTATGAGTATGGGAAAACTTCACTCATCTCAGACAATTCAAGGGTTTATAAAGGAGGTTCATGGCGCGATCCTGCCTTCTATCTCAGCCCCTCTACCCGTCGCTACCTCGATCAGAACCTTTCTACCAATTATATTGGTTTCCGTTGTGCCATGGGTCGCGTCGGCGGGGCCTACTCAGGTAAGAAATAAGCGAAATTGCTACATAAAAAAGTCCATTTGTGCCTACAAGTGGACTTTTTTTTTGGATATATTTCATACCTTCGGGATTTGGAAGTATGCCAGACACGAAGTCGAGAAGAGTTGGACTCCAGACACAGAAACAGGTAATGACATGCTATTGTTAAAAATTCAGACACATTATGGTTCAATTTACCCCGGATGATCTGCTTTACCGGCACTTTAAAAAACATCCTTACATCAGCACCGACTCACGCAAAGTAATGCCCGGCAGTATTTTTTTTGCCCTTAAAGGCGATCATTTTGACGGCAATCAGTATGCTGGCAAGGCGCTTGAGGGGGGGGCTGCCTATGCCGTAATTGACCATCCTGAAGCCTACCGGAATGAATTCACCCTACTGGTTTCCAATGTGTTGGAAACCTTGCAAACTTTGGCAACAATGCATAGAAACAGCCTGAACATTCCGGTTATTGCTATTACAGGATCCAACGGAAAAACCACCACCAAGGAATTAATGGCTGCAGCACTAGGCACACGCTTTTCGGTTCTGGCTACTTCAGGTAATCTGAACAATCATATTGGCGTACCGCTAACCCTGCTCAGCATCCGTCCGGAGCATGAAATGGCGGTGATAGAAATGGGTGCCAACCATAGAGGTGAAATCGCTCATCTCTGCCGGATTGCCCGACCTACCCATGGCCTCATCACCAATATCGGGAAAGCGCACCTGGAAGGGTTTGGCGGAATTGAAGGCGTCGTTAAAGCCAAAAATGAATTGTACGACCACCTGCGCAATAATGGAGGTACTGTTTTTGTAAATGCCGATGATCCGCTGCTGATGAAGCTCTCCCAGAATATGCACCGCATCACTTACGGCCAGAATCAGCATGCCAGCTATCAGGGCACTCTAAAAACTGGTACTGACCAGGGCCTGGAAATAAATCTGAACGATGATATTCAAATTCATACCCGCCTGATGGGCAGTTACAACTTTCCCAATGTTATGGCTGCAATCGCCATAGCCTTGCATTTCAGGGTAGAAAAGGCACAAGCCACTGAAGCATTGACTGAGTATGAACCCAGAATGAACAGATCTCAACTGTTACATACAACGCGTAATTTACTTGTACTTGATGCCTACAATGCCAATCCATCGAGTATGGAAGCAGCATTGCATCATTTTGCAACCATGACCGGCGATCATAAAATCTTGTTACTTGGCGATATGTTTGAACTTGGAGCCTCCGCAGCACAGGAACATGACCGTATATTGAATCTGGCCATGACATTAAATGTAGAACAAATATATACCGCCGGTCCGCTGTTTTTGCAGGCTGCTAAAATGTTCCCTGACGTAAAGGCATTCGGCAACACCGAATCGCTTCAAAAACAACTCAGCTCTGAAAGGCTGACAGATAAAACGATACTGATTAAAGGTTCCAGGGGGATGAAAATGGAACAACTGCTTGACCAATTATAATTCAGCGCCATGAAAAACGAATATCAGGCCATAGGACTCATGTCGGGTACTTCGCTCGACGGATTGGACGTGGCCCATTGCACCTTCAGGTTTGGGGAAAATGATGTTACTTTTTCCATCAATGCGGCTCAAACTTTCGAATATACGGAAGCATGGAAAAGAAAACTCCGGCAATTGCCTATGGCAACGGCACTTGAATTTTGTGAAACAAATAACGAATATGGTCATTATATGGGTGCTCTGTGCAGGGATTTTATGCACCGGCATGGCTTATCAGCGGATATAATTGGCAGTCATGGGCATACCATTTTTCATGCCCCCCAACGGAAATATACGGTTCAGATTGGCAGCGGAGCCGCCCTTGCGGCTGAAACCAACATTACTGTAGCCTGTGACTTTCGCAGCCTGGATGTTGCTCTGGGTGGGCAGGGAGCACCTCTGGTACCCATAGGCGACCTGCTCCTTTTTTCAGCCTACGATGCCTGTCTCAATATTGGCGGTTTTTCCAATATATCATATAACCAAAACGGCACACGGTTTGCCTTTGATATTAGCCCTGCAAACTTTATATTGAATCACTATGCTGAATGGCTGGGTAAACCTTATGATGAAAATGGAAACTTGGCCAGATCGGGAAAAATTATCCCTAAACTATTCAACCAACTGAATCAGTTGGAGTTTTACACTCTAAGCGGCCCGAAATCCCTGGGCAGTGAATACTTACACAGCCATCTTTTTCCAATAACCGATGAATATACAGACCATGTGCCTGACCTGCTGAATACACTTACCCAACACGTTGCATTCCAGATTTCCCGGCATTTGCCGGTGGATAAAAATAAAAAAGTGCTTACTACCGGTGGAGGAGCATTGAATACTTATCTGATTGAGTGTATACAAAATTATGCTTCATGCTTCATTGTTGTACCGGATGAAAGGTTGATTCAATATAAAGAAGCGTTGATTTTTGCCTTCCTCGGTCTGCAGAGGCTAAGGGGCGAAATCAATTGCCTGTCAAGCGTAACAGGTGCATCCATCAATAATGTAGGTGGAGCATTGTGGTTCGCACCACGAAAGGCATAGTTACTTTTTGAACTAATGTTCATTATGCTTATCTTTGACATTCTATTTACAGGGCACGCAATATAGTGGAAAAGGGATTCCTGATGCATTATATACGTTCCTGTGATTTTAATCGCAATGCCAACATGTTTAAATCATCGTTTTTTTCAGTAATAGCATGTATGTTTTGCATGCTGCATCCATTTTATGTATTAAAGGCACAAAATGAGTCTAAGGAAGTCATTACACTTCCTGCCGTTGAAATTTATGACAGCATCATAAACCGGCTCACACCCCGAACCAGCATTGGCCAGCTTGAAATGCAGACACAACCGGCCAATGACCTTGGCGAAATGCTAAGAACGGAACCCAATGTAAGTGGCATAAGGCGGGGCGGTTATGCAGTGGATCCTGTCATCCGCGGATTCAGGTATTCACAGTTGAACATAAGCCTGGATCATGGAATCCATATTGAAGGTGGATGTCCTAACCGCATGGATCCCGTGCTTGCCCATGTAGATAATGACATGGTGGAACGCATTGAAATTACACGCGGCCCTTATGAAGTGGCCTACGGTCCGGTGCAGGGAGGATCGGTTCGGCTGATAACCATGCCGCAGAAGCGATTTGGCACGGCAGGGTTCAATGTAACATCAATATCAGGTTTTGATGCCAACCGTTCCGGATGGCGGCAGCATCTGGCAATGAGTCATACTTCGCCGGGATTCTTTGTAAAAGTAACCGGAGGCATCAAAGATTATGGCAACTACACCGACGGCAATGGCAAGGAATGGGAAACTGCTTACAAAAAAAGAGACCTTTCGATAGATCTCGGGGCGAAAATATCGGCAAATGATGAAATCCACTTTGCCTGGAAAGGTTCCTTTGGGAGAGATGTTATGTTCCCTGCCCTGCCCATGGATGAACTCAAAGACAATACACATATTTTAAATCTGCAATATACACACTTAAATCCCGGAAAACCAGGGCACTCACTGGATATAAGCGCATGGTATACAGACGTTTACCATGAAATGGGTAATAAATTCAGGCCGCAGTTCAGCAAAGTAGTTCCGCCCTACACCGGACAAATGCAAACATTAGCGAAAGTGGATGCTGCCACCGCCGGAGTGAGGCTGAACAGGGTCAGTAAAACAGCTACAACCGATATAAATTATGGCATAGATTTGAATTTTGCAGCAAAAGATGGCACGCGCCATATGAAAATGATCATGGAAATGGATGATCAGGTTTTCGTATCACAAAAATATTTCAACCTATGGAAAGAAGCCTGGATATTGAACTCAGGAATGTATGGGGCACTCAGTTTCAGCCAAAGGAAATTTATTTTTAAAATCAATGGGCGGCTGGACTACAATTACAGCAATTCAGAGGACACCTTGTCATTGATCAGCACCGAACAGCGCTGGTTTGATGTTTCTTCCCGCGATCGGTTTTTGTGGAGTTTTTCTGTTATTTCAGCTTATTATTTCAACAACCAAAGCAGTATAAAACTGGGTTTGGCCCGGGGAGCGCGTTCCCCTGATTTACAGGAAAGATACATCAAATTTTTGGCCACCGGGGCCGACAGCTACGATTATCTGGGGAATCCTGCCCTCCGCCCCGAAGTAAACTATCAGGCTGACCTGATGTTCGATTACGAATCCGGTACTAACAGGATTTATGTCAATATATTCAGGAGTGAAGTGCGCGACTTTATTACCGGCAAATTGCTTCCGCCTGATCAGGTTAAGCCGGTTAGCATGGGTGCTCCCGGTGTAAAACAATTCACCAATGTTGACCGTGCGGTATTTATGGGCTTTGAAGCAGGTTTGGGTACCAGGTTTTATAAACAGCTCACTTTTACACTTAATGCTGGTTACACCTATGCCTACTTTCCAGAAATTGAGAAAATTGTTCTTAAAAATAATCAGGCAGCAGGTGTAGTTATGTTGAAAAATGATCCCGTTCCTGAAATTCCGCCATTTGAAGCAAGACTGAAAGCAACCTATGCTCTATGGAACAATAAGCTTCAACCTGAATTGGTAATTACGGCTGCATCCCATCAAGGCGCCATCTCGAAAAGTGCGTATGAAAAAACTACCCCTGGTTTCGTGCTTTTCGACTTTGGCGTATCTTATAAACCCTTCAGCTTTACCTCATTTCATCTTGGCATTAAGAACCTGACCAATCAGGCTTATTCTATGCACCTGAACCGGAATATTATTGGCAGCAATCACCGCTTTTATGAACCAGGTCGATCATTTTATGTAAATTTGATCATTAATTTATGAAGGGCACCTGATGAAAAAAGCAAAGCATGTCTACCAATCAATGAACAAGTGGTTATACCTCCTTTTTATTTCCCTGGTTTTGTGGTCATGTGAAGGTGAAGAACCGACATTACAGCCCAGGGGAATCCGGTTTCATTTTGACCATCGCATAAATGGAGAAAAGCTGGTTTTTAACAGTATGCAATACACCAATGCTGCTGGCAACTCCTATGAAGTCAAAGAAATTATGTATTTTGTTTCGGATGTAATACTATATCACAGTAGTGGAAACCTGATCTCAAGAGGCAGCCTGAACGACATACATTACACGGATACCAATCTTCCGGAAACATGGGAATGGCTGATTACAGGAGATTATCCAGCGGGTGATTATGACAGTTTATCATTTACCTTTGGCATTAAATCGTCTAAAAATCAATCGTTTATGTTTGTTAATCCGCCCGAAGTAAACATGGCCTGGCCAGAAGTTCTGGGCGGAGGGTACCACTATCTTATGTTAAACGGATGGTGGCGCGACACGGTAAATCTGCGCCGTCCCTTTGATTTTCATCTTGGAATTGGACAGATATATAAAAACAATTCCGGCCAGGTGTCCGATATCATTGAATTTATTGACAATTCATTTACTGTAAGGGTTTCCGGAGTGCCATTCAGGCTCGAAGAGTCAAAGGTTACCGATCTTACATTAGTAATGAATGTTGAGCGGTGGTTTAATTCTCCTGTAATATATGACCACAACATATGGGGCGGGGCAATTATGCAGAAACAAGAGGCCATGCACGCAGGCTGCCTCAATGGACGCGATGTTTTTACACTGGAGCCTTACGCATTACATTAAAATCGAGTAGGAAGGTAGGGATTAATTCCCTACCTGTCCTCTCACACCACCGTGCGTACCGTTCGGTACACGGCGGTTCTTCAATTTACACCGTAAACCAAACTGTAACGATACGAGAAGAAGACATAACCAGAGAGGCTTAGACGGTCGTTAGTAATAGAACGTGTAAGGATAGGGCTATTGGCTGTATGCCAGTAACTTTTCCTCGTATTGGCATATTCCCACGCTTTGGATTTGGGCAAGCCAAGCTTTATAAGATTGCGCAAGCGCGTTCTTACCCGCTTCCATTGCTTCCAAATTACCATGCGCAAGCGTCTGCGATACCATTCATCTACCCGAAGTAGCAGAGTTTTCATATCTGCCAACTTGTAATAGTTCACCCAGCCAATTATAAATTGTTTGAGTGCTAACTTTCGCCTTTCGTCTCCCCAGCCATTGCTCCGTGATGTGAGCTTTCTAATGCGCTCTTTCATCTTTGCAACACTTTTGGCATGGATACGTAAACGTGCTTTCCCATTCACTATGTAAAAGGAATATCCCAAGAACTTAACCTTTGAGATGTAGGCTACCGTTGTCTTTTCTTTGTTTACTTTCAGGAAAAGCTTGTTTTCAATGAAACGTGTAGTTGATGCCAGCGTTCTTTCTGCACTTCTTTTACTTTTGCAAAAGATTAGCAAATCGTCGGCATAGCGTACAAAGCGATGCCCTCTGCTTTCGAGCTCTTTGTCCAATTCATTGAGCATAATGTTGCTCAATATTGGACTTAATGGCCCTCCTTGTGGGACACCTGCTTCGGTGGTTTCAAACTTATGACCAACCACTACACCCGCTTTGAGGTATTTGTGGATAAGCGAGATAACCCGCCCATCTTTGATTGTCCTCGACAACACTTCTATCAGTTTACTCTGATTTACTGTATCAAAGAACTTCTCCAAGTCCATATCTACGACATATTTATAGCCGTCAGTGATAATGTCCTTGCATTTGTTCAAAGCCTGGTGTTGGTTGCGTTTTGGCCTATAACCATAACTATACGGTGAAAACTGCCTCTCGTAAACAGGCGAAAGGATTTGTGCGATAGCCTGTTGCACTACACGGTCCACCACCGTAGGAATGCCAAGCTTCCGTTTCTTCCCGTCGTCTTTGGGTATTTCTATCCGACGAACGGGGTTTGGTTTAAACTTTCCGTCAAGAATATGCGCTATCAGTTCATCTTTATGGGTAATAAGATAGTCCTTTAAAGATTCGACTTCCATCTTATCAATCCCCCCACTGCCTTTATTGCTCCTTACCCGTTTATAGGCACGATTCAAATTGGCAGGTGAAAGAATATGTTCAAGCATATCATAGGCTGACGGGTCGGTATCAGTGATGTTGTTTTCAGTTATCCACATAAAGGTCTGCCCTTCCGCATAGCCTTCGGGTTCCGCCCTATTCTTTTGCGGACAGGTATCTTTCGATATTTTCTGCTTTCTTCCCTTCATCTGGTAAAATTCATTGACTAATCACTTCTCAAAGTTCAGCCCTTCGCTATTATGTGAGACTTCCATGTTTTTTTTTCTTTCATTTTCATGGCTCGTTGCAAATAACTACTATGACCTCTGCTGACTTCTCACGATAAACCTTTTTCGACCGCTTATCATACGTAAGTTTCAAAGCGTCCGTGAGACCTCCCGCGGTAAGGCTACTAACTTTCATTCCATGCACCCGCACAATTTACACCGCAGCGCCCGTGTAGCTTTTGGACTTCGTTTTGTTAAGCAAACTTATCCACGCTGCATATGCCTTATTGTATTCGCGTTCCTCGGGTCGGAACTTTGCCGCCGGCTTCCTTCAGATTCCACCTCGCGATGGACACCCTTGCCTTGAGCTAATGGTAGGTAACTACAAACCCCCATAACGGACTTGCACCGTCAAGTTAGTAACCATGCACGGCACACTTAAAAAAAGACAGGCCCACCTGAGCAGGACTGTCTTTTTTCTGAAGCAACTTAAGTGTTTTATCAATCCTCTATGTCGTTCCAGTCGTTTTGATTGCGCCATCCGGGCCCATTTCCTCTTCCGTAAGGGCGGTTTCCGACACCATCACGTCCGTAGTAACGGCATCCGGGGCGGGTATCGAACCATGTTTTTTGTTCATCGGTAAGCAATGCCCTGATTTGACGGCGGTGTGACTCGCGTTCTTTCATCAGGTCACCCCGCATTGTGGTAATCTTATCAATGGTGGTATTGATAGTCTTTTCATCACTGCCTTCTACCCTTAAGGTATTCAGGCGTGCCTGTTCCTCCTGTAGTTTAGCCCGCAGGGTTTGTACCTTTTTCAGATGGGTGGTTCGGAGGCTTTCAATACTTTTCTGTTGGTCGGCAGTAAGTGAAGGAATATCAGCATAAGCCGCGGTGCCCATGCCCCTTCCCTGTGCGGCATAACCATTGCCGTAACCTCTGCCAGGGCCACTGCCATCGCACCATCCTGCATTATTCCGGTAACCCCGCCCAGGTCTTTGGGCATAAGCATCCATGGAGATAAATGCAAACACGGCAAACACAATGGCCATTAATTTAAGATTCATTTTTGAGTTTTTCATGATTATTGAATTTTAGTTTATTAATTATTAGGTAAATTCTGTTAAGGATTGGACTGACCCCGGCGCCCGTGTCTGTGTCTGCCCCGGCCTTGCGGTCTGTCGCCATCATGAGTCAGTATTTCACGAAAGAAAGGATACAGTTGCTCTAGTTGTGCCGGTGTAGCAAGTTCACGAATATCCGTCAGGTGAAACATGGTTTGCATTTTCATTTCTGCTTTCAGGTTCCCTATTTGCAGACACAAGTCATTTATTTCAAGCGTATCAATCTCCTGGCGTTCAAGTTCACCCAGTAAGCGCGCATTCAGATTATTTATCTCCTGAATAAGTGGCCGGATGCTTCTCCGGAATGCTTGCTGAGTTTCCCTGATCTGATTCCGTTGATTTTCATCAAAATCCATCTGCTGCATCATTAAGGCATGACCAGGGGCCGGCATAGGTGCTTCCTGAGTAGTTGGAATACTTTCCTGCGATACGGTTCGGTTCAACTGACGGTATTTGACCAGCACGGTAGTCATGGCTCCAAGATTGATCAATGTAACAGCCACAATGCCAACGATCAGTAAAGTCCGGGTGTGAAATGTTTTCATCATTCTGCGGCTTTTTCGGTTTCTGAAAGATAAGATTCAAGTACCAGCAAAAAGGCATCATCCTGATAGAGATTATCAGATGCATAGGGCATGGAAGCAGAAACTTCGACCTGCGAATAATAATCTGATTCGCTGATTGGCTTTATCAACTGGTTTCCAATAAAAATCCCTAAAAAAATGGCAGCGGCTGCGCCAGAAAATGCAGCACCTAAGCGGAAAATATTCCGGGTATTTACCGGATCATGATTTGCGACCTTTATTTGATCTGCAACTTTCGCATAGAGCCAGTCATCAGCCTGGGTGCGTCTGCCCGAAAAATGTTGCTCCATCTCTTTGGCATAATCCGTATAAAGTTGATGGCAATGGCTGCATAAAGACAAATGCGGCTCAAGCAGGTTTTTCACCTGATTGTTTACGAACTGAGCAGCGTTCGCTTCAAAAATTATATTTTCACATTCCCGACAGTTCATTTAGGTTGTTTTAAGGTTTGACACATTTATGACCGGATACTTTCGCACCAATTAAATTTCATGATACGATTTAAGTTTCTTTTGCAGATTCATCTTAGCCCGGTGGAGTAAAGATTCTACTGCCGGAAGTTTAAGTTCCATGATTTCTGCTACCTGAGCATAGGATAAACCTTCGAGTTTATTTAATGAAAATGCTATCCTCTGGTTTTTTGGCAAAGCATCAATGGCCCGGGCTATGAAACTTTTTTTTTCACTTTCTTCTACCGGATCATTAACTTCCACAGGCTCATGGCCCGCCTTTCCGGAATTCAAAAATTCATCAATTTCATGCCAGAACCGCCGTTTGCGATTGTTCCGGATATAATTTAAGGAACGATTGATGGCTATGCGGTAAAGCCAGGTACTCACTTTTGCTTCTGCACGGAAACGGGAAGCATGCTTAATGGCTTCAATAAAAACGTCCTGGGTAACATCTTCAGCATTGTGCACATTATGCAGGAAACTGTAACAAGTATTGTAGACCATGATCTGATACTCATCCACCAAAAATCGTCCGGCACGCTGGTCACCATTAATCAATCCCTGAATCAGTTCCGTATCGGTCATGAATGTTATGCTGAAATAAACATCTTTTTAGTATATGACATTCTTATCTTCAAAACCTTTCGGTTTAAACAAAAAAAATCACAATATTGCAAAGTTAACAGAGATTAATTGAGGTCATTATAAAAAGTTGTATTTTTGCATTATTGATAATCCGGTTGGAAATGCATAAAAACAGATGGTCGTTGACAAAAAAATGCGGGCAGTTTTTACTGCTGCTGATGGTTTTGATGTTGTCAATGCACATCAACAGGCCAGATATCCCTTCAAATCCCGTTATAGGTCCGCCTTTTTCGTATACTGAACAACATATTAATCTTGTGCCTTTTATTCCTGAAGCGACGGAGAATCCCTCCTCAGGTACTGGCTGGATTTTGATTCAATGGCATACTGCGGTAAAATCCACATTCAATATTCCCTGTCTGATCAAAAAGGGTCACGTACTTTTAAAGGCACCCTTTGACTGGAAAATCATCCAAACCGGAAAACACATCTTTAATTGCATATTCAGGATTTAGGAACATAGAAATCAACAGGCATTTCTGCCTTTTTTCAATCCTCAGATGTTTCATTTTAAAAAATCAAGAATATGTCAAGTGAAAAATCCGTTGGAAAAGGTATGTCAGGTTTCAAACCTTTCCTTTTCGTGTTTGGCTTATTAACCGTCATTATCATTCTTGCAAAGATTGTGATGACGATGTTGGGAATCTAAATATTCCTTCAATATAACAGCTTTAAAGGCGTGAGTTCTATCACGCCTTTTTTAATTGTGTATGGCAGGACAGGTTGCATTAATCGGGTTCATTCGCGCCGCCATGTGCTTTATTGATTTTCAGTTATGTGCTTTCTTGTAGCAACTTCTGGTTAATGCAGTCAATATTTTATGATGTCAAAAACAGAGCCAGGCAGAATAAGTGAAAGTAAAAATGCCAATCAGAAACCAGGAATCAGGATTTGCAGGTAAATGAAAATCAGACGTTTAAATTTAATATTTTTTTATGTCTGCCGGCATGCAGGTGCAGGCCGGGCTTCTGGTTATGGCGGCCATAAATCATCTTCCGCAGGAGGTTCAAAAATCATAATTTCAAATGTTGTATAATAATTATCACTTCATATAGTTTATATTAACAATGCCGTGTTGATAGTTTGTTTTACAACATTCATTGCCGGCCAAAATAAAGCACTATTTTTACCGTAAAAAAATCAACACAATGATTTCAGGATTCTTATTACAAATTGGCCCCGGTATGGGAGCATTAACAGATACGCTTACGAACGTAATGCAGGAACCCGTGCAGACGGGAGAAATAAAACTTTCAATCTGGGAACTTTCGTTAAAAGGTGGATGGATTATGGTGCCGCTGGCACTGATGTCTATTTTTGCAATTTACATCTTCATTGAGCGCTATATAGTCATCAACAGAGCTGCCCGGGAGGAGAATAATTTTATGAACAACATCCGGGATTTTATTCACAATGGGCGGATTGATTCAGCTTTGTCGCTGTGCAAGAATAACCAAACACCCATAGCACGGATGATTGAGAAAGGCATTTCACGTATAGGCAAACCACTTAACGACATTAATGCTGCCATTGAAAATGTTGGAAAGCTTGAGGTATCGAAACTGGAAAAGAACCTTGCGGGAGTAGCAACTGTTTCGGGGGCAGCACCCATGCTCGGTTTTCTTGGAACGGTTATCGGAATGGTGAAAGCTTTTTACGACATGTCAATGGCGGGAAACAATGTGGACATTGCGCTGCTTTCGGGCGGAATATATCAGGCCATGATTACTACTGTGGCCGGTCTTATTGTGGGAATTATCGCCTATATCTGCTACAACATACTGGTAGCGAGGGTGGAAAAGGTAGTATTTATTTTAGAAGCACGTGCTACTGAGTTTATGGATTTACTCCATGAACCGGCTGCTTAACCTTTTCTTTCCGCACTTACACCTTGCAATAATCTAAATATGGCCATTAAATCAAGAAATAAAATCAGTGCACAGTTCAGCATGGCCTCCATGACCGATCTGGTGTTTCTGTTGCTCATTTTCTTTATGCTTACATCCACACTGGTTAGTCCCAATGCCATAAAATTGCTTTTGCCCTCAAGCACCAGCAAAACCATGGCCAAACAGACAGTGACCGTATACATTGATCCTCAGAGCCAGTATTACATCGAGGAGCAGCCGGTTAATCCTGAATTTCTGGTTGAAACCCTGGCTCAAAAGCTGCAACTGGAAGCTGATGCTACCGTAGTGCTCAGGGCTGATCAAACGGTTCCGGTACAATATGTGGTAACCCTCATTGACGCGGTGAACAAAGTAAATGAGCTTACGGGTTCAAAACATAAGGTTATTCTGGCTACCCGGCCTCCTAAATAACCGGCGAAACTCCCTTTGCATTCATTTTTATATTAATTTTAGCTCATGCAAACAAACAAAGACAAATGGAGTGGAATTGCAGGCACCTTAATTTTTCATGGGTTGCTTTTGGTTGCCATTATGTTTCTTGCATTGCGAACACCGCTCCCCCTCCCCGAAGAAGCTGGGGTAGAGGTAAACCTGGGATATAGCGATGAGGGCATGGGAGATATACAACCTCCAATACCTGCAGCAAGTGAGGCAGCCGCGCCGCCCCAACCAAAGGCTTCTGCTGCTGAAGAACTGGTTTCGGAAGAAACCGAAGAGGCCCCTCGAATTGAACCGGTGGTTAAACCCAGGCCTAAAGCCATTGAGACGCCGCCGGAAAAACCTGCCCCAAAACCCCAACCGGTCGTGAAACCCGAACCTGTTATCAATCCGAATGCCATGTACAAGGGTAAGACCACGGGCAGCGAAGGAGGCAATCAGGGCATTACGGGAAAGCCTGGTGATCAGGGGAAGCCCGGCGGAGATCCAAATTCAGACAGTTACGATGGCAGCGGGGGTAGCGGAGGTGGCCCGTCCTTTAATCTGGAGGGCCGCAGTACTAAAAGTTTGCCTCAGCCCGCCAACACTTTCAGCGAAAGCGGTACAGTAGTAGTAAGTATTTATGTTGACCGCCAGGGTAAAGTTACACGTGTAAGTGAAGCACCGGCCAGAGGTACCACAACCGGCAGTTCTCAACTTATTCAACTCGCGAAAAAAGCAGCATTGCAGGCACGCTTCAGTGCCAACCAGGATGCTCCCGAAGAACAAACAGGAACAATTACCTATACATTCAAACTGAATTAATACCGGCTATGAATTACAAACAGGTGCTGGACTATATGTACAGCCAATTGCCCATGTTTCAGCGTATTGGGGCCGCTGCTTATAAAGCAAATCTCGATAACACCATCGCCATCAGCGATCTAAGTGACCATCCTTACCGAAACTTTCAGACAATTCATATTGCCGGAACCAACGGAAAAGGCAGCCTTTCACATATGCTGGCCTCTATCATGCAGGAAGAGGGTCTTAAAACCGGGCTTTATACTTCACCACACCTTCGTGATTTCAGAGAAAGGATGAAGATTAACGGAATTATGATACCCGAGGAATATGTGGTGGATTATGTTGAACGTTACCAGGAAGACTTTAACAGAATCAGGCCCTCGTTTTTTGAAATGACTTTTGGGATGGCCATGAAATGGTTCAGCGACAGCAAAATAGATATAGCCATTATTGAAACAGGGATGGGAGGCAGGCTTGATTCCACCAATATAATCACGCCTATCCTGTCGGTTATTACCAATATTGGAATGGATCACATGCAGTTTCTTGGTGGGAGCCTGCCTGAAATAGCCCTGGAAAAGGCGGGCATCATTAAACCTGAAGTGCCCATTGTAATAGGGGAAACGCTGCCAGAATCCATAGAGGTTTTCAGGAATGTGGCTCAGCAGATCAATGCTCCGCTCATTATTGCCGATCAGATAGTTACCGTGGTAAAAGATGGCAGGCAATCCGATAACCACTGGCTGAATGCTACCGTTTTTCACTCCGGTTATAAAACACGTGTTGAATGCCCCCTGCCGGGAAATTATCAGCTTAAAAACCTGGCAACACTGGTAGCAGCTATTGACCTGCTCAAAGCTACGTATCCTGAATTTGCATCATTGCCAATGGTAAGCGGAATAAAAAACACACTCAAAAACACCAACCTGATGGGACGTTGGCAGATACTGAATAATAAGCCATTAACCATCTGTGATATAGGACATAACAGAGACGGAATAGCCGCAGTGGTTAGCCAATTACAGACTTTAGAGTACAGCCGCCTGCATTTTGTATTTGGTGTGGTGAATGATAAGGACATCAATGGTATACTTTCGTTACTTCCCATGAACGCAATCTACTATTTTTGCAAGGCCGACATCCCGCGTGGTCTGGATGCTGAACTGCTTAAGGAAATGGCCAGTCCTTATGAATTATATGGCGAGACTTACCTTTCGGTAACGGAAGCTTATGAAGCAGCCTGTAAAAATGCCGGTGATAATGACGTAATTTTTATAGGAGGAAGTGCGTTTGTAGTGGCTGAAATTCTATAGGTTTAGCCGCCATCCATCAGACTGAGTACCATAATATCATCACCTTCTCTAAGTACAGTAGCCTCATAAGCAGCACGTTTTATATACCGTCCGTTGTGCTTAATAATGAGCAGCTTCCAATTAATTTTTTTGGTCTGGAGCAATTCCATGATACTCATTTCATTGGCAGGAAAATTTTCCGTTTGGCCGTTTAAGGTTATGGTCATGGTTGGTCGGCTGTTTTCAAAATAAAATCTTTTAGCAAGAGTTTTAAAACTTCGTTTGCCTGCATGTGGGCAACCAGCCCTACCCGTGGGGCAAGTACCGGAAGTTGATCGGATAAGGCAGAGACCTCATCTCCACAAATGATCAGGTTGTCGCTGCGGCGGACATGTGCGTCAACATCTTTTCCCCAGCCGGCTATGCCTACACCAACAACCAGTGGAATATGGGGTAAATTCGTCAACATGGTTTCAATGATCATTTGTTTCATTTCCGCTTTGTCAAAAGCTTCAATTACAACATTACAGGTTGCGAAGAGTTCTATAACATCAGAAGTGCACAATTTAATGTCGAAGGCTTTAACATTTACCTGCGGATTGGCTTTCAAAATATTGTCCCGCAATCCGTGAACTTTAAGCTTTCCAACCTGTCCGGCAAAAAAATACTGCCGATCCAGGCATTGTGGGGTAATGATGGCAAAGTCGGCAAGCAGGAGCTTACCCACTCCCACCCTGGCCAAAGCCATGGCAGCATTACTTCCCAATCCGCCACAGCCAGCAATACCTACGGTAAATTGTTTCAGATAATCGCTGATTTGCTCTTTTGTTGATTTTGCCATATCATTTAATTCAATCGCATAAATCACTTATGCAAACGTAATTTAAATTAGGTTAATATCCAACCCATGATGTAAAATTATTTCATTGGTCTGAAGTTGAAAATGGGTTCAACCGTTAAGTTAATATCCAGGCAATGGATTAAAACTATCTTCCGGCATTTCAGCCGTGATTGTTTTAACTCCGGGATTAATCATTTAATCAGGTTCTTCTGAAGCAAAAAAAAAAGCCCGAAACGGGCTTTTTTTTTGCTTATATGCGAAATTAATCCTTATTTAAAAACGGGTATTTAAAATCGCGGGCAGGTATTAGAGTTTCCTTAACGGTTCGGGGACTTGTCCATCTGATCAGATTGAGCATACTTCCAGCTTTATCGTTTGTACCAGACTGGCGCGAACCTCCAAAGGGCTGCTGCCCGACCACGGCTCCTGTAGGTTTATCATTGATGTAGAAGTTACCGGCTGCATATTTTAATTCCTCATTTGCCAGTGCAATGGCCTTGCGATCATTGGCAAATATTGCACCGGTAAGTCCGTAAGGTGAAGTTTCATCTACCAGACGCAGTGTTTCTTCATATTTATCGTCATCATATACGAATATGGAAATAACCGGACCGAAAATTTCTTCTTCCATGGTAACAAAGTGCGGATCTGTAACCTGAATTACGGTTGGATCAATAAAGTAACCCTTTGATTTATCGCCCTTACCGCCAAAAATAATTTCGGCATCCGGAGACTTGCGGGCAAGTTCGATATAATTCATGATATTATCAAAGGATGTTTCATCAATTACCGCATTCACAAAATTGGTAAAATCAGCCACGTCGCCAACTGTGATCTGCGAAAGCATATCACCGATGCGTTCTTTAATTCCAGGCCACATTGATTTTGGAATATAGGCTCTGGAGGCAGCAGAGCATTTCTGGCCCTGGAATTCAAAGGCACCTCTTACAATTGCGGTAGCCACTTCGTCTTTATGAGCCGAAGGATGAACCATGATAAAGTCCTTGCCACCCGTTTCTCCAACAATTCTTGGATAGGATTTATAATTGGGAAGGTTTTCGGCAATGGTTTGCCATACCCGGTTAAAAGTCACACTGGATCCGGTGAAATGAAGGCCGGCGAAATACGGATTACTGAAAACGCTGTTTCCTATGGTTGATCCTTTTCCGGGAATAAAATTGATTACTCCATCGGGTAAACCTGCTTCACGGAAAATCTGCATGAGCATGTAATTCGAGAACACAGAGGTAGAAGAAGGTTTCCATAAGGCAGTGTTTCCCATTAAAACGGGAGCCAGGTTCAGGTTTGAAGCGATTGCCGTAAAATTAAAGGGAGTGAGTGAAAATACAAAACCCTCCAGAGGACGATACTCGAGACGGTTGATAACGCCTGCATCCGAATGTGGCTGATCCATGTAAATGTCAGCACTATAACGGGCATTAAAGCGCAAGAAATCAACGGTTTCGCAGGCCGCATCAATTTCTGCCTGAAACGCATTTTTGCTCTGACCAAGCATGGTAGCGGCATTGATTGTAGCACGTTGTGTGGTAGCTATCATTTCAGCTATCCGCAAAGTAATAAATGCACGTTCAACATGTGGAATGGCTGACCACTCTTTGTGTGCCTTAACTGCGGCATCCACAGCCATCTTAACTTCTTTTTCGCCGGCCATATGGTAATGACCCAGCACATGCTGGTGGTTGTGTGGCATGGTTACCGGCGCGGTTTTACCGGTTCTTACTTCCTTTCCACCAATAATGAGCGGAATGTCCATTTGCTCAGATGAAAGACGCTTAAGCTCGGCCTGAACCGCTTTGCGTTCAGCACTACCAGGAGCATACGATTTTACCGGCTCATTATCCGGATAATCAACAACAAAAATTGAATTGTTCATACTTATATTTATTAAGTTTGTATTTTCTTTCTGATTTTGGCAATCAAAGGCAAAGATATAAATATAAATTGAATGAAATACTACATTGTTACCGGTACATCATCGGGCATAGGAGAAGCACTGGCGCTCCGGCTCATTAACGAAAAGCAAAAGGTCTTCTGTATCTCACGGCGCATGAATGCTAAGCTTACCAAAATGGCAGCAAGTCAGCACGCGGGTTTATGGTATTATCAGCTAAATCTGGCCAATGGACAGGGGATAGCCCACATTATGCGCGAAATTTTCACCTTTATCGATCCCGAAATTGCTTCCGGGGTAGCCCTGATAAACAATGCCGGTGTTGTTTCACCGGTAGCTCCATCAGGTAAACTCGATATACGTTCATTGGAAAATCATATTAAAGTGAATCTGACGGCACCAATGATCCTGGCCAACGAATTTATCAGTCGTGCATCATCCCTGAAAGTGGAAAAAACCATTGTGAACATAAGCTCCGGAGCCGCACAAAACCCTTATTCGGGATGGAGCGCCTATTGCAGTTCAAAGGCCGGCCTCAATATGCTTACCAAAGTGATTGCACTTGAACAACAATCTGAAAAATGGCCGGTAAGGATATTTTCCGTTGCCCCGGGAGTTGTAAATACTTCCATGCAAAAAAACCTGCGTCAGACTTCAGCCGAAGACTTCCCTCAACTGGACAAATTCATACATCTATACAAAAGCAAGCAGCTTAGTGAACCTAATGCAGTGGCAAAAAAACTGATTGAACTGACCTTTGGGAACGACCCCGCTTCGGGTGAAATTATTGATCTCAGAACTTTTTAACCGGAATCCAAAAATTTATTGGATTTTAACAAAGCAGAACATAGCGATATGAACAGCTATATAAAAACATTTGGCACAAACTTTTGTTGACTACAAAAATTCCAGACTACAGATTAAAATTTGAAACCATGGCAAATCATTCACAAGAATTTATACAAACACTTGGCCTTGAGCCTTTTAACAATGGTGCGACCACCGGGACTCTCTGGCTTGACACCAAAGGCAAAGCACTTCAATCATTCTCCCCGGCTGATGGTCAGCTTATTGCAACTGTAAATCAGGCGATGTGGGACGACTACGAAGTAATAATGGAAAAAGCGACTGCAGCTTTTAAAAAGTGGCGTATGGTGCCTGCCCCAAAGCGCGGGGAAGTTGTCAGACAAATTGCCAATCGTCTTCGTGAGTTTAAAGAACCTCTGGGTGAAATGGTAGCTTATGAAATGGGTAAAGTAAGACAGGAAGGACTGGGAGAAGTACAGGAAATGATTGATATTTCAGATTATGCTGTGGGCTTGTCACGGCAATTGTATGGCTTTACCATGCATTCAGAGCGGGAACGTCACCGTATGTACGATCAGTACCATCCACTGGGCGTTGTGGGGGTTATATCGGCCTTTAATTTTCCGGTTGCTGTGTGGGCCTGGAATGCTATGATAGCTTTGGTCTGTGGCGATGTGGTTGTTTGGAAACCTTCTTCAAAAACCATGCTTTGTGCCATTGCAGTACATAAAATTATTGAACCGGTACTTCGCGAAAACAATGTTCCCGAAGGGGTACTCAACCTGGTGGCAGGAAGTTCTTCATATATTGGTGATGATTTTATTGCTGACAAACGCATTCCATTGATTTCGATTACAGGTTCAACAAAGGTAGGCCGGCATGTAAGCCAGATGGTGGGTCAACGCCTGGGCAGGTGTATTCTTGAACTGGGTGGAAATAACGCCATCATTATCTCCGAATCAGGAGATATGGACATGGCATTGAGAGCCAGCCTTTTTGGCGCAGTGGCAACAGCAGGTCAGCGATGTACTTCTACACGGCGGCTGATCATACAGGATTCTATTTTTGATGCATTCAGTAAAAAACTCATTGCAGCTTACAAACAACTCCGGATTGGCAATCCGCTGAATGAAGAAACCGTAGTGGGTCCGCTGGTAGATAAAGCTGCCGTGGATACTTTTGTGGCAGCGCAGCAGACCATTATCGCTCAGGGAGGCAGGATAATTTTCGGAGGCCAGGTGCTTACAGGCGAAGGATATGAATCGGGCTGCTATGTAGTGCCCTGCATTGCTGAAGTAGAAAATCACTACGAAATTGTTCAGGATGAAACTTTTGCGCCCATAGTATATTTGATTAAGTATCACACAATGGACGAAGCCATTGAATTTCATAATGGTGTGCCACAAGGTTTGTCTTCAGCCATTTTCTCCAGAGACATCCTTGAAACAGAGCGTTTTCTCTCACATGAAGGTTCGGATTGTGGGATTGCAAATGTGAATATAGCCACCAATGGTGCGGAGATTGGAGGCGCTTTCGGCGGTGAAAAAGACACCGGTGGCGGACGCGAATCGGGTTCGGATGCCTGGAAAGCCTACATGCGCCGTCAAACAAACACAATCAACTTCTCTACCGAACTACCACTGGCACAGGGTATAAAATTTGATATGTGAACTTTAACCAATGCTGCTAGGTATATACTGACCTAAACACTAATCTATTATAACTGCCCCAAATCTCATTGATGAAGAAACTGTTCAATTATTTTATGTCCACATTGAATAGGGGGCACCAGCGAAGTGTAAAGGCGCGCAAGAATATTATTGCCTCCTTTGCAATTAAAGGCATAAGCATTCTTATTGGATTTATTTTTGTTCCACTGCTATACAACAATTTAGGCCCTGTTGAATATGGTATTTGGATTACCCTCACATCCATCATTGCCTGGGTCATTTACTTCGACATTGGGCTTGGCAATGGCCTGCGCAACCGCTTCGCCGAGTCATTAGCTAAAAACGAACATCGAAAAGCGAGAATATACGTAAGTACTACCTATGCCGGATTCAGCATTATTTTTGGCATTTTATTCATCCTTTTTTTACTAATAAACCCCTTTCTTAACTGGAGTGTGATACTGAAAGCACCTCCTGATCTGGAACAGCAGCTTAGTTTCCTTGCCGTTTTTGTATTGGGATTTTTTCTGTTGAGATTTGTCTTACAATTAGTCAGTGTCCTACTGATGGCTGATCAACGCACTGCACTTAGTAGTATTTTTGATCCGGCATCCAACCTGCTGGCCCTGATTTTAACTATAGCGGTTATCCTGTTGGCCCAACCCACTTTGCTTAATCTGGGCATAATCATGGCAGCAGCTCCGGTTGTATTGTTAAGCGGGGCGTCCATTTATTTTTACAACCGTGATTATAAACGATATAGACCTGATTTTAAGTATATTAACTTTAAATATTTTAAAGATCTTGCCAACCTGGGTGTTCGTTTTTTCATCATTCAGGTAACCGTAGTGATTATAATGTCAACCAACAGCATCATTATTACGCAGGTTGTTGGCCCGGAAGCAGTATCTCAATACCAGATTGCCAATAAGTATTTTGGCATTGCCATGATGTTATTTGTTATTATCAGCAACACCTTCTGGTCAGCATATACCGAAGCTTATGTAAAGAAAGAATTTACCTGGATAAAGAAAGTAAACCGAAGTTTAATCGTGATATGGGTTATGGTACTTGCCGGATTGATGGTTATGCTCATCTTTGCTGACAGTTTTTACCGGCTCTGGATAGGCAAAGAGGTGGGTATACCCTTTTTGCTCTCGGCAATGATGGCACTTTTTAATGCAGTATATATCTGGTACATAATATTTATTTATTTCATTAATGCAACAGGTAAAATCACCCTTCAACTATACATTTCAGTAGTGGTAGCAGCTTTTAATATACCCTTATCCATCTTTCTGGCCGGCCCCATGGGTATGGGCGCCGCCGGTGTGGTACTAGGCTCAGCCCTTACTTACCTGCCGGGAGCCATCATTGCACCCTTTCAATTTTATAAAATTGTGAATCAAAAAGATACTGGCATTTGGGCTAAATAAAATTAAATTTTACACTCTCCTTATCTTTTTTATATACTGGTTTTGATTATTGCGTTGACGAATAATAAACAAATAGATTTTTTGCAGCCAAACATCTCAATAGTTAATTTAAATTTGCAACACCAAACTTCATTTTGCGAAAAGAACACTGGACATGTTTAAGAAATTCCTGATTATTTTTTTAATACTTGCATCATTGGAGTTGTTCAGTTTTACTTTTATTCCAGAATCGCTACTAAAAATTTTATCTATAGCCGGTGTCGGAGTTATTGTACTCACCATTGTTCTGCAACTCATATACAGCCCTTTAGAACACTTTATCCTGAATTTCAAATGGGAGATTTTGCTTATACTTATCGCTGTATTTACAAGTATGTTTATGGCAAACTCTACCTATAATCAGGGTTTCAATACCACCCTCATTGCGCAGAGATATATGTACTATTATTTGATTTATTACATGTTGCATTTAATCAAAATTCCAGACTATCATCTTGAGAAAATCATTGTGGCCTTTGCGGTGGTGTATGCAGCATTTTATTTTCTTCAGTACTTTGCATATCCCACACGAATTTTTAATGTAAGGGTTTCACAAGAGCGTGGAACCATAAGGATATTTCAGGCAGGCATCGCATATCTCATTATTGCATATTTTATGATGCTTAACAAACTTTTTAAAAACTTCTCTCTCACAGACCTGTTACTACTGCTGTTTTTTATCAGTATTATTTTTTTAATGGCCACCCGTCAGTTAATTATGTCAATACTGTTGGTTTCCCTGGCAAATGTATTACTGAGCAAACAGGTAAAATCCAAAGCACTTATTATTCTTTTACTTGCTCTGGCTGCTATTCCCATTGTTATCATGGCTCAGGATGTAATCGTTAATATGGTTACGCTTACTCAACAACAATCCAAGAATATTCATGAAAATACGCGCATAGTGGCTGCTACCTTCTTCCTTACAGAGTTTTTCCCGAATAACCTGGCCTACATTACCGGAAACGGTGCTGACAGCAGTAATTCAACCTATGGAATTCTTGTTCAAAGCTACAAGAATATCTATGGTTTTTATCAATCTGATGTCGGTATAATTGGCGATTTCAGCAAATTCGGTTTATTCTTTCTCATTGGAGTTATAATGATTCTGGTAAAAGCTTTGAAGATGAAAATGACAAAGAACCTTAATTATATAAGGTATTTTTTCATTACAGTCATTCTTCTTTCCTTCACAGGTGGTGGATTTTTTGGTGATGGGGCGGATTCGATCGTTGCTATTTGTATTTTACTTTACATTATTGATGTTAATTATTTCAGGGATACCACGCAAAATTCGGATGAAAATCCTGAGTCTGAAAAAAATCCAGAACTTATTACATAAGGGTATAAAAAGCGGCACTTTTTTATTTGCCAATATATATGCTGTGATCAAATAATATTGATCCGGACAAATTTATATTTTTAAGCATTGTTGTCTGGTAAAATCCTAATATCAGGCTTAACTTTTCCCAAAAACCGCTTTTTTTTAAACACCTTATCAGAAATTCAGCATCTGTATCAGTGTAGAAAATTATGATATATTAACCGTTATATTTGCAGCTGATTATCCTGAGTGGAATCATAAACGGGCAAACACAACTGCTAATGATAAAAATGGGATGTTACTCCAGGCAAGATATTAATTTGTTATAATAGAACCACAGCCAATGAAACATATACATATTGCCATACTTTTACCCATACATAATGGGCTTGATTTCACCCGTAAATGTCTGAAGAATCTTGAAGACAATCTCAGTCATCCAGCGGTAAACAGAAACGACTTTACCCTGGTTGTCATTGATGATGGTTCCACGGATGGTTCAGCTCAATGGATTGAGAACCATTATGCAGAAACAGTGATTTTAAAAGGGGATGGCACATTGTGGTGGAGTGGTGGAATTAACCGGGGTATTGATTATGCAATAAGCCAGTCCGGAACCAGCCATATGCTCATGTGGAACAACGACATATTAATTGAAAAGGATTATCTCTATAAATTATTCAATGTATTGAACCGGTTTCCGGCCAACACCATCATTGGCTCTAAAATTTACTTCGCTGATTGTCCGGATACAATCTGGGCTATGGGAGGTATTTTTAATCAAAGGACCGGATACAAAGACATGTTCGGTACTTCACAAAAAGATTCCGCAATTTATAATACACCTTTTGAAGCGGATTGGCTTCCCGGCATGGGTACCCTGATTCCCCGCCAGGTAATCGAAGATATAGGATTTATGGATGACCGCAATTTTCCTCAGTATCACGGTGATAGTGACTTTACACTCAGAGCGAAAATTTCCGGTTACCGTATTGTAGCATTACCAGAATTGAGAATTTGGAACGATAAAAGCAACTCTGGTGTTCATCACCAAAACAACTTCAGAATGTTAATCCGGTCGTTACATGACATTAGATCAAATTATCATATTGGCAAAGATATCAGGTTTTATTCCAAATATGCTGGTTCGCCTCTGGCTTATCAGGCGATATTTAAAAAGTATGTGCGCTACCTGGGCGGATTCCTTAAATGGAAAATACTTAAATTTGCAGGATTGGAGAAAAAAAATACATCAAAACATAAGCAATGCTAATCAGTGTTTTTAACGGAGCGGGACAGGTTGATTATTTATTTGGTTTGATATCGGGTCTGGCTGAACATTCAAAAAAACCTGTGCATGTATTGGACAGCGATGCTGCAGCACCCCTGCTACAACAAATGGATAATGTGATATTCCATCAGGTATACAGCTTCAAAGAAAGCAAAGCCTCAACATGGAGAAAATTAAAAAATATAATTCGTTTTTATCGTTTGCAGCTCGGATATCTTATAAAGTCAAAGCCGGGAATAGTTCATTTCCAATGGCTAAACCGCCAATTATTCGCTGATAGAATTATAATCCCTCTTGTTGCAAGATTGTTTGGACACAAAATGGTACTTACGGTTCATAACATCAATACAGCATCCCGTGATGAGCATGACTCTATTATTAACAGGATAAGTCTGCGGATTTTGTATCATCTTTGTCATCACCTCATCGTACACACCCCGGGCAGCAGAGATGAATTAATTGAACACTTCAGTATTGATCCTGCCAAAATTGATGTTATCCGGCATGGCACCAATAACAAAGTGCAAATTACCAGACTGACTTCACCTGAGGCCCGAAACATACTAAATCTATCGGCAAATTCACGTGTAGTATTATTTTTTGGAAATATTGACCATTATAAAGGATTGGATATTATACTCGACAGCTTAAAACAGCTGCCGGCTGATTTTTGCCAAAACTTAACACTTATTATTGCAGGACAGGCCAAATCGAAAGAATATGATGAATTTATCAAAAAAAAGATATCTGATGTTTCAGACTCAGTTCATGTAAATATTATCCAAAAGCTGACTTTTATCCCCGACGAAGATATTGAGATATATTTTAAAGCAGCCGATTGTATTGTATTACCCTACAGAAAAATATATCAGTCAGGTATTATATTTATGGCCTATGCATTTGGACTCCCTATACTGGCTTCTGATACCGGCAACTTCAGAAATGACATCCCCGAAAACAAATGTGGTTATATTGTTAAAGAAAATACCTCAAAAGTATGGGCAGAATCGCTTTTATCTTACTTTGATTCTTCTTTATTCAGTCAACTAAAATCCAACCGGATTGAAATTAAGAAATGGGCAGATGATTATTATTCATGGGAACAAATTGGTTCTGAAACCCTGTCCGTTTATTCAAATTTGAAAAAGAAAAGCCAATCAGGACTTAAAGCAACACTCAAATTGTTTTAGCTCAGATGATTTAATAGTCAGGGAATATTATCTTTGTAAAAACAAAACATATTATCATTTGGCCACAAACAAGTCCGTATTTTTCAGAAACGATGATGTAAGGGACAGATTAGATTCGTCGCTTATTGATTTAACCATGCTGTGTATAGAACATCAGGTTCCTATTCAACATGCTGTTGAGCCGGCCAATGTCACTTCAGAGGTTGCTGAATGGCTTATTGGAATAAAAAAACAACACCCTGATCTGATTGAGATCATTCAGCACGGATATAGCCATAACCTGAAAAACCCACAACAAAAGATGGAATTTGGTGGAAAGCGGGGTTATCAGGATCAATATGATGACATAAAAAAAGGTAAGGAAATCATGGATCATACCTTTGGACATCTTTGGGAACCCATTTTCACTTTCCCTTATGGAACTTTTAATGAACATACCCTAATGGCCATCAATAATCTGGGCTATAAAGCCATATCATCAAAAATCAAATTCACATTTAAAGGGCAAATTAAAAACAGATTGGGCAAACTGTTGGGTAAGGATATGTTGGTTGGTAAACACATCAGCTATCATCCAGGGTTACACAATGGATATCAATTCCGGGAAATTTCTGTTTCTGCTAACCTCATAAGGAGCTATACAGGCGAAACAACGGCCGAGCACTATGCTCTGGAGGACATTCTGAAACAAATTACCACTGCAGGCATTCATACTGATATTATTGGAGTGCTTTTTCATCACCGGTTTCATGCCAATGTTCTCAATTTAACAGCCCAACTCATCAATACACTCCGGGACAAAGGTTATTCTTTTTCTACCCTGAGTAACCTCCTGAAACAAAATCAAAATCAGGATACCAAAGTAAATCGGAAATTCCCATGGCAGTAGCAGAAGGAAATACACAATGAAGCAGATGAACAAATGGCTGTTATGCACCGGACCTGACTGGTACCGGCCTTCGGTTACAAGTACCCGGCAAATAGCTTACCAGTTTCATGCAACCGGCTATAAGGTTCTTTGGGTCAACCCTGTAGCTTTCAAATCACCTTCTGTAAACTCGAGTACCAAAAAATCAAGAAATAAGAAAATATTAAATAAACTATTTACCCATATCCGTTTTTTTGCCAGACCCCAGCCCGGCTTTTATGTAATGGTTCCTTTTTACTTCCCGCTATTTGGTTCAAAATGGAAAAAAATCAACGATAAACTTATCGGTATTCAGGTACAATTTATTTCACTTTTACTGGGAATAAAATTTCGCAATACCATTTTATGGATATCAGGGAGTTTTACTTTATCATCATTATTACATCATCGGTTTAAAATGAAAGTTTATCAGGCAGCCGATGTGATCTCAGAGTTCAGAACGAATGATGCTGACCTGTTGTCGCAACTCAAAAAACAAGAAATACATTTATGCAACTCGGCAGATCACATCTTTGCCAGTTCACCAAATATAAAACAAAAGCTTAAAGCTTTGTCAGCTAAAAGAATTCACTTGCTTACACATGGAGTAAACTTTGATCATTTCTCTAAACCACGACTACTAAATCCCTTTATGCTGAGCATAAAAGAAAAAGGATTACCAATTGCCGGATATTATGGTACACTTTCAGATGCCAATGACAAGGAAGTTTTCAAAGCATTGGCCGGACATGGGTTTTCTGTTGTAATAATCGGGAAAGTACTGGGAGATTACTCCACGCTGCAAGGATTGGAAAACATTTACTTTACTGGCCCAATTTCCTTTGATGAATTGCCCTCCTATGCCCAGGGATTTGATGTTTGCCTGCTCAACTGGATTATGGCCAACTGGATTACCAATTCCTTTCCCGTTAAAACGCTTGAGTACCTTGCTATGGGCAAACCAATTGTAAGTTGTCCCATCCCTGTTATAATAGAAATGTTTGAAGAAGTAGTTTATTTCGCAAACACCCCTCAACAATTTGTAAAAAAATCCGTTACGGCTATAGATGAAGACAACCCGGTACTCGCAGCCAAACGCATGAATTTGGCCAGAGAACATACCTGGGAAAACAAATTCAGGATCATTGAAGAAACCATAGGATGATAATCGGATTAAAAATTATAGATAAACTGAGGGGCACCAATATTCTGGAACATTACCGGGCCTTTAAGCAATTACCCGATGATTCAGGATTCATTGAGAAGCAGCAGAAAATAAATTTGTCAACATTTTTACTAACTATTCGGGATAGAAATGCATTTTATCATCCACTGCTTCATGCCTTTAAGCCAGCTGAGATTTCCGAAGACCCTGTGCGCGTACTCAGCAGCCTTCCGGTTATGGACAAAGCGTTCATTAATGAAAACTTTGATTTGCTCTTTACGCCCATAAAAGGAATTCCATATCAGCAAAAAAAAACCGGAGGCAGCACCGGCAATCCTTTTCGTTTTTATGTTGACAAAGCACATCTTTCAGGTATGTGGGCATTAAATTACTATTTCTGGCATCAGTATAGCGGTTACAATCCCGGCGATCCTTTTGTAACCATCGCAGGCACTTCATTGCGCACTGATAATCATAGATTTGCAGAAAATACATATCATAACTTGCAGAACAATTATTTTGTAAAAGGTGATATTATTGAAAAAAACTTCACTCCTGATGCCGGCAAATTAAAAAAAGCTGTACTCATATATGGATATCCCAGTTCCATTTACAGTATACTTAAAATGAAACCCGATTTTCCACGATATTTTGAGCAGCTTAAAGCCATATTTACCACATCGGAACAATTACAGCCAGGGGTCAGACAAGCCATTGAGAAAGCTTTTAACCGACCAGTTTTCGATATTTATGGTGCAAATGATGGAGGTATTTTAGGCTGTGAATGCAAAGTGCATCAAGGATATCATTTCAATTTCAACCACTGCTATGTTGAAACGATAGCTCATACATCCGGAATGAATGAACTATTGCTTACCAACATGAAAAGTCTTACCCAACCTTTCATAAGATATAAAGTAGGTGATGTGGGGAGTATTATCAATACGCAATGTGGATGTGGTTCTTTTTGGCCCAGAATTACGGAATTGCAGGGAAGAACACGAGACATGATTTACCTACCGGATGGAAGCACTATTCATGGCTCTTTATTTAATAAAATTTTTTACTCCTTACCTGAAATAGAATCCTATCGTATCATCCAACAGGCTGACTATAGCATTCATATATTCATCCGTATGAACGAAGGTTATAAGCTGAATGACTACAGCCTGAAATTAAAGGATAAACTGGCCAAACAACTTAACATGCTTAATTTTGAGATATTTCCAATGCCTCCCTTTGATTCGTCAAACTCCAAATTTAAGATTATAGAAAGCCATGTCGTTTAAATTAAGCAGTGTTGGTGATATTATGCTGGGCGAAAATGTTCATCATTTTAAACGCGGCATTATTACACGCTACAAAAACAACTACACCAGCCTTATGGCTCCGCCTGTAATAAAAACACTCTCCTATGCCGACCTGTTTTTATTTAATATGGAATCTTCACTGATGCCGGATGAATTGTTATCTTCCCGGGACATATTAAACGGAGTATACAGAGCACCAGTCAGTACCTTAACTTTTTTTGATAATATACATGCCATTAAAGTTGCAAACATTGCCAACAATCATTTTGGCCAACATGGACAATCAAGCATCGATTTCAGCATATCGGCGCTTAATAAAAAAGGTATCGAAGTAACCGGCAGGGATAACCGGCCTTTAATTTTAAAGATTGGAACCAAAAAAATAAAAATCTGGGGGGTAAGCCTGGTTACTGACAATGCTTATTCCGGGGGATACTTTAAAAGTTCTTATGAGGAACTTATTGAAGTTATGCAACTGAAAATAAAAGAAGATGATGAAATAAGGATCATAAGCATTCATTGGGGCGATGAATATCAGACCATTGAAAATGAACAGCAAAAAAGGCTGGCTAAGGATTTAAGTGAAGCCGGATTTGATATAATCCTCGGGCATCATCCACATGTTGTTCAACCCGTGAAACAAATTGGTTCAACCCGGGTTATTTATAGTCACGGGAATTTTATTTTTGATCAGGATTTTTCGAAAATTACCCGAACCGGATTAATTTTCCAGTTCGATTTTGCTACTGATAAACAAAATTTGTTATTTTCGCATCAGAAGCGACACCAGATTTACAAAACTACTCTTACTTCACCTGATGAATTGTTGCATTATTGCATAAAGAAACATCATCGTTTACTGCCTTTCTTTATGCGTATTTTAATGAAATTAGAACTGATTGTTCATTTTCATACTTTGAACCGTAGTATAGTGAAAGTATTTGGCCAACGGCTTTTTATGCAAAAAACTAAGAAAAGCATCTATGAGTAATCTCAAGATACTTGCAATAGCCTCAAGCGGTGGCCACTGGATACAATTAATGCGGCTTATGCCAGCATTCACTAACCAGCAGCTTATTTTTGTGACTACAAATAAAGGTTACCGGCAGCAGGTTGAGGGAAATGAGTTTTATTCCGTGAGCGATGCCACCCGATGGCAGAAGCTGAAACTTATAAAAATGGGATTTGAGGTTGGGAAAATTATGTTTATGAAAAATCCGGATGTAATTATCTCAACAGGAGCAGCTCCAGGTTTAATGGCTATTATCTGGGCCTGGATATTGCGTAAAAAAAGTATCTGGGTGGACAGTATAGCCAATGTAGATCGCGTTTCGATGAGTGGACGGATTGCAAAAAAGTTTTGCACACTGCATCTTACCCAATGGGAACATCTGGCCGACAATAAAATAACATTCTTTAAAGGTACAGTTATAAAATGATATTACTGGTAACAGGCACTCAGGAACCATTCGACAGATTGGTAAGCGCAGTAGACGAATGGGCTGCAACAACCCATGATGCCGACATTTTTGGACAGATTGCAAATGCTTCCTATATTCCCAAAAACTTTAACTATTCCCGTTTTATTGAACCTGGGGAGTTTAATGAAAAATTTAAAGCCGCCTCGCTCATTATAGCTCATGCCGGCATGGGAACAATACTTCAGGCCCTGCAATTTTCCAAACCTATAATTGTGTTTCCCCGTTTATTTAAATTTCACGAAACGCGCAATGACCATCAGGTAGCTACTGCAAGAAGCCTCGGAAAACTCGGTTATGTGCGCGACGTGTACAATGAAACTGAGCTCTTTGAGGTGTTGAATAATCGGTCTTCGGTTCATCCGGCACCGCCAATTGGCCCCGCAGCCTCCGAAACCCTGATACAATTCATAAGAGATTTCCTTGCCTCGTGTGAAAAACAAACTTAAATACTATAAATATCAGGGTAAATGTAATTGTTAGAGAAAGAGATTGTTTATCATAAGTCTAAATAACAGAATAAGTATAAATATAACAAAATTGTATTATTTTTGTCTCTGGAGGATTTTTCTGCTTTTGATACTCATTTTCCTAACTTTAACTCAACTCACTCCCTGTTAACTGCCCATACCAAACTTTAAACTTCTCCAATTGTTAAAGTATAGCAATATATTTATTGTTTTAATTGTAAGAAAAAGGCATGATTGCTGAACGCGAAGATTTAAGTAGTAAAACCTTCACCATAATTGTTACCATAATTTCATTATTGGTATTCATTGCATCATTCTTTATTCTCAGAACTCCTGACCTCGTTCAACAAAAATAAGTATTTGCGAACA
>SWCF01000844.1_pt1 | contig 41936 bp, 40 predicted proteins | sample 4690081 | NCBI WGS metagenome assembly SWCF01 (sample SAMN10267280, study PRJNA491770) | bioreactor metagenome | isolation source: DHS bioreactor inoculated with | place: Japan: off Shimokita Peninsula
CCCCCCGGACGGAAGATCATCGCCGGCAAGGACGTCCGTGGGGACAAGCGCCGTAGTCAGCAGGAGGAAAGCCACCAGAGACGCGCGCTCCCGGCGGATAGAAAGACAGGCGTTCTTGCCCGCAGCATGCCGCGTGCGGTGGTTCCGGATTGCCTTTGCCATGTCCTGCATTACTCCCATTGCCGCGTCGTCCTGTGCCCACGACGGCAAACATTGGTGTAATTACAGATAGGCAAGTCCCGGATTCTACCTATCAATACTAATCAATTCTGACAGATTCTGACGAGAGTTGCCGCCTTTCGGTGACACTTGCTCACAAAGAAGGCAGCTCTTATCCGCGGCACCAATCTGTGACTTGAACCGGGTGCGGCGTTCGGCCATCAAAGACCCATGATCGACCTCAAGACGATGTTGCTGCTGGAATTTACCACAACGGCCTTCATGGCAACCGCCTGGATGCTCGTCTGGATTTTCTGCCGGCAAATATATGAACTCAAGGTCATAGCCGCCGGGTTCGTAGCCATCGCCGTGGGACTGTTTCTCTATCTGCAGCGCGGGCCCGACCCGTCCCTCCTACGCATCGTCACGGACAACATGGTCATCAAGTTCGGCCTTGTGCTGTGGGCGGACGGGCTTGCGCGCTTTCTCGGCCAGAAGCGGTATTTGTGGATCGGCATAACATGTCTCATTGCCCAGTTCGTTTCCTGGACTGCCGCGGTCACCTTCGTTCCGGAAAATCTTGCAGTTCGCATTCACGCCTCGACTGCCTTCACCACCGTCATGATGGGGCTCATGATCCGCACACTTGCCGTGGACCGGAGCCAACCGCGCTTTCTGCGCTGGATCACCATTGCCCTGCTTGCCGAATATGTCGGCGCAAGCCTGCTTCAAAGCACACTGGTCCATTGGCATCCTGCGACCTTTGCCAACAGGCGGGTACTCAGTGACATTAACGCCTGGTACTTCTTCCAGGGCCACGTATTCATCACCGGCTTCTTCATCTGCCTTGTGTTCATGGTTGGCATGCGCTTGTCCATGGACCTTCGCGACCGCAATTCCGCGCTGGCCCGGGAAATCTCGATCAGGCGGCGGCTGGAACAGGAACTTTCGACCAGCCTGGAGGGTGAAAAGACCGCCCGCAAGGAACAGCGCCAGTTGATGCGCATGGTCAGTCACGAGTTCCGCACACCGCTGGCGGCAATCCGTTATGCCAGCGACATGCTGTCCGTGATGCTGCCCAATCCCGAGGAACCCGTCTCCAGGCGGATTCGCGGCATTGACGAAGCCGTGTCCCGCATGACCATGCTGATCGACCGGTTTCTGTCGAGCGAGCGCCAGGAAGAAGGTTTGCTGAAGATCGAAACGGTCGACATACCGGCGCTGGTGAGCGACATCCAGCAGCATTTCGAGCATGCCGCGCTCGGCAAACGACTGACATTCACCGGCGTCGTTCGACTTCCCGGTTTCCAGGCGGATGTCGAGATGCTCAAGACCGTCATCGTCAACCTGATCGACAACGCTCTGAAATATTCCGGTGTGACGGCCCCCGTTGAAGTCGACTTTTCCGTAAGGGACGACCGTTTGGTTATCGAGGTCGCGGATCGCGGGATCGGCATTCCCGAAGAGGAAATCGGCCAGATCGGCTTCCGCTTCTATCGTGCGTCCAACACCAGCGGCACCGGTGGCAGCGGCCTCGGCCTTCACACCTGCCGACAGTTGCTCGACTATCATGACGGTGGCCTCGAGCTGCACCGACGGGAACACGGCGGTACGCTTGCCCGGCTTCATCTTCCGAGAGCCGGGCCAATGCCCAAGCAAACGAAGGAACGCATGACGGTGGAGGCCGAATGAGCCGTATTCTGATCGTCGAAGACGAAGACGCCCTGCGCGCGGATCTCGTCGACTATATGGGTTTGAACGGCTTCGATGCCGTGGGTGTCGGAACCAAGGCGGACATGCGCGCCAGACTGGACGCTTCCGAACTGCCCGACGTCATCATTCTGGACATTTCGCTCCCCGACGGTAACGGCTTCGAACTGGCGCAAGACATTCGTGCCAGACTCAACTGCGGCATCATCATGCTAACGGCCCATGGCGATCCGGAAAGCCGCGTCCAGGGCTTTGACAGCGGCGCTGACATCTATCTCGTCAAACACACCAGTTTGCGGGAAATCTGCGCGGCGGTGCAAAGCCTGTTACGGCGACTGACACCTGAAACGCAGGCGGGATCCCAGCCGCAATGGCATCTGGACGCGACCGCATGGAAGCTGTTGGCGCCCGATGGGGCGGTGGTCCCGCTGACGGCAACGGAAAACGTCTTTGTCAGCACGCTGATCGAACGTACCGGTGAAACCTGCACGCGAGACGAGCTCTCCCGGGTTCTCTCAAGACGGCAGACCCAATTCGACAATCGGCATCTCGATGCGGTTGTCAGCAGGCTGCGACGCAAGATCCACGGCAGAACGACGTCAGAGCAGCCCATAAAGTCTGTCTACGGAGTTGGTTACACCTTCGGGGCCTCCGGCAGGGTTGAAAATGGAACTTTAAAGAAAAGCTGAGGCGGACAGAAGGCACCTGACATCAACCATCCGCGCTTCTCACTCCTGCTGCCGCATAAGTTCAAAGCCAGCTTTTTGAACACAATCCAGGGCCTCAAGCGAACGTCCGAACTGAGGGCGCAAAACGGACACTGATGAGGGCGTTTCCCAAGTCAGCTCTTAGTCGGCAGCAATCCGAAAGAGCCGAGCTTCCTGGCCTATGGAATACGCTTTCCAAATACGCCTGCCCCATCGCTATGTGAAGGCGACCCACGACCGCTCCGTCGTCCTGCCGGCCCAATGCCGCATGCAGGACCTCGTCCCCGGCGCCATCGTCAGGACGCTGAAGACGGGGGCTGATTGTCGTTCCTGCTCGACGGTGACTGATGGGAACTGACTCGGAGCCGATTTGTGATGCAGATTGCCGTCCCATGCATTTTGGCTTTCGATCCTTCCGGAAGTCAGACTTCATTGGTTCAAGGATCTGAATGCAAGAATATGAAAGTGCAAGACAAAGTGAAACCACGGCTCTCGTCCGTTTCGCATTGTCATTGTTACTTACGTATCGTAATTTCGCAAAATTGTTGAATACGCGAAGGTTGTTCGCATGACTCCGGTGCCGCAGGTTCGAGGGAGTGCCTATCTGCCGTTTGTCGAATTTCTCGACACGGCGGGTGTGTCCATTGATAGCGGTATCGAGCGGGATCTGGTGCCGGCGATCGTGCACCGGGACGGAGAGGCGCTGGTCCCCGTTCATCTCGCGCACAGCTTCCTTGAAAAGGGCGCTCATAAACTCGGACGTGAAGATTTCGGCATCCTGGTCGGCAAGAACTTTCGCGTCGTGGAGCTCGGGGCTTTCGGCCGAAGCCTCTACCGTTCTCTGACCTTGAACGACGCATTGAACAAGGTTCAATCAACATTCTCGCTCTACAGTTCGGCAGAGCGTGTCTGGTGGATGCGCAAGACCAAGGACATGGCCTTTTTCCTCCACACCTACGTTCACGAAACAAAGCCCGGCAGCCGCTACGCACGGCACTGTGCACTTACACTGATGCGCGACATGATCCGGCTTGCAGCCGGCCGGAACTGGCAACCGAGCATTGTCCTTACACCAGACCTCAACGACATCTCGATACTGAGGGAGGAATTCTGCGAGCCGGAATTTCGACAATCCAGATACAGCGGGTTTTCCTTTCCTGCTGCCTTGCTCAGTCTTCCTGTGCACCGGCATGAAGATTGCCGCGGCGCTGTCAGCGACAAGGATGCTTTTGATACCGCGACACCCGGCAATGATTTTCTGGGATCGTTGCGGCAGGTTATCATGACACTGATGCCTGAAGGGCAATCCGGGCTGGAACATGTGGCCCAGGCCCTGGGGGTGCACCCGCGCACACTGCAACGAAGACTGCGCGCGCTCGGACAAGACTATTCTGAACTCCTGTCGCAGATCCGGTTCGAGAAAACGCTGCGGCTGATGCAGGATTCCGACCTTAGAATTTTCGATATTGCACTTGAACTCGGGTTTCAGGACGCCTCGAATTTTTCGAGGTCCTTCCGGCAATGGACTGGCGTAACACCGACCGAATACCGGAAAACCTGTCAGGGCCAGCATTGACGTCGTTATTGAAGATAATACGGACGCCTGTCGTGAAATGACGAGGCTGTCCCGTCGCGTACGACATACTTTCTTGCTTACATGGCCGTGAAGGCAAATTTGCCCGGGGCTTCCATCACAGACAGTTGGTTTTCGAGTGGAGGATAGAATGCAATCATTAACTCACTATCGGAAGATCGGCGTTGCGGTATCACTGCTGACCGCATCCGCTTTCGGATCGAGTGGAGTCGCATTTGCGGATGTTTCTGCCGACGTCCTCAAGGCAATGTCCGCGCCCCAAACCGTCGATACGCGCATAGGAACGCTGGAATTCAACAAGGGCGCGCCGACCGACAAGACGGCGCAAACCGTTTTCGACACGATTGATTTCACACGTGCGATCAATGCCTACAACAACAGTTTCCGCGGCGCTTCTGCACTTGCGATCAAGAAGGGCATGGAAAGCGTTGGTGCAGGCAGCGGCGACGTCATCATTTTCTCCGATCTTATGGACTCCACGTCACTGTTCCTGACCGCGAACGCCGACACGGTCTACTACATGGCCTATATCGATCTATCCGAAGGTCCGGTGGTGATCGACCAGCCGACCGATGGTCTCGGCACGCTCAACGACATGTGGTTCCAGTGGGTGATCGATATCGGCAAGCCGGGCCCGGACCGGGGCCTTGGTGGTAAATATCTTATCGTGGGACCTGACTATGACGGCCCGGTTCCGGAAGGAGGTTATTTCGTTGCTCATGCGAAAACCAACACGGTTCTCTATGCGCTGAGGGCTTTCATCGCAAACGGTGACGATCCGAAGCCCGCCGTCGACAACGTCAAACAGAACCTCAAGATCTACGCCTATAAACCCGGCAGCTTCGGCACCTCTATTGCCGAAGCGCTGGAGGGCAAGGTTCGTCTTGCAGGTGAGCCCGAGATTCCGGAGATGAAATTCATCGAGGGAAGCGGGCTTTCGTTCAACACCATCCCTCCAAGCGACTACGGTTTCTTCGAACTGCTCAACGAAAACGTCCAGAATGAACCGGCTACGAGTTATGACGTCGAACTTGCCGGACAGCTCGCCGCGATCGGCATCGTTCACGGCAAGGCCTTCGACCCTGACGACCGGATGAAGCAAATCCTTTCGGATGCCGCACAGACCGGACAGGCTTTCGGGCGGGCGCTGCAATGGCAGTTTGCCAAGAAGCATCCGGGCTGGGCCTACTACGAAGGGTCAAGCTGGGGGAACATGCTGTTCGAAGGCGGAGCCTTTTTTGAAACGCCGCCGCCCAAATTCGAGGACGGCATCTTCAAGCCGTTTCCGCCGACCGGCGCCCGGACCCTCGACAGCCGTACGGCCTTCTACTACGCCTACACCCTCGACAGCCCTGGCATGATCATGCGCATTCCGGAAGTCGGGTCGCAGTATCTGATGGCCTTCGTCGATGCAGACGGCAATCCTTACGATGGCTCGAAGACATACAAGGTGACGCTGCCGAAAGGTATTCCGGCGGCGGCCTTCTGGTCGTTCACACTCTACGACAACCAGACACGCTCGATGCTGCAGACACCGCAAAAATACCCGCGTGCCGGCAGTCAGTCCTTCCCGAGCCCCGCTGCCGTTGCGAACGAGGACGGCAGCACGACAGTCTATTTCGGCCCCGAGCAGCCGGAAGGCGTGGAGCGCGGCAACTGGATTCAGTCAGATCCGGACAAGGGGTGGTTCACGATCCTGCGTCTCTACAGCCCGCTGCCGGGTTTCTTCGACAAGTCCTGGCGGCCGACCGAAATCGAACAGGTCGACTGACCCGCACACTGTTTTCGGGCTCGAAGAGGTCCTTGCTTCTCCGGGCGATACCGACGACGTTCGTTTCGAGATAGATCGCGCCCTCGCAAGAAGCCAAGTCGAAGGCGTTGGAAGCGAACCACCAGCGTATGCTTACGGGTTCGATCGGGCTTTCCGTAGCTGTTGTGGCCGACACGGCCGCTGCAGCCGAAAAAACGAAGAGCTGGCCGGATTTCCTTAGGATCGAGGGTGCGCAGGCCAAATACCTCGGAGATGACGCCGGGCTGAACGGGAAAGAGGAACGGCAGATCGAAGGTCCGACCCCGGTGGCTGACTGAACTCAAGGCCGCAAGGCGCTGCCGTCCGGCATGACTTTCGACGAGCTGCAAAAGTCGCTAGAAGTCCGGCCCGGCTTTTCCAAAGGCATCAGCGACCGCATCCTCTATTCGGACGACGGCCTGTCGAGCACCGTCCCGCCGGAAGAGGCCGCGGCGATCTTCTTCAAAGATTGTCCGCGGGCGTCGCCATAGCGGCGTCGAAAAAACTCACCCCCTGGCCGAAGGCCCCCGCCCCATCCTGTCCGAACTGCCCCCTGCCCGCTTCTGCACCCTGCCCCACCTCTCCATGGAAGCCACCGACGACCGCTCGGTCGTGCTGCTGGCCCAACGCCGCATGTGGGAGCTTGTTCCCTGCGCCATCGTCAAGACGCTGAATACCGGCCACGCGCCGCAGCTGAGCAATCCGGGTGCGCTGGCAGCGGCGTTGGCGCCGTTTTTGAGGGGTGAGGCGTAGAGCGGGGGTGGTTTTGGTATCCAAGGGCTGGAGATTATACACCGCCACTCCCACGAATGACCGGAATGGGGACGAGAGTTGACGGACGACTATTGGCTGTCAGAGCGACAACAACGGACAATACCCGTTTGTTAGAAATGCCTTCACTCTAGGTTCTACTCCAGCTGAGTGCTGGAACGTACGTTAATAGGGCAATTCCGTAAGCAACTTCGGCGATGCACATTGCCAGGAATGTGGTAACGCGGCACTTCGCATCACCGTCAATGGATGGACGGTGCAAAATGCCTTGGACGGGCAGCATAGCAAGGGCTATGGAATGAAACAGCTATTTTCAGATTTGCAGAAAGCGCATTGTGAGACTGAGTTTTTCGGGCCTTCATGCATAATTGGCTTTCACGGTTTGGTAAGCTAGTTCGACCAAAATTTTGCCACTGTAGCGCAGTCAAGATCACTGATGGCTACAGTTCAGCTTGGGTGAGCCAGGACGGTTCGATACTGATAGTGAGTTCTTGTTATGCTAAACGCGTTGAAGGTGAACACGGTAGATGAAACTGTGAAAGAGCTTCAGTTCAAATACAAGAACTGGCGTGGGGAAACATCCTTGAGAACGGTTTTGCCAATCGAAATTTGGTACGGCAAAACCGAATGGCACCCTATAGAGCAATGGTTCATGAAAGCAATTGACTCTGACAAAGGGGAAGAACGTGATTTCGCTCTTGTCGATATGACGTTTCTGAAAAAAACGACCTAGAGCAGGCCCGCCAGCGCAATTATCCATGCGCCGATTTTCCCAGCGTGGCCGGTCATACCGCTAACCGCCTTGAGACCCTTTTCGGCCTTTTCAAGCGCACCTACGACTCCACCCAAAGTTACTTTGTCTATTTGAGACCTAGCAGTTGAGACGGCAGCACGCAGATCGTTTTTCGTTTCATCTGAAAGCGGAATTTCTTCGATGTCTGTGGCGACACCTTCAAGGAGCTTCGAAGCCTCCTGTTTCTGCGCCGGCGTCAACGATACTTGCATATCGCCCTCGTTGACAGCCTTGCCCGACTGAGAAACGGCTCCCTGGACCGTGCCATTGTTCACAAACGTATTGTTGTTGGTCACGTTTCCTCTCCCAAAACCCAAAAAACCAGCTTCTTGTTCAAAGGATATTTGTTTAAACTTCGCATAGGTTTTTGTGCCAGCTGCCGCAGCTTCCATGCGAATGCGTTTTTTACCATCATTAGCTGCAAATTCATAATGTTCAATTGATATTTTCTCGTAGGTCGCTACTCTTGTTGACTGGGCAACTATGTGATCAAGAATATAGCCACCTACTACTTGATTATCTTCTTCATGAAACCAATCTACAGTTATTGCTTCCAGCCCGTCATAGTAATTCTCTTTTAGGCCGATAGCCAAACCAAGCCGGGCCTCTTCGTCTGTATCTTTGCTACCTTGAACCAAAATTTCGTGACGTTTTGCAGAAGCGCAATCATCTTCTGCGTAAAGTCTATACACATAAGAGCGAACGTTTGGAGGACAAGCATCCAAGTCTCTCAAATCAATACCAATATCACTCACTCCAAGTCTGGGGCTCTCCGACGCTGCCCAAACTGAGTATTGTGAAACAATAGGTTCTTGATGACTACCAAGAGCTCTTACAAACTCAGCATTTGTATGCTTAGGGTGAAATATATTTTCTGGCGAACGATCCAGACCGACTAGCAACAACGCGAGCTTCAATAGAACCGGTTCAGCATTCTCGACATTTATTTTTAGCTTCGAGAAATCTATCTCACTTGGATCAACAGTTTGCAATGCCGACAGTACAATCATTTCCTCTGTACAAACACCTTGATGAGCAACGAGCTTTTGCGCGTCAACACTGTCGAACTTAAACAAAGTTGCAATAGCGGCAGCTAGTACTTGGGGTTCGTCTGGGTAGTCGGTCAGCGCACGCAGAACCGCATTTTTGCTAACTTCCTTTCGACCCACGTAAGCCAGCGCAGCCAAAGCCCAACGCCTAACTTTTTCGTCTGAGAGAGCAGAACTGAGGACACCCAGAACGGCTATCTCCATGCTAATTCGATCTTCTTGTTGCAAAACAACACCGCTTCGAAACCACTTACAAAGTTGTTGAAGCGCATGTTTGCTTCTAACGAGCGAACCACTTTCAATTTCCGACTTCAAATAGCTCGCTTGAAAGGGATGCAACGTCCTTCGACGACGCTCAGGCATGCATCTCTGCTTTCGGAAAATAGTATGACAGTATGGTCTGCGACCAAGGATCAAAATCGTCCCAATTGTTGGGAGCGCAACTCACGTCTAGCCAACACAAATCATTCAAAGACAGCTTTGCAGCCGTGGGCTCAAACCAATCAGGCGCCTGAACTTCAACAAAAGCAAAAATATTGCGCTTATTCTCAATTTTTGGCTGCCAGGAAATAAATCGAATAAAATGATCAAAAGACGCTTCAGTAGAAAAGGCCTCCGGAAGCGGAATGTCCAAATCAACAGCCGCCGCGAAAAATGCACTATCTGGAACACCTAAGCTTTCTGCATCGAATAGCGTATGATTTGTTTCAGATACAAGTGTAGCGAACGCTATTGACCTTTTTTGAGCGAAATGATCGCGATCATCGCGGTATCTACCTACACGGTAAGATAAAATCTGCCCAGGCCGCGTCAAAGCGGACACCGCCCAAAGCAACACATCATCGTCGTCCGGATGTTTTGGGTCGATATAACGATACGAACCAGAACGAGCTATGTTTTCAATCAGGTTTGCGCCTGCAAACTCTCCCTTGTGAAGTAGGTATTTGACGTGGTCGTATTTAACGGACAAGGCGGGGCCCATGAAAAGATCACGAGTGCGGCGCCTCGCTACTATTGGCTGGCGAAATTCGGCAGGAATAGATGGGTCCGTAAGAAACTCTCGAAGAAAGAACTGCCCAGGTTTTGTTCTAAAGAAAAGGCTATGCTCGCGCCGTTGTAAGATGTCTTCGCTCAGCCTTGCTTGAAGCGTTTTGTGCTGAGTTTTGCCGTGTAAGTGATGAGGAGCAATTTCCAGCGTATATGCTAGTTTCAGAATCGCTCGCGCAGACATTGGACGACGCGCTATGCGCAACACCTCTTCTGCAATTTGCAGATAGGAGCTCACGTTTCGTGCACCTTCTCACCTAATGGTTGCAGCTTATAATTATCAAGTATCTTAAGTCTGACGATACAGAAGTCAATCAACGCCAATGTCGCCCTCCCAGACATAGAAAGCTAGCACTTATATAAGATAACTCTCCGATCTTTATGAGATAAAAGGGCACCCATTCTGGTTCATGGATAAGGCCCATTCGTCACCGTAGCCAACGCCTGTTTCGGGATCAAACCGTGAAGCTTTGATTGTCACAAATGGGGACGCTAGGCGGATGCTGACGAAAGAGATATCCCGTGTCCCAATCCGAGCCGACACCAATCTAGAAGAGTCCAGCGCCTAGACCGATAAAAAACAAGCCCCTACCCCGCCTCTAGGTGGAGACCACCGACGACCGCTCCGAGGCTGACGAAGGCGCCGATTTCGTTTTTACAGCGAGAGCCTCCGCGCGGGGCTCACTCGCCAGCGCCTCCCGGAGCACCGCGAGCCGATCGAGGACAGCATCCCGTTTCCCATCGAGGTCGGCTCTGAGCCGGTCGATCTGTTCCAGCTTGTGCAACAGTTGCGGAATGCCGTCCTCGCACGGGCCCGCGCCCTCGTCGGAGAGGCAGGGCGCCATGGCGAGGACTTCGCGCGTTGAAAACCCGGTGGCGATGAGATCGCGGATCCGGCCCGCGCGGCGCAGGTCGGCGTCGGTGTAGCTGCGATAGCCGTTGTCCGAGCGGCGGGCTTCCATGAGGCCCGCCTTTTCGTAGTGGCGCAGCATGCGCTCCGTGATGCCAAGCCGTTCGGCGGCTTCCCTGATCTGCATTCCGGCTCCTTTCCACGGGGTTCCAGACGCATGTTTAGAACCTTGACACTAATGTAAGGGTCAATCCCCGTTTTCAAGGAAGCTGGCACTAACTCCGCAGCGACCAGCCGCCGTCAATGGTGATCACCTGCGCGGTGAGCCATTCATTGGCGGAGCTGCCCAGCCTCAGGATCCACGGCACGAGATCGGCGGTCACCCCGCGTCGCCCCAGCGGGACCTGTGCCGCCTCGGTCTCCTCTATGGATTGGGCGACCTCGGGAGGAAGCCCCATCATGCCCGTCAGGGCACCGCTCTTGACGGGGCCGGGAGAGACCGCGTTCACCCGTATGCCGTCGCCCGCAAGCTCGATGGCCCAGGAGCGCGTCAGATGCTCCAGGGTCGCCTTGGTGGCCGCATAGTGGGCCAGGCCGGGTGCTGCGTTTTGGGAGACGGCCGTTCCGATGTTGACGACCGCGCCCTTCGTTTCCCGCAAGGCGGCCTGCGCCTCCTTCATCAGAAGCGACGGGGCGATGATGTTCACCGCGCAGATTTCCGCGAGTGTCTCCGCATTGTAGGCGTCGATCGGCAGCGGCTTGCCTGCACCGGCGTTGTTGACGACCAGGTCCAGCCGGCCCCACCGGTCCATCGCCGCCTCGACCATGCGCCTGCCGCCGGCCGGGTCGGCACTGTCGGCCTGCACGGGTTCGATTGCCGCGCTCCTGGCCGCAACACTCCTGTCGACAACACGGGCAAGCTTCGCCCCGTCCCGTCCGGTAATGACCACGTTCGCGCCCCGCTCCGTCAGCGCCAGTGCGGTGGCTTCCCCGATGCCGGCGCTTCCGCCCGTCACGATGGCGACCTTGCCCTGCCAGTTCGTCTGTTCACTCATCTCGGCTTTTCCCTGCTTGATACGGACGCGTCCTGCGCGCCGAGCCGATCCTGGCCGGTTGACGCTAGTGTCAGGGTCAAGCGCGAATTTCGCTCCACCGCCCCCCATTGTCCAAAATAGTGAACGCTGCGTATCGGAACCGCATGTTGCCTGACGACGGAAGCTCTGCAAAAGCGTAAGGGGCGGAGGAGGACCGCATGCATCCGCCAGGCCGGATTCGGCCAGGATTGTGAACGCTCGAACTGGGGCGCTCCTCCGGGATCTGGTTGCGAACGGGAGGATAGGTTATAGTCCGCATCGACGGTGGCACCGGCGCCTGTCAGGCGTCCGCCTCTCTCGCCAACCTGTTCAATCCGCGCGGGAAATTCCCCCAACGGGACACTGCCGCCGGCTCTACGCTTTTTGAATAGACGGGACGGACAATCAATTTCTGCCCCTCCCGGCCGGTCGCTATCAGGAGCCAGATCAGAATTGGAAACAAGGGTCCGAATGGGAAACCCACCGACAGCCGTCTCCAGTTTGCCCCGGGCAGCCCTGCCCCGTAACCGGGCGGCCTGTGACACGGCGCGCGGCCGGACCCCTGATAACCCGACAATCGATACAATCCACTCCAAGGAGGAAATGCGATGAAAACCCGGACACTCCGTTCCGCTCTCGCGGCCGCGCTCGTCTTTTCGGCGTCCGCCGCGTCCGCAGCCGAACTGAAGCTTGCGGACTTTCAGCCGCCGAGCCACTTCGTCGTCGAACAGGTCTACAAGCCCATGGACGAGGCCATCAAGGCAGGCACCAACGGCGACGTGAGCGTCACCGTGTTCATGGGCGGCGAACTGGGCCCGGGCCCCAAGGAGCAGTATAACCGCGCCGTCGACGGCGTGACCGACATCGCCTTCGGCCTGCCGGGTTACACCGCGTCGAACTTCCCCAAGACCCTGTTGACCGAGCTTCCGGGCGTCATCGACGCGGAAACCGGCACGGCGAAGGTCCAGGCCAATTCCGACATGCTCGCCAAGGAGTATCGCCGGGTGGCCCTGCTGGCCCTGTGGAACAACGCGCCGAACCTGTTGTTCACCGCGGAAAAGCCGATCCGTTCGCTTGAAGACCTGAAAGGCCTGAAGATCCGCGTGCCGTCGCGCAACGCCGGCCTCGTGGTCGAAGCCTGGGGCGCGACGCCGGTTTCCATGCCGGCTCCGGAAATCTACAACGCCATGCAGACCGGCGTGCTCGACGGCGCCATGATCGACGCGACCACGCTTGGCGCGTTCAAACTGGCCGAAGTGACCAAGTACATCACCATGGGCATGGACACGACGATCTCCAGCTTCTTCCTGATCATGAACCGCGACAGCTTCAACGACCTGAGCGATGACCAGCAGAAGGTCGTGCTGGAGGCCGGCAAGACGGCTGCCCTGAACGGCAACAAGGCCTGGCTCGCCATTGCCGACAAGGCCCTTGCGAAGTTCAAGGCCGCCGAGGGCAAGGAAGTCATCGTCCTGTCCGACGCGGAAGCCGCCAGGTTCAACGAGGCCTCTGCCCCGGTCGTCGCCAAGGTCATTGCCGATGCGGATGCCGACGGCCTTGAGGCATCGGCCTATGTCGCGGCGCTGAAGGGCGAGTAACCCGACCGTGCGGACCGCAAAACCGGAACTGGCCCGTTCGACAGTCGTCGAATGGGCCGTTCGTCTGCTGACCCTGCTATCGTCGCTGGCCCTGGGCCTGCTCCTGATCGCGACCTTTGCCGGCGTGATCATGCGCTATGTGTTCGAGGCTCCGATCCTGGGCGGCAACGAAGTCATCCAGCTCGCCTCCGTCGTGCTGGTGATGCTGGCGATGCCGGCGGCAGCGCGCGACGAGATCCACATTCGCGTGGACGTGTTCGACGACAAGATCGGCCGCTACGGCCGCCTTCTCGGCGACATCCTGTCCCGCGGCATCGCGATCTATATCCTGGTGATGCTGGCCCAGCGGTCCTGGACGAAACTCGCGGACGCCGCCGAATTCGGCGATGCCACCAACATGCTGGAGATCCCGCTGTGGCCGTTCTACGGGCTGCTCGTCGCGGGCGCGGCCCTTTATGCCCTGGTGCTTCTTCTTCAACTCATAGACATCCTTCGTGCAGGAGCAAGTCGCGGTGAGTGACTTCATGATCGGCCTCAGCGGCCTGGGCGCAATGTTCATCCTGATGATCCTGCGCATGCCCGTGGGCATGGCGATGCTCGCCGTCGGCTATTTCGGAACCCTCATCCTCAATGGCGACCGCTCCGCCAACGCGCTGCTCGTTACCGAGACGTTCTCGGCCACCTCGAACTATTCGCTGACCGTGGTGCCGCTGTTCATCCTGATGGGCAACATCGCGTCCGTCGCCGGCTTCAGCAGCCGCCTTTACGAGGCCGCCTTCGCCTGGGTCGGCTGGCTGCGCGGCGGGCTTGCGTCGGCCTCGATCATCGGCTGCGCCGCGTTTGCCGCCGTCAGCGGCTCGTCGGTGGCAACCGCTGTGACCATCGGCAAGGTCGCCCTGCCGGAAATGAAGCGCTTCGGCTATTCCGACGCGCTCTCGACCGGGTCGATTGCGGCCGGCGGCACGCTCGGCTTTCTCATTCCGCCGTCGACCGGCTTCGTGCTCTACGCGATCCTGACGGAGGAAAGCATCGGCCAGCTGTTCATGGCCGGTATCCTGCCGGGCATTCTTCTGACCGCGTTCTTCATGATCACCGTCGGGCTGATCACCCTGGTCGATCCGGAGGCCGGACGCCCCGGCGAGGCCGTGCCCTTGGCCAGGCGGTTCACCGCCCTGTTGCGCGCCGCGCCGCTGCTGATCGTGATCGTCGTCTCCATCGGCGGCATTTATCTCGGCGTGTTCACACCGGTGGAGGCCGCCGGCGTCGGCGCCGGGCTGGTGATCCTGATGGCGCTCTTTACCGGCAAACTGAAGGGCAACGACCTGGTCAAGGCCGTGGTCGATACTGTGCGCACCACCGCGATGCTCTATCTGATCGTGATCGGTGCCAGCATCCTCAACCCGTTCCTGGCCCTGACCCATCTGCCGGCAACGCTCGGCGAGGCGATGACCTCCGCGGGCCTCGGCCCCTACGGCGTCCTGCTTATGATCGTCATCGCCTATCTGGTGCTCGGCATGTTCATGGACGGGCTCGCCATGCTGGTGGTCACGATCCCGATCTTCTTCCCGATCGTCACCGCGTTGGGCTTCGATCCGATCTGGTTCGGGGTGGTCGCCGTCATCGTCATCGAAATGGGCATGATCACGCCGCCGGTGGGTCTGAACGTGTTCGTGGTGAAGAGTGTGGCCGGAGACGTGCCCATGGGTACGATCTTCAAGGGCGTGTTGCCGTTCTGGTTCGCCATGGCGGCCTGCCTGCTGACGATCGTCGCCTTCCCGTCCATTGCCCTGATGATCCCGCAAGCCATGTTCCAATAAGGTAGCCATGACCGACGACGCCCGCTTTACCGCCGTTCTCGACGCGTATCACCGTCTGATCGAGGATCGCACACGGACCCTGGAGGGGGCGCCGTTCAACGACGGTCGCGAGCGGTTCATGCCGGTCGGCCCGGAGACCGGCCGGTTGCTCGCGGTTCTCGCGCGCAGCCTCGAAGCGCCGCGGATCCTGGAACTGGGCACCTCGTTCGGCTATTCCACGCTCTGGCTCGCTTCCGCCGCGAAGACCGCCGGCGGCCGGGTGACGACGATCGAGAAGTATGAGGAGAAATCCGCTTTCGCCCGGCAGATGTCGGAAAAGGCGGGTCTGGCCGATGCGGTCGCGTTTCTGGTCGGCGATGCGCTGGAGATCCAGCGCGATCTGTCGGGCCCCTGGGATTTCGTCCTGATCGACCACTGGAAGGATCTTTATCTGCCCAGTTACGAGTTGCTCAAACCCGACCTTGCGCCGGGCGCCATTCTGGTGGCCGACAACATGCTGCGCGACGGCCGGGAACAACATCTCGACTTCGCGGATGCGGTCCGCGCCACGGACGGCATGGACAGCGTCGTTCTGCCGGTCGGTTCCGGCATTCTCGTTGCGCGTCTGGGCCGGGCGGTGCTTTAATCGGTTGGCCCGCGCGGCGCTCCTTTTCCTGGCTCCGGTTCATTATGCTGTCCGTCTACGATCTGATTTCCATGCTCCTGGTGCTGACCGCCGTCTTCGCCTGGATCAATCACCGCTTCGTCCATCTGCCGCACACCATCGGCCTGCTCGTCATCGGGCTTGCGGCCTCGCTGGTGCTGATCGGGATCGAATTCGCCTTCCCTGACATCCTCGTTCATGAGGATCTCACGAACATCATCCGGCAGGTCGACTTCCAGAACACCGTGCTCGACGGCATGCTGGCCTTTCTCCTGTTCGCCGGCGCGCTCCATGTGGATTTCGAGCAGTTGAGGGACCGGGCCTGGACCGTCGGCACCATGGCAACGGTCGGCGTCCTGATTTCCACCGGGATCGTCGGCACCGGTTTCTGGCTGGCGGCCGAGCTGCTCGGCGTTCCGGTTCCCTTTGCCTGGGCGCTGGTGTTCGGCGCGCTGATCAGCCCGACCGACCCGGTGGCGGTGCTCTCCACGCTGAAGACGGTCCGCGTGCCCGCCACGCTCGAGGCGGAAATGACCGGCGAGTCGCTCTTCAACGACGGCGTCGGCGTGGTGATCTTCACCGTCCTGCTTGCGGCCGCGGTCGGCGCTTCCGGCGACGGCATCGACCTGATCCATATCGGCGAGCTGTTCTTCGTCGAGGCCCTCGGCGGCGCCGTGCTCGGCCTGGCCGCCGGCTATCTCGCCTATCGGGCGATGCGCGCCATCGACGACTACACCATCGAGGTGCTGATCTCGTTGGCGGTGGTCGCCGGTACCTATGCGCTGGCCGGCAAGCTGCACATGAGCGGCCCGATCGCCGTCGTCGTGGCCGGCGTCCTGCTCGGCCACCGCGGCCCGAACGATGCCATGAGCGAGCGGACGGAGCGCTACATCTTCGCCTTCTGGACGCTGGTCGACGAAATCCTGAACTCGGTGCTGTTCCTGCTCATCGGTCTGGAAGTGCTGATCCTGCGCCTCGACCCGTCCTTCGGCTGGCTGGTCGCGCTCGCGGTGCCGATCGCGCTCGGCGCGCGCTTCTTTGCCGTGGCGGTTCCGGTGCTGCTGTTGAGCTCAAACCACGTGTTCACACGCGGCACGATCCCGGTGCTGACCTGGGGCGGGCTGCGTGGCGGCATTTCCATCGCCCTTGCCCTGTCGCTGCCCGAGGTCGCGGAGAAATCCGTCCTCCTCACCGCGACCTACGCGGTGGTTCTCTTCACCGTCATTATCCAGGGCCTGAGCCTGCGCAGCGTCGTCGAACGCTACGTCGATTGACGGGTCTCTGGCGCCACCCTTGCCCTATGCACAACCATCACCCCGGCTTCGAGCCGGGGCCTACTCGCAAGGCCTCTTGTCGCAGCCTTGATCACGAAAACAACGGCTCTGCAAACGAGTAGGCCCCGGGTCTCACTGCGTTCGCCCGGGGTGACAGTACGAGGATAGCGCCATTAGGGTCGCCAAGTCGCGGATCGGTCACACTGACGGCACCATTACGTAATCGGTAATTATGTCGATGATACCGATGTCTGCCTCGAAGCGGAATCGGATAGAGTGGCGCCGTAGCAAGCTGCGGGAGCACTTCGGATGGTCAATCAACTGGACGTCGATTGTTGCGTCGTCGGCGGCGGACCGGCGGGCGTCATGGCGGGTCTTCTGTTTGCCCGCGCGGGCGCAAGGACCGTCGTCCTTGAAAAGCACGGCGATTTCCTGCGGGATTTCCGGGGCGACACCGTCCACCCCTCCACGCTGGAACTGATGCATGAGCTGGGCGTTCTGGAAGCGTTTCTCGCCCGGCCGCACCAGCAGTTAAGCCGGCTGTCGGCCCGCTTCGGCGACGAGCTGGTGCATCTGGTAGATTTCTCCCGTTGCAATACCACCTGCAAGTTCATTGCCCTGATGCCCCAGTGGCACTTCCTGGATTTCCTGAACTCGGTGGCGTCGCCTCTGCCGACCTACCAGTTGCGCCAGAGCGCCGAGGTCACCGATCTGATCTTCGACGGCGAGCGGATCGTCGGCGTGCACGCGGAAACGCCGGAGGGGCCGCTGGAGGTGCGGGCGAAACTCGTCATCGGTGCCGACGGCCGAGGTTCTCTGGTGCGCGATCGCGCCGGGTTCGAGGTGGAGGACATCGGCGCGCCCATCGACGTGTTGTGGTTCAAGGTGCCCCGCCCCGACGGCTTCCACGAGGAAGAGCCGCTGTTCAACATGAACAAGGGCAGCGTCGTCATCACCATCGATCGCGGCGACTATTTCCAGTGCGCCTTCGTCATTCCCAAAGGGGCTGCGGAAAACGTGAAAGGCAAGGGGCTGGAGCACTTCCGCTCCGTCGTCGTCACGGCCGCGCCCCATCTCGCCGGGCTGGTCGATGCGGTGACCGACCTCGACGCAGTCAAGCTGCTGACGGTCACAGTGGACCGGCTCAAGGTTTGGTCGCGCCCCGGTCTCCTGATGATCGGCGACAGCGCCCACGCCATGTCGCCCATCGGCGGCGTCGGCATCAATCTCGCGGTCCAGGATGCGGTCGCGGCCGCCAACCTTCTGGCCGGCCCGCTGGCGGAAGGTCAGGACGTCGACCCGCTTCTGCCTGGCTTACGCGAGCGGCGACTGTGGCCGATCAAGGCGACCCAGTTCGTTCAGGTTCAGGCGCAGAACCGGCTGATCGCCCCCGCATTGGAAATGTCCAAACCGAGCAAGCCGCCCCTGCCCGCCCGCCTCGCCTCCCGGATGCCTTTCCTGCAGCACAGGCTGGCGTCGGTAATCGGTGTGGGCGTCCGGCCCGAGCATATTCAAAGCCCCGAGAAGTATCCCCTGCGACCGCCCCGATGACCGCATAGGCGGACCGAGGGCCGCCGGGTGGACGGGTCTTGCATGATCGCGGGCGCTTGCGGATGGTGCGAGCCTCGGACTGACCTTCCATTTCTTCAGGCCGCTCCCGTCCAGCGGCTCAGGGACGGACCCGGATCGATGCCGGCCGTCGCAAGCGCCCTTGCCGCGATCTGGCGGATCATGTCGTCCAGGGTTGCCGGTCCGGCGTAAAACGGCGGAACCGGCGGGAACACGATGCCTCCCATGCCGGTCACCTTCAGCATCGCTTCCAGGTGGCCCGCATGCAGCGGCGCCTCGCGGGCCAGAAGCACCAGCGGTTGGCGTTCCTTCAGGCAGACATCGGCGGCCCGGACAAGCAGCCCCTCGCCTGTCCCGTAGGCAATCGCCGCGAGCGAGCGCATGGAACAGGGCGCCACCAACATGGCATCGACCGGATGGGAGCCGCTGGCGATCGGGGCGCAGAGGTCGTCCGGCGCAAATTCGCGGGTCGCAAGGCGGCGGATCTCGTCCCGGCCCTCCGAGCCCAATTCATGGGCGATGGTCTTCTCCGCCCCGCGGGAGACGACGGTCAGCCGCTCCACGCCGAGGTCGGCGAGCAGCCTCAGGATCTCAAGCGCCAACACCGCGCCCGAGGCTCCGGAGATGCCGACGATCACACGACTGGACACGGGACAGCCTCCTGCGGTGCATCCATGATTTCGCGGCCCGCCATGAGACGGCCGAACAGGACATCGGCCCGACTTTCCACTTCTTCGGGCATTGTCAGGGCGGCGGCGAAGGGGCGTGTGGTCTCGGCCCCGATCTTGATCGTCGCGTCGATGCCGAGCTTGCCGCCGAGCCCCTCCACGGGGCTTGCGAAATCGAGCTGGTCCACCGGGGTCTTTTCCAGGACCATCAGGTCCCGTTCCGGATCGGAGCGGGTGGCAACCGCCCACATGACGTCGTCCCAGTTCCGGATATCGACATCGCCGTCGACCACGATCACGTATTTGGTCATGGAAAACTGCGGCAGCAGGGACCAGAAGCCCATCATTACCCGGCGCGCCTGGCCCGCGTAGGACTTGTCGATCTTCAGAACGGCAACCCGGTAGGAACAGGTCGCCGGCGGCAGATGGATATCCAGGATTTCCGGAATGGCCTGCCGGAGCAACGGCCGGAAGACATCGATCATGGCCTCGCCGATCACCGACGGCTCGTCGGGCGCGCGGCCGGTGAAGGTCGACAGATACGGCGCGCCGGGCCGGAGTTTAAGCGCCTCCAGATGAAAGACCGGATAGGGGGCCGCATCGTTGTAATAGCCGGTGTGATCGCCGAACGGGCCTTCCAGCGCCGTCTCGCCGGGCCGGACGGTTCCCTCCAGCACGATCTCCGCGCTTGCCGGCACATGCAGGGGGATTTTTCCGCAAGGCATCAGCCGGGCGGGCGCGCCGTTCAGGATACCTGCAAGGGTCAGTTCGCTGACATCGCCGGGCGCCGGCATGACGGCGGACAGCAATGTCGCCGGATCGCAGCCGATCACGACGGCGACCGGCATCGGCTTGCCTTCCTGCTGCCATGCCCGGTAGTGCCGCGCCCCGCCCCGGAACGGCAGCCAGCGCAGGATGGCCTTTCGCGGGCCCAGAACCTGCATCCGGTATATGCCGAGATTATAGTCGCGCGGATCGTCCCTTCCCGGCGGGCGGGTGATCACGACCGGCCAGGTGATCAGTGGCCCGGCATCTCCGGGCCAGCAGGTCTGAACCGGCAGACGGGACAGGTCCGGCGAGACCTCTTCCAGCTTCCGGCCCGGCCGGACGATCTTCGGCCGGGCAGCAAGGCCGGCTTTGGCCATCGGATAAAGCTCTTTTACATCGGCCATGTTGCGGGGTGGCCTGGGAGAGCGGAGCGCGGCCAGAAATTCGCCGAGCCGTTCCAGACTGTCCGGCGCCACACCCAGTCCCTCCGCCACCCGTTGCCTGGTGCCGAACAGATTGATCAGCGGAGGCATTTCGACGCGGCTGCCGTCGGGCCGCACCGGGTTGCGCAAAAGCAGCGCCGGTCCACCGTCCGCAATCAGCCGCCGGTGCAAGGCGGTCGCCTCCAGGTGAATATTGGCGGGAATCCGCGAGGAAATCAGGTCCCGCTTCCCTTCGAGATGGCTGAGGAAGCTTCTCAGATCCGGAAAACGGGGCAGTTCGCGCTGGGACATAAGGATGCCGGTCCTGTTCCGGCCGCGCTGAGGAGGCGGCTCCCGCCTGTTCTTGGAATTTAATTCCGGGACGTCCTTGACTTAAGTCAAGTATCGACCCGCCGCGAACACGATAGCGTCAGCGCAGCAAAGCGAGTGCGCCATGTCCGACAGCCAATCCCCTCCCGGCCTTCTGCCGGGTTTCATCTCCTCCCTGCTCACCCCGATGCCCCGAGCTCCCATGGAAGAAATTCTCTCCCGCCTGATCCGCAGCCTGATTGCCAGGCGGCCCGACCTGATGACCCGTCTCGGAGAAACGGCGGAGGTTCCGATCGCCGTCGTCCCCGACGACCTCCCCCACGCCTTCCGCCTCTCCCTCGACCGGTCCAATCCCAGGGTCCGCATCGTGGACAAGGAGCAGGTCAAGGACGCCTCGGCCGTCATTCGGGCGCCGTTTCTCGTGCTGCTGGGGCTTCTGGACGGAACGTTCGACGGTGACGCGGTCTTTTTCAGCCGCAGCCTGCGGATCGAGGGGCGGATGGACCACGTGCTGGCCTTGCGCAACACGCTGGAGGAGGCCGATCTGACACCGGCCGAATTCGCCGGCCTGACCGGTACGGCCGCGGGTCTTGCCAACCGGTTCGCCGGCCGGGCGCTCGACATGGCGCGCCGCCTGGCAGGCGCCCCCGGACTGGAACCGCCGGTTTCCGGAGGCGCGCGCCGATGACGGGCACTCCTCCCCCGGTCCTTGAACTGGTCTGCCCGGCGGGCACCCCGTCGTCGCTGCGGACCGCGGTCGATGCCGGCGCCCACGCGGTTTATTGCGGCTTCAACGACGAGACCAACGCCCGCAATTTTCCGGGTCTCAATTTCTCGCCCGAGGAGCTGCGCGATGGCATCGCCTATGCGCACAAGGCGGGCGCGAAGGTTCTGGTCGCCATCAACACCTTCGCCACGGCCGGGGCGACCGACACCTGGCGGACCGCGGTCGACCGGGCGGTCGCAAGCGGTGCGGATGCGATCATCGCGGCGGATATCGCCGTCCTCGATCATTGCGCGACACGGCATCCGGAGCAGCGCCTGCATCTTTCTGTGCAGGCGGCCGCAAACACGCCGGAGGCGATCGGCTTCTATGCGCAAGCCTTCGGCGTCAGGCGCGTCGTCCTTCCGCGCGTTCTCTCGGTTCCCGAAATCGCCGCGCTCAACGCGGAAATCTCTGTCGAAACGGAAGTCTTCGTCTTCGGCGGGCTTTGCGTGATGACCGAAGGCCGCTGCGCGCTGTCCTCCTATGCCACCGGCAAGTCTCCCAACCTGACCGGCGTGTGTTCGCCGCCCGACCACGTGTCCTACAGCGAGGACCCGTCCGGCAACCTGCTGACGCGGCTCGGCGGCTTCACCATCGACAGCTTCGCGCAGGGCGAAGCGGCTGGATACCCGACGCTGTGCAAGGGCCAGTTCACCGCGCGCGGCAAGACCAGCCACCTGTTCGAGGACCCGGTCAGCCTGAACGCCGCCGACTTGCTTCCCGATCTGGCAAGAGCCGGCGTCACCGCCTTGAAGATCGAGGGACGCCAGCGGGGCAAGGCCTATATCGGCCAGGTGGTGCGGGCCTTCCGCTCCGCCGTGGATGCGCTTGCCGACGGCGCCGATGCCCTGCCCGACATGGCCGCCCTCAAAAGCCTGTCGGAGGGCGGGCGCCAGACAGCGGGCTCCTACCGGAAAACCTGGAGATAGACGGATATGAACGCCTCTCCCATCGAACTCGCCCTGGGCCCCTGTCTGTTCAACTGGCCGGCGGACCGCATGGCCGATTTCTATACCCGGATCGCGGACGAGGCTCCGGTCGAGCGGGTCTATGTCGGCGAGGTCGTCTGCGGCAAGCGCATGCCCTTTACCGACCCGATCTGGCCGGAGGTGATCGAACGGCTGACCGGCGCGGGAAAGACCGTCGTCTTTTCAGCCCTGGCGCAACCCGCCAGCAAGCGGGACCGCAACGCGCTGGCCCTGCAGGCGGCCTACGACCTGCCGATTGAAATCAACGACATGTCCATGCTTCCCGCGCGCGCGGGCAGACCGTTTACCGCCGGACCGTTCCTCAACTGCTATAACGAGGCCTGTCTTTCCTTCCTGGCGGCGCGCGGCGCGACCGACTGGTGCCCGCCGGCGGAACTGCCGCTCACCTCGATCCGCAAAATCGCGGCGCTGGTGCCCGAGGTCGGGATCGAACTCTTCGCCTTCGGGCGGCTGCCGCTGGCGCTCTCGTCAAGGTGCTACCACGCCCGCTCCCACGGGCTGAGCAAGGATTCCTGCCAGTTCGTCTGCGAAAAGGATCCGGACGGGATGGAGGTCACCACCCTGGACGGGCAGCGCTTCCTGGCCGCCAACGGGATCCAGACCCTGTCCGACAGCTATCAGGTCGCAGCACTTGCCCCGGACCATCTGCGCAGCCTCGGCGTCTCGCGCCTGCGCCTGTCGCCCCACTCCATCGACATGGTTCGGGTCGCCACGCTCTACCGCCAGTGCCTGGACGGCGGGCTCGCCCCGGACGAACTCGAAGCCAAGCTTGAAGAAACGGGACTATCCGCCTCTATCTGCAATGCCTATCTGAATGGAGATGCAGGGTGGAAGAAAGAGAGTTTGAGCCTCTAGGGCCAACGCCGGCCGACGCCATCCATGGCCGGCCGGACGATTTTCTGGACCGGGTCCAGCGCGCCTTGTCCGCCCTGGACCTGCCCTGCGCGTGCCAGGACAAGGTCGACCGCACCATCCTCGCCCTGGAGCAATGGGAAACCCAGAAGGTCCGGCGCCGTCTGGTTGCGGATATTCTGGAGGACTTCTCCCGCCTGCAGGCGGGCCTGTCCTACCTGGGCGAGCTGCAGCTGCTCGACCGGCAGCCGGTCCCGGCGGAAGTCCTCAAGGATCACGCCGAAAGCCTGAAATTCCTCGCCGACACGGCGGACCGCTGCGCCAGGCATCTGGATGCGCTGGCACAGGTCGACGGCAAAGGGTCAGAACGCTAGGCCCGGCAGCCCCTAATTCCGGCTTGCGGCCAGATCGGCGCCCTTGCGCAGGTTGCGGAGCTTTTTCCAGGTGACGTCCGGATCGATCTTGCCGTAGCCGGCGAAGGTGCCGAAGCCGCAGTCGGTGCTGGCGATCACCCGGTCGGTCCCGACGATATCGATGAAGTGCTGCAGCCGCTGGGCGATCAGCTCCGGGTGCTCCACGTAGTTGGAACAGGTGTCGATGACGCCCGGAGCCAGGATCTTGTCGTCGGGGATCGCCGTGTCGCGCCAGACGACCCATTCGTGCTCGTGGCACGGGTTCGCGCCTTCAAACAGGATGGTGCACGGGCGCGCGGCGAGCACGATGTCGATCACCTTTTCCAGAGCGATATCGTGATCGTGCGGGCCTTCGTAGTTGCCCCAGCACAGATGCATGCGCATCCGCTCCTTCGGCAGGCCTTCGGTGGCCGCATTCAGGGCCTCCACATTGGCGGCGGCGATCTTCAGGAACTCTTCCTCCGACGCGTCCTGGTAACCGGTATGGGCGGACATGGCGAGGTCCGGACAATCGAACTGGATATCCAGCCCGGCGTCGAGAATAGCCTCGTATTCCGGCCGCATCGCCGCGACCAGGGCGTCCAGATAGGCCTCGTGGCTCGGGTAATAGCGGTTGACCTGGAACGCCGTGATCAGTCCCGGCGACGCCGCATTCATGAAGGCGCGCGTCCCCCGGCCTTCCGCGGCAAGGGCTTTCTTGAAGCGGCGGATATCGTCGAGCGCCGGCTGCAGGTCGACCAGCTTGACCTCGCCGATACAGGACGCCCGGGTGAACTCCTGCTTGCCCATGATGGCGCTGAGCTTTTTGGCGAGATCCGGATGTTCCGCCAGGTCCTGCGCGGGCTTGCGGTCGATATGCCCGCCGAAGCCGCTCAGGCGTTCCTGCATGTAGGTGGAATAGCCGACCTTACCCAGCTCGCCGTCGGAAACGATGCTGACCCCGGCCTCGCGCTGATGCCTGACGGCCTCGTTGATCGCCGCCTGAACGACCGCCTCGAATTCGTCCCTGTCGTAGTCCTCGCCCCTGTCCTTCGCCAGAAGCAGGGCCGACAGTTTATCGCCGCGCGGCAGGCTGCCCACATGGGTCGTCTCGATTGCCATTCGGTGTTCGTCCTTTGGTGTTCGTTCTTGGTCAGGTCGTCAGGATTCCGCACTTTTCGCATACGGGAGCTGACCGCCGTCGATCCGAATAGCGCGGAATTCGGCCTGAACGTCGACGATCCGCGCGGGAATTGCAACCGGCATGTATGCATTTTCGCGTTCGGAGTAAGACGTCTGCCGGATCGGTTCAATCCAGATCAAAATTCCAGGCGACACGCAAATACTCTTTTGGCAGACCACTGCGTACCATCGATTTCTGGATTGGCGGCCGTGAGCGGGCTGACAGCTCCTGGAAATTCGCTCACCTAAGCCGACATTCGTTCGTACGATTTCTGCGGTAGCTTTCGGCCCTCTGCTGACATTCGAACCTGGTGCGCGGCATGACCAGTCCCAGCCCAAACTTGCCTTTCAATGCGGATTTCCATCGAGGGAACAGCGGACCTTCGGCCAACTGAGGGCTTTCGTCTCTTTCACTAGTCACCGGTTCATGATTTTCTATTGGTTGCTTCTATAGTTGACCGATTATTGAGGGCACTTGTTTTGAAGGATGCAGCATCTGCGGAAGGCGCTTGGGAAAACGACCGACTAGGTTATGAAGAGATAGGCAATGCCTTCACAAACCTCGTTCAGTCAATTGACACGGAAAAGGTCATTTCCATCGAAGCCGGATTCGGTCGTGGCAAGACCTTCTTCCGCAAAGGCTGGGCAATGCAGCTCAAGAACGCGGGCGAAGTTGTCGTTGAAGTCGACGTGCAGCAGTCTGATCACTCCGGTGACCCTGTCATTACGCTGCTCGGCGCGCTCGTGGACGCGCTGCCGAAAGGCGAGAAAGGCAAGGGTAGGAAGGCGCTGGAATCCGCCAAGAAAGTTGGAGCCATAGGCGCTCGGGCCCTCACTCGCGCCATGCTTAAGTCTGGCGCAGATGAAGTCCTTGAAGCGATAACCGACAGCGCCATCGACCAGCTAGAAGATTTTGACGCGCTTGATGGTGTCATCAAGGACGTTGGCAGCGAGATGTCGAAAGTAGCGGGGCAGCTCATCGCTTCGCAGATGGCTGCTGAAAGAGTTCGAAAAACTGAACTTCCCGAACAGCTTGAAGCTTTACGGGCAGCGCTCGTCGAAGGCGCCGAGAACGAGCGCGTTGTGGTGATCATCGACGAGCTTGATCGCTGCCACCCTGAATATGCGATTTCCTTCTTGGAAGCGACAAAACTCATCTTCGGCCAGTCCGGCTTCGTTTTCTGCTTGATGGTGAATGCGGACTACTTAGAGAACCTTGCGAGACACCGGTTTGGGGTTGCAACGGAAGACGAAAAATACCTGGACAAATTCGTCGACATCCGACTGAAACTTGATCCACAGCCCGAGGCGTTCAAAACGGCCGTTTACGAGTTGGCCTGTGATTTGCCATTGAAGATTCCGTTCGGCGAGAATGAACCATTTTCGGTGGAACGTGCAGCGGAATTGGCGAGCATACTCACGGTCGAGTGTAAGCTTTCGATGCGCAAAACCAAGAGAATACTCCTGAAGGTCGAAGTTGCTTTGCGCTGCTATGCGGATCGCCCCTTAGATGCGCCTTTACTCGTGTTCATGGCGTTCAAAGATGAGTGCCCCGGAATCGTCAAAGAGAGCTTCCTGCCGCGTAGTTTTCTTACACCCGAAGAAGGTAGAAGGCACTTGGAGTCAGGAAAGACTGATTTGGCTCGCTTTCAAGATGAGGGGAAACGAGACCACGAAAAGGAATCGTTGATTGAAGATAAAGCCCCCGAACTCTTAGATCTACCCAAAGATCGATACTTCAATCCCGAAGGCCGCAATTACAAACCTTGGGCTAGTGTCTTTGTCGCTTTGGCACCCAACTACATTCCCTCACACCGAAAAATTCTTGATGGAGTAGCTTCTGTGCTTGTCTCTTAGGTCTGTATTGGTTTGCGCGCGCGGTCTGGGTTATCAATGCACTAACTGCGGTCATTGCTCCATCTTGCAACGAACGTCCGCTTCCCGCCCTCTATTGACCTACACACCTCGTGCAACCAACGGCAGCTTTGCAGATCGGACCGAGAATCTGTCAACGACCGCAGTGGGGACGCTTAGCTGCCGTCCGGATCAATCGCAACGAAGGTCGACTCCAAGCCCTCGTTCAACTTTGCGAACGGGATGGTTCCGAGGCAATGTAGCTTTCCGTCCGCAAGCTCTACGACTTCCAGAGCCCGGATTGTTCCAAAAAGCGGGAAGCTTCCGAGTGCGGCAACGTCCAAGCGCTCAATGATCGTTCGATCATCGTTCGTTGCGACTGTCATATGCGGACGATAAGGGATGTCGACTTTCAGTTCCGCCCTGTGTGGACCATCATTGAGTTGCTGGTGCAATTCGGCCAACCGGGAGCTTCCGGCCGAGGCGGCGAGAAACAGTTTATGTGCATTTTCAAAGGGATCGTAGACTACGTGGCTTGATGCGAAGCCCACATCAAACTGCGATGAGCGGTCGGCCAAGGCCTCGCAGAGCTCGAAGAGTTCTTTTAGGCGCGCATCCCTGAACCCAAACACGAGAGTGATATGTGGAGGCACGAGCTCGGCTCTCACCGGTTCATTCGCAATCCGGAACCGACGAATTCGTTCTGCTACACTCGGCTCAAAATATGGATATGTCAGGACGTAGATCATAGCGAGATAATGGGAAAATCAACGCCTTAGATCAACGACGGCTTTGTCCGCATCTCGGTCGTATGTATGCCGCGCAACGAATGTCCGGATTTAGGGGCTGGTCACGAGCCGCTGTATGGCTGAATTGGGCGCGCGAGGCGGTCTTTTCAGAAAAGGCCCATCCGATAACGGTCCCGGGCTGAAATCACCCAACGACTGTGAGCCTTCAGATCCAAGGTAAAACCGCCCCGCCCCACCCTTCTCGTCTCTACCCGCCCACTCAGACCAACTGAATCCCCCCGTCAAGCTCCAGGTCCATCCCATTCGCGACCTGGTTGTCCATCAGGAAAAACACGCCGCTGACGATGTCCTCGACGGTAGCGAGGCGCTTGGACGGGCTGTGGGCGCGGAAGAGGTCGACCGCCTGGCCCGCGCCTTCGGCGATTCGCTTCTGCCAGCGCGGGGAATCTTCCACCAGGCAGGGCGAGATGCCGTTGACCCGGATCGGGGCCAGTTCGACCGCGAGCGTCGCCGTCATGCCGGTGATCGCCCCGTTCAGGGTGCTGACCAGCGTCGAGCCGGGATAGGGATTGGCCTTGGCGAGTCCGCCGAACAGGGTGACGGTGGAGGCCGGCTGCAGCTGCGGCAGGGCGTGATGAACCGCCTCCAGGTAGCCCACGATCTTGATCCGCACCGCGCGGACCGCGACCTCCGCATCGAAGCTGCGGATGGTCTGGTTGTCCGGGTGGATCGGCGTCAGCACCAGGTGATCGATCGGGTCGGCGCCTGAAAGCGCTGCCTTGATCGAGGCGCTGTCCTCGAGGTCGAGATGAGCCCCGCGCACATCGGACCCGATCCGGCGGGCGGCCTCGGCGGCGCGTTTCGCGCCCCGCCCGGCGATGGTGACCTTGCAGCCAAGGGCATGGGCGGCTTCGGCGACGGCGAGGCCGAGGCCGGACGTGCCGCCGACGATGAAGACGTGGTCATTGGGTTTGGGCATTTTCTTTCTCTCGTTTGGGAATGCTGGGGGTGTGGCGGCGCCGGCCGCAATTGCCGGCTTTGCCGCCGATGGCTCTTGAATCGCCAGGAACCGCGGCTAAAATGAATTCAGTTCATGATAAGTCCAGTGAAGAGATTTCATTCATGATGAAAGCCATTCAGCTTCAGAACATCGACCTGAATCTTCTGGTGATTTTCGAGGTTCTGATGGAGGAGCAAAGCGTGGTCCGGGCCGCCGACCGGCTGGGGCGCACGCCGTCCGCCATCAGCCATGCGCTGGCCCGGCTGCGCCAGACATTCAGCGATCCGCTGCTGGTCAAGGCGGCCGGGCGGATGAAGCCGAGCCCCCTGGCGCTGACGCTGATCGAGGAGGTGCGCCCGATCCTGCGCGGCATCCAGCGCCTCGTGCAGCCGCCGGAGGCCTTCGACGCCGCAACGAGCAGCCGCGTCTTCCGGATCGCCGGGCCGCAGCTCGACCCGCTCATCGTCGAGCTGGCCGAGCGGGTGAACCATGCCGCGCCAAATATCCGGCTGGAATGGGTGCCGCAGAGCCAGAGCACCTATGCCCAGATCGTGGACGAACAGATCGACCTGGCCTACGGCAATGCCGCAACACCCCTGCCCGACGGGATCAGGGAAAAGGTGGCGCCCGCCATCAAGCGGTTCGTCTTTACCCGCAAGGGCCATCCGGCCGCAAGCGACTGGAACGTGCACAGCTGGCTGCGCTGGCCGCATATCGTCGTCGCCCTGCCGACGACCGCCAGCAGCGACGCGGTCGAAAGGCGGATCGCCAGCCTGGGCCTTGAACGCAGGATCGGCCTGCGCGTGCCGAACTGGTCGGCGGTCGGGCCGGCCCTCCTGCGCACCAACATGTTCGCCAACCAGAACGCGACGCTGTTCCACCTTTATCCGGATCTCGACGCGTTCGAGATCCTCGAACCGCCGATCGAGCTGCCCGCCCTCCGGCTGCGGGCGCTGTGGAACGCACGGCTCGACGCCGATCCGGCCCAGGTCTGGTTGAGGACGATGATGATCGATTGCATGGAGCACATCCTCGAGACCGCCCAAGGACGCCTGGAGAAGCTGGGCTTGAATAGCCGGGTCGAGTGAAGCAGCGGGCGCGCACGCCTCAGGAGCAGGAGCCCCTCACCTACCCGCCAGACGATCCACGAGGAAATCCATCTCCACCGGCAGCGTGTCCTCAGACAGGCCGATGAAGCGGTCTTCAAGGCTGATGGTGACAAGGCCGTGGACGGCGGCGAAGCAGGTTCTTGTGCGGGCGGCGAGGGCTGCGTCGTCCATTGCGGGCTCCAGCGTCTTGATCTCCCGGCCGATGAAGGCGAGCAGCGCGATGTTTTGCTGGCGGTGGTTGTCCGGGATCTCCTTGGCTCCGGCCAGGTGATGGTCGAACAGGCCGCGCCACAGGTTCACGTTGGCCCGCGCGAAATCCAGATAGGCATGGGCGAGTGCCTTCAGGCGCGCGACCGGGTCCGCTAATCCCTCCGTTGCCTCTGTCATGGTGTCATTGATGCGCTGGAGCGTGATTGCGTTGACCGCGATGATCAGCGCGTCGATGTCGGCGTAATGCTTGTAGACGGAACCGACCGAATAGCCGGCCTTTGCGGCGACGGCGCGGATCTGGACCGCGTTCAGCCCGCCCTCCTCCATCAGCGCGACGGCGGCCTCCAGGATGCGCCGGTGGGTTTCCTCGCTCTTGGCCTTCTGCACGCCCGCCATTAACCAGTCTCCGATCAAAAAATTGAACAAGGTTCACTTTCTTCTTGACCTTGGAGGAAACCCATGGTTTTGTCAAATAGTGAACATTGTTCATCTTTTTGGAGGTTCCATGATCGACAGATTGATATCGACACTGAAGGCTCTGATGAACGGAGCCGTGGAGCAGGCAGGCGAACGCAACGACCTCGCCCTGCTCTCCGCCCAGATACGCGACGCGGGCGCTGCCGTCCGTGCCGCCAGAAAGGCGGTCGCGCTGGCCAGGGCGCAGAACGAACAGGACCGCCGGCGCATCGGCACCGTCGCTGACGCCATCGCGGACCTTGAGACCCGCGCGAAGACGGCGCTTGCCAAGGGCGCGGATCCGCTGGCCCGGGACGCGGCGGAAGCCATCGCCGTTCTGGAGGACGAACACGCCGCCCTCACCCAGGCGGTCACGGCCTTCGAGGCCGACATTGCCGTCCTCACCGACAACCTGCGCCGGGCCGAAGCCCGCCTGCGGGAACTGGAACGCGGCCAGCGGGTGGCCAATGTCCGTGAACATGTGCGCACGGCCAGCACGCTGGGTGCCGCCGTCCGGCAGTCGTCCCTGACGGAAGCCGAAGACACGCTACTCCGTATCAGGGACCGCCAGGAGCGCGGCATGCTGGCCGACGAGGCGCTGGCCTCGCTCTCCGCCCTCGACCGGCCGAAGGAACTGATCTCCCGTCTTGCGGATGCCGGCTGCGGAGAACCGGTGCGGTCGTCCGCCGACGCCGTGCTGGACCGGCTGAAAGCCGCCAAACCCATCCTGATCGCAAAATCCTGAACCGCTCAAGAAAAGGAGACTACTCATGCAAGACCCCACTCCCAAGCATTCGCAGCCCTGGACCCTGTTCACCATGGTGAGCTTCGGCATTTCCGCCGCAATGATGGCCATCGGCATCTTCAACCTGGAAGCCAGCTTCGCCGCCAAGGGCTTTTACGCCATGGCCGCATTCATGCTGGTTCATTCCTCCGTCACGCTGACCAAGACGCTGCGCGACCGGGAAGAGGCAATCAAGTTCCACAACCGGATCGAGGACGCCCGGACCGAGAGGCTGCTGATGGATGTCGGCACCTCGAGCAAGGCCTGACATCAACCCCCAGTAAACGACCCGGCTGCTAGTCTGCATTTTTTACAATCTCTGCGCTCTGCCTTGAGGCAGGGAGTGTGAGCACCAGGCTAGCGGCCCGGCCCCGGCAAAGAGGACACCATGACCAACTCGCTGATGACATCGAAGCGCTTCGCGCCGCTGTTCTGGACCCAGTTCCTGTCCGCGTTCAACGACAACTTCCTGAAGAACGCGCTGGTGTTCCTGATCCTGTTCCAGGTGGCGGACGGCTCCGCGGCCCTGATCTCGCTCGCAGGGGCCGTGTTCATTTCACCGTTCCTGTTTCTCTCCGCACTCGGCGGCCAGATCGCCGACCGCTGCGACAAGGCAATGGTCGCCCGGAAGCTGAAGCTCGCCGAGATCGGCGGCGCCGTCCTTGCGGTCACCGGCATGGCTTTTCAGTCCATCCCGGTGCTGTTTGGCGCCCTGTTCGTCTTCGGCACGGTCTCGGCCCTGTTCAGCCCGGTGAAATACGGCATCCTGCCCGATCACCTGGAGCCGGAAGAGCTGCCGCGGGCGAACGCCTGGATCGAGGCCGGCACCTTCCTCTCTATTCTTGGCGGCACCATTTCCGCCGGGCTCCTGTTCGCGCAAGGGCAAGTCGCCCTGACCTTCGCTCCGGTGATGCTGGCGCTCGCCGTCGGCTGCTACCTGATCAGCCGCAAGATCCCCTCCACGCGCGTCGCAGCCCCTGATCTGAAGGCCGACTGGAACGTGCTGAAGTCCACCTGGGACATCCTGGCCGATCTCGTCCGCGACAGCCGCCTGTTCAAGGTCGCGCTGATGAGCTCCTGGTTCTGGCTGGTCGGCGCCATCGTCATGTCCGTGCTGCCGGTGATCGTCAAGGACGTCATGGGCGGCGGGGAAACCGCGGTCACCTTCTTCCTGACCGTCTTCGCCGTGTCCATCGGCATCGGCTCGGCGATCGCCGCCTGGTTCTGCGCCGGCCGCGTGGTGCTGCTGCCCGCCGTGTTCGGCACCGTGCTGATGACCGGGTTCTGCCTGGACATTCACTTCGCCCTCGACGGCTTCGCGGTGACCGCCGCCTCCGGTTCTCTGATGGATTTCGTCGCCCAGCCCGGCGTTACCCGCATTGCCATCGACATGGCCGGCCTTGCGATTGCCGGCGCCATGCTGGTGGTGCCGACCTTCACCGCCCTGCAGACCTGGGCCAAGCCGGAACACCGCGCCCGCACCATCGCCGGCGCCAACGCGCTCGGTGCCGCCGTCATGGTCGCAGGCGGCGTTGCGCTGGCCGGCGCCCAGAAGATCGGTCTCGGCGTCAGCGACGTCATGCTGATCCTGGCCGGACTGAACGGTGTCGCCGCCGTCGTCATGTTCAAGACCCTGCCGACCGACCCGTTCCGCGATCTGGTCTCCATCATCTACCGCGCCTTCTTCCGCATGGAGGTGAAGGGGCTGGAGAACCTGGAAAAGGCCGGCGAGGCCCCGATCCTGGCGCTGAACCACGTCAGCTACCTGGACGCGGCCCTGGCACTGACCCTGACCGACAAGGCCCCGACCTTCGCGATCGACTATCACGTGGCCCAGCGCCCCTGGATCAAGCCGTTCCTGAGGCTCGCCAACGCCCTGCCGGTCAACCCGGCCAAGCCGATGGCGACCCGCTCGCTGATCAAGGTGGTGAATTCCGGCGAGCCGATGGCGATCTTCCCGGAAGGCCGGATCACTGTCACCGGCAGCCTGATGAAGGTCTATGATGGCGCGGCCATGGTGGCCGACAAGACCGGCGCGAAGATTGTGCCGATCCGCATCGACGGCCTGGAAAAGACGCCGTTCTCCTATCTGAACCCGAACCAGATCCGCAAGCGCCTGTTCCCGAAAGTGAGGGTGACCGTGATGGAACCGCAGGAGTTGACCGTGGCGGAAGAGCTGAAGGGCCGCAAGCGCCGTTCGGCTGCCGGCTCCAGGCTCTACGAGATCATGTCCGACCTGATCTTCCAGACCAGCCTGTCGTCCGACCAGACCATCGTCGAAAAGGTGATCGCAACGGCCAAGGAGCGCGGCCTGTCGGAAACGGCCGTGGAGGATCCGGTTTCCGGTCACCTGACCTACGGCAAGCTCCTGACCGGCACCGCCGTTCTGGCTCGCAAGCTTGCCAAGATTACCGGCGAGGACGAAACCGTCGGCGTTATGCTGCCCAATGCCAACGGCACGGTGGTGACCACGCTCGCCCTGATGTCGGCGGGCAAGGTTCCGGCGATGATCAACTTCACCTCCGGCGCGCGCAACGTGATCTCCGCCTGCCGCACCGCCAAGGTGAGCAAGGTACTGACCTCGCGCACCTTCATCACCCAGGCCAAGCTGGACGCGCTGGTGGAGGAAGTCGGCAAAGAGGTTGAGTTCATCTGGCTGGACGATGTCCGCAAGGAGATCGGAATGGCGGACAAGATCGCCGGCCGCCTGACCCGCATGCACCCATTCGTCAAGCGTACCGCCGATGACGTCGCCGTCGTCATGTTCACCTCCGGCTCCGAAGGCCAGCCGAAGGGCGTGGTCCTGAGCCACCGGAACGTGCTTGCCAATGCCACCCAGGCGGCAGCGCGCATCGACTTCACGCCGAGCGACAAGCTCTTCAACGTGTTGCCGATGTTCCATTCCTTCGGCCTGACGGCGGGCACGATCCTGCCGCTGGTCTCCGGCGTGCCGACCTATCTCTACCCCTCGCCCCTGCACTACCGCATTGTGCCGGAGCTGATCTATTCCTCCAACGCGACGATCCTGTTCGGCACGGACACGTTCCTCAACGGCTATGCCCGCGTGGCCCATCCTTACGACTTCCGTTCCCTGCGTTACTGCTTTGCAGGGGCGGAGCCGGTGAAGCCGTCGACGCGCCAGACCTATATGGAACGCTTCGGCCTGCGCATTCTGGAAGGCTACGGCGTGACCGAGGCCGCCCCGGTGATCGCGATCAACACGCCCATGTACAACAAGGCCGGTTCCGTCGGAAAACTGATGCCGGGCATGACCGCGCGCCTTGAGACCGTGCCGGGCGTGGAGGACGGCGGGCGCCTGCATATCTCCGGCCCGAACGTCATGGTCGGCTATCTGCTTGCCGACAATCCGGGCGTGGTCGTGCCCCTGGTCGACGGCTGGCACGACACCGGTGACGTGGTGGAAATCGATGAGGACGGTTTCGTCATCATCAAGGGCCGTGCCAAGCGCTTCGCCAAGATCGCCGGCGAGATGGTGTCCCTGGCAGCCGTTGAAGAGATCGCCGGAGACCTGTGGCCGGAGCACCTCTCCGCCGTGGCGGCGATCAAGGACGAGCGCAAGGGCGAGCGTCTGGTTCTGATCACCGATTGCTCCACCGCCGACCGGGCCGCGTTCCTCGCCCATGCCAAGGCCCGCGGCGCCCAGGATCTGATGGTGCCGGCGGAGGTCCGCGTGGTCTCAAAGGTCCCGGTGCTCGGCTCCGGCAAGATCGACTTCGCCGGCGTGAAAACGCTGGTGGAGGAAGGCGAACCCGCCCGGGCGGCGTAAGCCTCGAAAAACGGAAGGCCCGCCCGTCGGAAATGTCGGGCGGGCTTCCCCGTCCTACCAGCCCGCTGCGCAGGGCAGATGCACGCAGTTGCGGTCAGGCAGGCTTCGCACAGCATTCGAATAACAATCTGTCGAACCGCACGGTTTCAATCGGAAAAAATCGCAGCCGGGAAAAACAGCGAAATATCCGGCGGTCTACTGCCAACCAATTGGCTCATATCAACCGCAATAAACAGGGACCTGCCTGACCGCGTTCGGTATCGGGAAAACAAAAACAGATCCGTACCGCGGATGCTTGCCCTGCGGTTCGGCTTGTAATTATTTTTGAAAAGAACGGCTTCCGGAACAGCGTATAAGATAAGCTATCCACAAGTGCTTTACGGGGAAGAGACTTGCCGGACGATCCGATCAGCTTGGCAGACCATGCGCACCTGACGCGTCTGATCTACGCGGCTGTTTTCGACCAGAATGGCTGGCAGAGCTTTCTGGAGGAACTGACCCGGGTCACCGGCGGCGTGCGCACCCATCTGTTCGGTTACGACATCCCCGCCGGTCTGTCCCTGGGCCTCACCGCCGCCGGCTACGAGCCCGGTTACATCGAAAGTTACAACCGGTATTACGGCGAGATAAACTCCTGGGCCCCGGGCTTTGCGGCGCATAAAGCCGGTATTGTCATTCCTTCCCAACGCATGTGTTCCAAACAGACATTGTTCGGAACCGAATTCTACAACGACTGGGTCCGCCCGCAGGAGGATGTCGCGGCCGGCGGTGGGGCACTCATCTTCAAGGACGCGACCCGGATGATCGCCTTCGGCGGCAATATCCGGCTGAAGGACGAGGAGAAGCTGGAAGCCGCCTGGCTGCAGACGGTCGGGCTCATCACGCCCCACCTGCAGCAAGCATTCGAAATCAGCCGGGTTCTTGCCGGACAGTCCCTGGAAAAGGATCTGTTGTTAGATGGAACGGTTACCGGCAATGCGGGCATTATGCTGCTGGCGGAAAACGGCTTTCTGCTTTATGCGAACCCCACCGCCTTGAAGTTGCTGCAGGAAGGCAACATCCTGCGGGACGATCATGCGGGCCGGGTTCACTTCCAGGATCCCGAAGCCGCTGAAAAACTCGCACATTGCCAACTCGCCCTGATGACCGGCAGATCCACGATCAGCTCCCGGATCCGGGTACAGGCTCCGCCGGACGGTCTGGACTACATGTGCCGCATGGTCGTGTTCGAGCCGGAGATGCACGCCGTTTCGCCCTTTCCTCTGTTGCTGGGGTATTGGCGGAGAGCCCTTCTCGTGACGATCAGCCCGATCCGCAATGCCGACCCGAACGGGCATACATTGCGTAAGCGATACGGATTGACCGAAGCCGAAACCGCTATCGCGATGGGCATTGCTAACGGAAATCGGCTCAATGAACTCGCGGACGAGCGCGGCGTGAGTATTTACACCATTCGAAATCAGCTCAAGGCCGCAATGCAGAAAACCGGCGTCAGCAGACAATCGGAACTGGCGGTTCTGGTCACAAAGACCCGCCAGGCGTAAGCCCGGGTTCCGGAGCCGGTTCTCCTGCCATCCAAGCGGAGGAAACCGAGTTCAGTATCGCACTTTCCGGCCTGTCCCGTTAGAGTCCGATGCTCTAGTGTACCTTCACAACCTCCGATGACTCGGAAATTCCATACAATTTTAGGGAGTTCCCATGCCGGCGACAGAATATTTGACCATAACCAATTTTGAAGAACTGAAAGACAGAACTTTTACCGTCGTCTCAAGCGAGCCGCCCGTGGTCCTGAAATTGGTCGAAGTGAAGAAGATGGGGTCGGGCGAACGCGAAGGCGGTGCCTTTTCCGTGCTCTGGCAGGGGCCGAGCGAGCCGTTCCTGCCGCAATCCATCTACCGGTTCTCCCAAGCCGAGCTTGGCGAGCACGAGTTGTTTATCGTCCCCGTTGCGGAAAAGACGGACGGCTTTCAGTACGAGTCGGTCTTTACCTGACGATTTTCATCCGGCTGCGAGTTCGGCCCGCCACATCAGGAGATCATAAACGCCCTTGTCCTCGACCGGCCGGAATCCGAGGCGACGATAAAGGGACATGGCGGGGTTGAACTTTTCCACGTGGATCCCGACGCTCTTGCCTTCCGCCGCCGCCTCCTCCAGCAGATCGCCCAGGATGGCGCCGCCCATGCCCCTGCCGCGCACGGCCGGCAGCAGGGCGATATCGATGATGCGGTGTTCTGTGTCCCACCGCTCCAGATAAAGCCGCCCGATGGCTCTGCCGGCTTGCTCGACAATCAGCCAGAGCGCGTCAGGGTAATGCTTTTGATAATGATCGTGCTGGGCACGAAACTGCATATCGATAAAGGCACGCTTTTCGGCTTCGCTCCAGGGCGTCCGCGCCAGTTCCGCCTCCCGCGTCGTCCGGTAGAGCAGCGTCAGAAACGGCATGTCCGACGTCTTCATGTCCCGGTAGCTTACGCCGTGCGCGGCGGCACGTCCGCTTCGGGGCGGACGTTTCACGCCGGACCGCGCCTGCGTTTCGTTATGCGCCTGTCGGTGTGATGTCATGGGTTACCGTGAAATCGGCGACAAACGATCCGAGCCCGGTCCAGTTTGCCGACCAATGGTCGGGAAGCTGCTGAAGGATGTAGCTCAATTCGCGGGACTCGGTATCCAGCGCAAACAGGATCAGCTTCTGGTCGGCCTCACCATAGAGATTGAGCTCCAGGTTCCCCGGCGCGTATGCGATCACCGTCGGCGTCGTCCAGGCCGAGTGCGCTCCCGTCGTCTGACGTATGCCGTAGATCGGGCTTCCCGCCCCCGAACCGACCTGGGCCGCAAGATAGAGACCATCGTTCGAGCTTGCGCCGACCGCAAAGGTCTGGATCGGCAGGTCGAATGCGGCAAACAGCAGCCAGTCCGTGAACACGTTCCCGGACATTTCCGTCTGCACCTTCTTGTAGATGTTCGCTCCGATGCGGCCGAAAATGTAGACAAATCCATCGCCGTCGATGGCAATTTCGATCTGCTCGAAACCGGAAAGAGATCCCTGAATGTCCTGCCAGCCTTCCCACCCTTCGGGCAGGAACGGCCTGTCGCTGGACTGGAAGTTGAGGTACGGCACCTGGGCCTCGTTCAGGCCGACCAGAATGATCCGGCCGTCGGCGTTATTGGTCGCCCTGACCGTCTTCAGCGCGCCGGGCAGCTGTTGCCAGTCGGACCAGGGCTGGGTGGGTGGTTTCGCCACTGCCACAGTGACCTCTATGGGTGTTTCGGTTCCCGGCGGGATCGTCGTGACCGTTTCCTGTCCGACCGTGTAGGAATTCTTGTACTTCCACCAGATGGTATCGTCGGCACCTAAGCCGAACACATTGCTGAGCCCGTTCAGGCCGCGCAGAAGGACGGTATCCTGGAAGGCGGAGACCGACGAAGGTTTGCCCAGATCCACGGGTTTCCGGAATCGGTTCGTGGCCTCGCTCCCGGGGCTTTCCGCAAGATAGAGGAGGCTTTGCGTGCCCGTGGCTTCCGCAATAAGTGAAACGTACCCCTCCATCGTCAGGGCGGCGCGAAGCGTGGCCGGTTTATAGGTATTGTCGGTCAGCTGTGTGAAATTGTCGGCGAAGGGTCCATTCTCATTCACCTGATCCTTGTAGACCAGATGGCCCTGCCCATCGATGGCTCCCACGAAAATACGGAAATAGGAGGGAGACACGAGGCCTGAAGCAAGAATTTCCTCCTGGATGGTTTCGTCGATGGACATGTCGATCATCCTTTTGACTGGACCGCACCGCATTGCCGGTCCGCGGCCTAAAAGCCATGGCGTGCCCGGCTGGCGCTGCGACGCCGGAGCGAACACGGTCTCGTTTTAACTGCGGGACGGATAGAGCCCGACCAGCGCAATTATGAAATTCAGCACCAGATAAGGCTGCACGTTGTCGTGCGACTGACTGCCACCCGTCGTCGAAAGTGTTTCCGCCGCCATATCGCTCAGGTTCTCGGCATCGGCATTGTAAACCTGTATCGGGAAAGAGCCGCCCATCGAGGTCGTGTTCGACGGCGCCGAACTTGTACCGGTAGCCATTGCGGCACGCAGCGTATGCCGATGACTTGGAATTTGAGCTTCTGTCAGGGTGACCGTCTCCACTCCCAGCTTTTCGCCAAGCCGGCGGGACGTCAGCCCCGGTCCCCGTCCGGGGTGCATGGGCGCACGCCCCTGAAGGTTCGGCAGGGCCGTCGTCGACCGGCCATCGCCGCCGTACACGGTTCCGATGAGGGAGAAAAGCGCCGTATTCTGTGCGATCGGCAAGAGCTGGCCGTCGCAAAAGGCCCATCCGCGCGGGGCGAAATTGCCAGCGAATATCCTGATTTCCGCGACAAACGGTTCTGACATGTCCAGCCCCTCCTAGTGCCTGCTCGGGTAAATGCCGACGAGCGCGATGATGAAATGCACGCACAATGTCGGCATCAGGTTCGTATGAGGCTGGCTGCCGCCCGTGTTCGCTATCGCGTCGGCTCCCAAGCTCGTATCCTGGTCTGCCTCACGGTAGAAATTGAAACCCAGGACATCCGAGAGAACCCTGCCGGTCGGATCGCTGGCGGTCGCCGCGTTTCTACTGGCGTTGAAATCGTGCGAATGACTGGCAAGCTGGTTTACGGTCAGGGTTACCTTCTCCGCCCCTCCCTTGCTGCCCAGACGGCGCGGGCTCAATCCCGGCCCCTCCCCCTGATGAAGGGGAATACGTCCACGCATGTCCGGCAATCCGAACGTGGTCCGGCCGTCGCCTCCATAGATCGTACCCAGAAGAGAAAACAGCGCATCGTTTTGGGAAACCGCAAGCAACTGGCCGTCGCAGTATGCCCAGCCGCGCGGCGCAAAATTGCCCGCGAACATACGGATCTCGCCCACAAAGGGTTCGGACATTCTTTTTCTCCCTGGTTCACGGCCTAATTGCGGGACGGAAACAGCCCCTGGAGGGCGATGCAAAAGCTGATAGTCAGAAAGGGCTGCATGTTGTTATGCGCCTGTCCTCCACCAACATTCGTCACCGTTCCACCGCGTAAGGCGACCATGGTACCGGCTTCGGGTTCCCTGTAGGTGAGATCCGTGTCCTGGGACGGACTTGCCAGATATCGATCCTCGGAAATCCGTTGATTTCCCGGAAGCGGCTGCGCCTTGGCGCTATGCGTGTGGGCAGCGATCTGAGCAACGGTCAGGGTTATGGTCTCTGCGCCCGATTTCTGACCGAGCGCATGCCCCTCCGCTCTGTGGATAGGGGTTCGGCTGCGCAGATCCGGCAAAGCGAAGGTTGTGCGTCCGTCGCCGCCGTAGGTCGTGCCCAACAGCGAATACAGCGATTGATTCTGGTTGATCGGCAGGATCTGCCCGTCGGTGTAAGCCCATCCTCTGGGGGCAAAATTGAACCCGATCATCCGGATTTCGGCAAGAAAAGGCTCTGACATATTCCCTCCCAGAAATTGCAAACCCTGTCGATTCCGGGCATTCCGACCTTGAAAAGCGGACGTAGAGAAAGCCCCTTGCCAGATGTGATTTCTGACGATATATGCAACCTTATAGCGATTAATTACGCAACGCAATCTTTCGTGTCGCCTTCTGAAAATTATTTGAAAACACTTTAAACATATTAATGCCGTTATACTTTAGCCACATACAACTTGGATTATATTGTATTATTATTTGGATTTTACACTTATTACTTAATCCACATGCACGTCCGGGAAGTCAGAGCATCGGAAAAGAGCCATCGCAGTAATTACGGCAAAGCCGGATATATCGATAAATACCATAAAAAAATCAATTTCTTAAGAAGATAAATCGGAGTTATTCATATACTCTCAGGCTATAAATCGCTTCCTTTTCCATATGGCATTAAAGCAACAAGCATTATCGAATTTTAAAAATCTGTTTTTACGACATGATTTGCTATTGCATTAAACTTACCTAACGTTATGAGTCTCAAAAGTAGTAACAATAAAAATAGCAGATCCCTAGCTGTGCTCACCCTATGAACGGGCGTAAACTCAGATCCCATCGGATGCGTTTGAGGCCGGCGGCGCCGGCCGAACTTTCTTTCCCGGACCTAAAGAGGAGGTCTCCGGGAAACGGCGAGAAGATGGCCATCTTCCTGCCGGAGAAGACTGAACCGGGAGCAATTTCACGTGAAGATATTTTATCTTCTTGGGTTTGCATTTGTTTTTGTACTGAGCAGCCTGGTGCTGGGCGGGAATGGCAATGCCGCCACCTTTCCGTGCGACGGTGATACCATTACACCGGGCAACGAAATAACGGTCGACCTTGATACCGTTACCTGTGCCACATCCTATAGTTCGCCCGTCGAAATCGAGATCCTGAACAACGGCCTTGTCAGCGGATCCACATATCAGGTCCTGTTGGCCTTTTATAATGGCGCGACCGCGACGGTCAGCGGGGCCGCCAGCGGCAACGGCTCGGGCACCTTCCTATCTCCCGAATGCGATGTGAATACCGGTTGTACGATGTCCGTCAGCGGAACGGACAGCACCGGTCCCTTCAGCTTCAATCTGGTCTTTCCGGGCGGCGGCTCGACATCCCTGACACTCAACAGCACCAGCGGTGGTCCGGCCTCTCCGGAAATTTCCGTCGCTGAAACCGGCCTGGGACAGGGCGCAATCGCAGACGGCGGAACGCTCGGGCAAGGAACGCAGACAGCCGGATCGGCCGTGAACCTCACCTTCACTGTGACGAACTCCGGAACGGGTGACCTGACAATAGCGACCGCGACGTCCAATACGCTGGACAACGTCACCGTCAATTCCATTTCCGCTCCGGGTTCGACCACCGTCACCAACAGCGGCGGAACCACCACCTTCACCGTTCAATACACACCGACACTTGCCGGCGCCTTCTCGTTCAATCTGACGTTCGCCAACGACGACAGCAACGAGAACCCTTACAACTTCACGCTCTCCGGCACCGCCACCGGTACGCCCGAGATCGCTGTCGCGGAGACAGGTCAGGGACAGGGTGGAATTGCCGACGGCGGAACACTCGGGCAAGGAACACAGACCGCCGGATCGGCCGTGAACCTGACCTTCACCGTCACCAACTCCGGAACGGCCGACCTTACGCTTGCGACCGCCACCTCCAACACGCTGAGCAACGTCACCGTCAATTCCATCTCCGC